>Ga0187886_1003160_pt1 | contig 12509 bp, 13 predicted proteins | sample June2016WEW_20_1_FD_133001 | JGI IMG/M metagenome (GOLD analysis project Ga0187886, IMG submission 133001) | Peatland microbial communities from SPRUCE experiment site at the Marcell Experimental Forest, Minnesota, USA - June2016WEW_20_150 | ecosystem: Environmental > Terrestrial > Soil >...
GCGCAATAGATGGCGTGCCCAAAGCCTTCCTGTGCCTTCTGGGTTATAAACGTCACCCGCTTGCCGATATCGAGGATGCGGCCGGCAAATTCCTGGAATTGCCGCGGCAGTTTGTTGAAGTTCTCAACGGATACCGGATCGTTGAAGAAGGAACGGAACTCGTCCAGATCGTCCGGCTGGACGACAATGACGATCTCTTCAATCCCGGCATCCAGCGCTTCTTCGACGATATACAGGATGGCGGGCTTGGCGATCCCGTCCCGGTCCACCACCGGGAACAGTTCCTTCTTGGTGGCCTTCGAAGCGGGGAACAGGCGGGTTCCGAATCCGGCAGCCGGAATGACCGCCCGGCGGATCCGCTGCGAGGGGCGCATCGTGAGCGTCAGCGTGGACAGATGCAGATCCTTTTCCAGGATCTCGATGACAGCCTGCTGGTCTTCCGCGCTGCGGGCCATGAATTGCGCTGTCCCATCGCCCTGCGAACCGACGCCTTTTCCGCCCCAAATGTGCGGCGCAAGCGGCGCATAGGAGAGCACTTTGTGCAGCACGGGAGCGGTCAGCTCTTCCGGACAGGCGGGAATGCCGTATCGATCGAAGAGCGCTTGCGCTTCGGTCATCAGCGCGCCGAGCCGCCGGGCGTCGCCCTCGCGCAGCGCCTCCACCGCCTGCCCGACGATGCGCTTGTTGACCGGGCCCAGGAGTTCGTGCACGCCCCGTTCGATTTCGGTCTCGGCGATCGGGTAGCTGCGGTTCAGGCGGTTAAGGATTTCCATTGTATCCTTGCGCGATTGCAGATCGACGATGACAAAATACAGCTCGCTCGCGACGGTCAGCGTGGAAGTGTCCAGACGGTCGCCGTCGAAGGTCATCAGCACCGGGTGATTGCCGAAGGCGCAGCCCTGGTCCATCCGGCCGCAGCGGGAGGGCGTGGTGATTTCGCCCATGTAGGCCAGTTCCATTTCGCCGCGCACGGTGAGTTTCAGGTCGTAGACGCGGTTGAAGGCGCGCGCCGCCAGTACGCTGATCGCCGCGCTGGAGGAGAGACCTTTCTGTATCGGCAGGTCGGTTCGGTCGTTGTGGATAACCAATCCGCGCACATGATGATTGGTCAATACCTGATATGCCACACCGGCAATATAACTCCAGAAGCCGCCCTTCTCCGCTTCTTCCAGCAGTGCCTTGGGGTGCATCGGGATTTCGTATGGACCATGCTGAATTCCGTCCCGGGTGGCGGAGGACAGGACAAGCGATGTGGGATGAGGTTCCACCTCGGCGTAAATCCCCTGGTCCGTGCCGCAGATGAGCGTATACCCCTTCTCGATCTCGGCATTGATCCTGCGATACCCGCCGGCCCAATCGGAATGTTCGCCAAAAAGACAAATCCGTCCTGGAACGAAGAGCCTCATCAGACCTCGCAAGATGGAAGGATTGACCTACACGACCGGAGCGGATGTTACGATCGCAAAGGAGTTGTTCCCCTTTTTTAACCGGGAAGTCGCCCTTGCGTTTCCTCCCGCTGTCGAATTACCCCCCGGTGTCCGCGACCACGGTAATCTTCACCAAAAGCGGATCGCTATACTCGGGCCCGATTCCGAACTGAACAAAATTCGGATCCCGGAGATACCACCGGCCGGTATATGTCCCCGGATCACCCGGGGCGACCAGCGTGATGAAAAGGAACAGGGTCCCATTCGGCGGAATGATTTGGGGGAAGTCTACGATATCCGGTCCTAGCATGTGCGCGCCGGAATAATAGAAAAGGAAATAACTCGGATACCAGGTGCAGGTGCCGGCGTTCCGGATCACCCAGGTTTGGACAAACGTTGATCCCGCTTTGACCTCGCTATTATCCGGCGGGATGGGGCCCACGTAATATGCCGCATTGCATCGTTTGGTGAGCGTCTGTGTGAATAACGATGTGCCGTTGGTGGTCGGCGTGGCGCCGGGAAAGGTTGCCCGGACCGGGTGCCGAGTTGGGGTGGTCAACAGAACGGTGGGAATGACGCTGCGGGTGCCCTTGGAAACGGCGGTGCGGGTTGGCGTGATGCTGGGGGTTGCGCGGGACGTGGGAGAACGGGTGAGGCTCGATTCCGTGGGACCGCCCATTTGTGTTATCAGCATGGCCAGTGTTTGTGCGGAATGCGTGGAAGCGGCCGAGGATGTATCCGGTGTGGTCGATCCGCAGGAGGATACCATCCAGGCAATTACTCCGGCCATTGCCAGATGCCGGAGTACGCGGACCGCGCGGACGATGATCGGTCGATGGCGCAGCGAAACGGATGTGGGTGTGCTAACACGCAACATATTCCTATCCCCGGTGATCCTATGAATCTCCGGCGGTGATTATACCCTTTGGAGAAGAACGATGGAATCGATTGGAAACCGCGTGATCGGGGTGAGAAAATGCCCGGTCAAACTATATCGGCGGAGGAGGTGGAATAAAAATGCGCACAAAGGGAAACCAAGCCATTGCGCTGTAGGGTTTGCGAAGATTAGCATTCGATGATCGTTTTTCATTTGATTGCACCAGACTGTGCTTTCTATTACAATGACGAAGATGCGATCCGGAATGATGGCTACGAGATGAGACCGCTTTCATAAAAAACATCCCATACCCAGAGATCGCAGAACGTTCTTGTTAAGTGAAGAATCGGGACGGGATAAAAAAGGAGAAACGAACTTGAAGACGATAATCCGATCGATAGTGATTGCAGGTTTTATTTTATTGGCGGGATGCACGGGTCTGCGGTCTTCTGTAAAGGACCTCACCCAGGCGTCACCAACGCCCAACACGTCCACCCAAGCTCCTCCGGTCGAAGTCGTCCGGGCCGACGGCACCAGCGTAACGTTGGAATATTCGACGATAGCGAACCTTCCGCTGCAACTGGTGGTGATCGCCGGCAAGAATGAGCAAGGACCGATCGTGCTGGATTTTCTCGCCGCGGCGGGCGTGACAGACTTTTCCCAGGTTACATTCACCGGTTTGGAGAACAGAACGCTTACGTTCACCCGCGACCAACTGAACGACGGGATTATCCTCGCCCTGCGCGAACATCCCCGTGCAGTCAATCTCATGAGCCCGAATATTCCGGATTCGCAGTGGGTATTGCATGTGTTCAGGGTTCAAGTCCAGTAAGTGAAGATTGAAAAAAAGGATGAAACGATAAAAGGAAGCCCTGGGACAGGATAGCTGTAGGGCGGCCGATACCGTATTAAAAATAAATAAAATTGGAACCCGGCTGCAGGTAGGGGAGATCCTTGATGCGTCGAGCCACCGTCACCGCGGAGGCCAGGCGACGAAAGAAAGTGTTATGAGGGCCGACGTTGCGCGGTCGACAATGCTTCCTGCGCAATCGCTCGTAGAGCGGTAATATTTTCCTTCACCGTGCCGTGGCGGTTGTAAATCGCCGAGCCGGCGACCAGGACGGTCGCCCCGGCGGCGACGGCCAGCGGCGCGGTCTTTTCGTCGATTCCGCCGTCCACCGCGATGCGGGTTGTCAATCCCCGTTCCTGCAGCATGGTTCGTATGCGGCTTATTTTTTCCAATTGCGAGAGAATGAATTCCTGGCCGCCAAATCCCGGGTTTACCGTCATCACCTGGATAACATCTGCTCGGCCCAGGACTTCCTCCAGGACGCTAACAGCCGTAGCCGGGTTGATGGCGACACCCGCGTCCACTCCCAGATCGCATATCGCCTGCAAGGTTCGGCCCAGATTTGGACAGGCTTCTTGGTGGACGATCAGGCGGTCGGCTCCAGCTTGGGCGAAATCGCGGATGAACAAATCCGGATTGTCGATCATCAGATGTACATCCAGTTTAAGCCCGACCAGCGGACGTAAGGCTCGTACTATCCCAGGCCCGAAGGTCAGATTCGGGACGAAGTGCCCGTCCATTACGTCGATCTGGATCGCGTCGGCTCCAGCGGCTTCAGCCTCACGTACCTGATCTCCGAGTCGGGCGTAGTCCGCGGACAGGATGGACGGCTCGATGATTATATTTTCGCTGGTTATCATGACATCGTCACCTTATAGACAGCCGTCGGCGGGTGCCCCACACGGCCTTCGGAGTGGTATTAAACCACAAGCCAGGCCGATTCAGTTGTTGCGTCGTCTTTCAACCCCATATGGAGACACCGGAATATCAGCCGATGTTAATAGGCCTTTTTAGAGGGATCCCTGAGGGTAGGGGTTTCCGACGGGGAAATCAAAGCGGGGTTGTGTAGTACTGTATTTCAGTTTGTTTGGTTGAAAAGACATGTTAAGAAGAGGTTTAATGAGCGTCAAGAACAATGCTTGCTTCCAGGCTCGGGCGAAATTAGCCAAAATCCATTCGTTAGGGAACGGAGGAATTATGCCGTTCTTATCAAATAATTCGTTTCTTTTATTCATGCCAGTCTCATTCTTCCGGAAGAATTATAATTATTTTATACAACAAAAGTTGCTACAATAGATGCAGATATATGAAATTCCGGTCGGTCAAGTTCGTGGAAAAGGAGAGAATTATGGCTAAGAAACCGCTTCAAATTGGCGATTTGGCTCCGGATTTCGAATTGTTCAGCGACGGCGGATCTAAAGTGAAGCTATCGAATTTTCGCGGAAAACGGGTTGTCGTCTATTTTTATCCAAAAGATGACACGCCGGGCTGCACAACGCAAGCTTGCGGCTTCCGAGATAAGTATCACGTGATCGAGGAACAACATGCCTTAGTTTTAGGGATCAGCCCCGACGGCGTCGATTCGCATATACAGTTCAAGAACAAATATAACCTTCCCTTCCGGCTGCTGGCGGATACCGACCACCGGGTGGCGGAAGCCTACGGTGTGTGGGGCGGCGGCTCCATTGTCCGAAGCCATTTTGTCGTCGACGAAAACGGCCGGCTTGCGGATATGCAGATCAAGGTGAGTCCCGAGGACAGCGTAAAACGGGCACTCGGAACGCTGAGCGTCAAAACGCCCGCTAAGGGTTAAGCGCGGAGCACCGACCCAAGGGATGGAACCGTGAAGCGGGCTTGGTGAAGCCGCCCGCGGGAAATGATATTGAGACTCGCTGTCGTCTATGGAAGGAGACATGCATGGCAATGAAAAATAATCCGGGGCAGGCGGGTGTCCAGCCGCACGGATTTCCAATCCGTTTTATCAGTGATACGCGCTGGGCCTGGTTCTGGTTGATCGTGCGCTTGTATGCAGCCTGGCAATGGCTCACCGCCGGGTGGGCGAAGCTAAACGACGCGACATGGGTCGGAAGCAAAGCGGGCGTTTCCCTGGCCGGTTTTCTGAACCATTCGCTTACCCTGGCCACGGGTGCGCATCCGAACGTCCAATCCTGGTATGGCTGGTTTGTGCAAAACATCGTTTTGCCGCAGGTGGCCGCATGGAGTTATGTTGTTTCGTTCGGAGAGTTTCTGGTCGGTGTCGGTCTTCTGCTGGGAATTCTAACCGGCCTTGCGGCTTTCTTCGGAGGGTTGATGAGTTTCAATTACCTTCTGGCAGGCTCGGTCAGCGTCAATCCAATTTTGCTTGTTTTGGAGATCGGGTTGGTGCTTGCCTGGCGGATTGCCGGTTGGTGGGGCGGGGACCGCTGGCTGCAACCCGCGCTGGGTAGAATTCGGATCCGCCGCTGACCGCCGGGCGCGGTCCCGCCGGATTAACGGCGCTTCCTTCAACCTATGGTGGGCGGACTTATGACTCATGAGCGGAAGGTGGAACGGATGTCTTCACAACCTCGGTTGGAATCCTCCTTGGGGAAAATTGAGCAGCGGCTGAACGCCGATCCGCAGGACCGGCTGCGGGTTGCGGAAGGCCGCAGGCTGGTTGCCGGATTAAGCGACCAGAACTCGCGCAAGCGGGCCGAGGTCAGGGAGAAGTTGCTGGCTTTGGGAAATGCCGCCATTCCTGCGCTCCTCGCTGCACTGATGGATTCCAACGGCAACGCACGTTGGCAGGCGGCAAAGGCGCTCAGCCAGATTCATGATCCCGATACGGCCACCGATTTGATGAATACAATGGAGGACGACGATTTTGGAGTGCGCTGGCTGGCCGCAGAAGGATTGATCGCGATGGGGCCGGCCAGTTTGGGGGCTGTGCTCCAGGGTTTGATCTCGTGCTTCGGATCCATCCGGATGCGCGAGGGAGCCCGCCACGTATTGCACGCCTTGGCGGATGGCGGGTTCCATGACGAGACGATCGAAAAATTGCTGCGCACGCTGCAGGGCCTGGCTCCGCAGGAGGATGTGGCTTGGGCCGCGGAACAAGCCTGGGAGAAGTTGATCGTGGGAAGCCTTGTCCATAGGGGTGACGATCGCGAAAGGCCGGAGGGGCAGGGTTAGGCGGACACATCGCCTCACCGGAAATAATCCTTCCGGTCCCGAGTTTCCACTTCGCCGCGCGTTTGGGATATAAAGGAGCGTTCATGCGGTCACAAACGGTCTCTCTCGGAAAAATTTTTAATATTCCCGTCCGGCTGGATTATTCCTGGTTCCTCATTTTCGTTCTGTTAACCTGGTTGCTGGCCGGTTCCTATTACCCCGCCGCATACCCCAATTGGCCCGTCCCCGAATATTGGATTTTAGGCGCCACCACGGCCGTGATGTTCTTCGTCTGCGTACTGCTGCACGAGTTAGGACATTCGGTGGTGGCTCAGCGCAACGGCATCACGGTAAGTTCGATCACGCTGTTTGTTTTCGGAGGGGTCTCTCAAATTACGGAGGAAGCCACCAAGCCGCTCACGGATTTCCTCGTCGCCTCGGCAGGATCGGCGGTAAGCCTCTTGCTGGCGCTCGTCTTCGCGGCGCTGCAATCGGTGGTGGCTGGGGTTCCGCCGCTCCTGGCGCTGGCCCAGTATCTCACCTATATCAACGGATTGCTGCTGCTCTTCAACATCATCCCGGGTTTCCCGCTCGACGGCGGCCGTGTGTTCCGCGCCATTGTCTGGGGGGTCGTAAAGAATTTCGACCGCGCCACGCTGATCGCCGCCACGCTGGGACGCATCGTCGCATATCTGTTCATCCTGCTGGGCGTGTGGTTGATCTTCTTCGGCTCCTTCCTTAACGGCGTATGGATCATCTTCATCGGCTGGTTCCTGGAAAATGCATCCACCGGAGAAGTCCGGCAGCAGACGTTGCGCACGCTGTTGGCGGGCCACAAGGTTTCGCAAATCATGGGTCGTAATTATGTAACCATCCCGGCCGATATTTCCCTGCAGCGGCTGGCCGACGATCACATTCTCGGAGCGGGAAGGCGGTTCTTCATCGTCGAGAACGCCGGGGTCGTGGCCGGAATCATGACTTTACACAAGGTGCGCGAGATTCCGCGCGAGGAATGGTCCCGCACGCTGGTCTCGCAGGCGATGATCCCAACCGAAAAAATGGACTGGATCGGACCCGACGCGGAGTTGTGGGACGCCCTTCAGAAAATGAACCAGGACGGGGTCAACCAGCTTCCGGTGATGGTGGACGGACAGATCCAGGGCGTTCTCAGCAGGGAGAACGTCATCAACTATCTGCAGACGATGCGGGATTTGCGCTAAGCGGACGGTTGGAGATCGCGGGAAAGGACGGCGCAGCATGGACGTTCCGATAAACGCCAAAGTGATTTGCCAAGACGGAGACTGCGGGCGCTCGCTGTGCGCAGTGCTCAATCCGCTCAACGACGGCATAACCCACGTTGTGGTGAGGGAGCCCGGCGGATCCATAATTTCCCGCTTGGTGCCGATCGAGCGGATCGGAGAGAGCGATCCGGACCTCATCCGGCTCTCCTGCACCCGCGCCGAATTGGAGCAGATGGAAATATTCTCGGAATCTGAATTCATTCCTTACGACCTGAGCGGGACCATGTTCCTCCAGCCGTACGCGGCCCCTGCCGTGGCGGGCGTCCTCCTCGAGCATGAGAAAATCCCGCCGGGCGAATTGGCCGTCCGCCGGGGTTCGCCGGTGGAAGCCAGCGACGGCTACGTCGGGACAGTGGACGAGTTCATCGTCGAACCGGAAAAATATCACATCACGCATCTGGTTTTGCGCAAGGGGCATCTGTGGGACCCCCGGGACGTAACGATCCCGGTCCGACAGATCGACCGGATTGCCGAACGTACGGTATATTTAAAATTAAACAAGGCCCAGATCGGAGCCTTGCCAGCGCTCAAGGTGAAGCGGCGTTGGTCGTAAATCCCGGAACCGGCGCAAGATGGCCGGGGTTAAAATCGGCGAGAGAGGAGCAGCGAACATGCAGCCACCCATCACGGAAATTGTCTGGCCGCTGGGGGTGTATGCCGTCGCAGTTCTGATCCTGGTGACGGCGACGATCGCGATCTCATCCGTGCTGGGGGAACGCCACACGGGGAAGGCGACCGGCGAGCCGTATGAATCGGGGATCGTGCCCACCGGACCCTCAAGCGTTCGATTCTCCGTCCGGTTCTACTTGGTGGCGATGTTCTTCGTCCTGTTCGATCTGGAGGCGGTTTTCATCTACGCATGGGCTGTTTCGCTGCGGGAAGCGGGCTGGGCCGGGTATGCGGAAATGGTATTCTTCATCGGCGTTCTGCTGACGGCACTGGCGTATCTCTGGAGGATCGGCGCTCTGGACTGGGGATCCATCGGCCGCAAATCGTTGGATCGTCGCAAGGAGGAAACCCGCCGTGACGCGGACGATTGATAACGTTCCAAATCTCACCCCGGCTTCCTCGCGAGAGACTTTGGAAGAGGTGGTTAAGCGGTCAGTTCTGCTTACGCGGCTGGAGGATTTGCTCGCGTGGGGACGGAGTAATTCGATCTGGCCGTTCGGGTTCGGGCTCTCATGCTGTTTTGTGGAAATGGCCACCAGTCTGACAAGCAAGTACGATCTCGCCCGTTTCGGCTCGGAGATCATCCGCGGGACGCCCCGCGAGTCCGACATGATCATCATCGCCGGCACGATGTTCATCAAGATGGCGCCGGTTGTCCAGCGGCTGTATGAACAGGTCATGGCGCCGCGCTGGGTGATCTCGATGGGCTCCTGCGCGAATTCCGGCGGAATGTACGACATTTACAGCGTGGTTCAGGGGGTGGATAAATTCCTGCCGGTGGACGTATACGTCCCAGGTTGTCCCCCCAACCCGTACGCGTTCGTTGAAGGACTCAACCTGCTGCAGCGCGCGGTGGGAACCGAGCGCCGCCCGTTGAGCTGGGTGGTCGGTCCACAGGGCGTGTATCGCGCGCCGCTTCCGGCCCGGCGGGATGCCAAGCGGGATCATCGCAGCCAGGCGACCGTCTTGCGCGGTCCGGACGAGGTGTAAAGGCGGCATGACTGGCAGCGACGTTTTCCAGGATCTACAACGGGAGTTCGGCCCGGCCTCCGGATTCGCGGTGCAACCGGTCCGTGACGATGTCCCCACGATTTGGGTGCCGCGCGAAAGCGTGACGCCGGTCCTGAAATTTTTAAAAAACAGCGCGCCGCAGCCCTATCGGATGCTGTACGACCTGACCGCCATCGACGAGCGGAAACGCGTACACCGCGAGGGCCAGCCGGAGAGCGACTTCACGCTGGTGTATCACCTGCTGTCGCTGGAACGAAACGCCGACGTGCGCATCAAGGCGGCGCTGCAGGGAGAATACCCAACCGCCGCGAGCGTCACGAACATCTTCCCCGCCGCCAATTGGTACGAGCGCGAAGTGTGGGACATGTTCGGGATCAAATTCGATGGCCATCCCAACCTGCGGCGCATCCTCATGCCACCCACCTGGGAAGGACATCCCCTGCGCAAGGAACACCCGGCCCGCGCAACCGAGATGGGCCCGTTCCAAATGTCCGCCGAACGCGTGGACCGAGAGCAGGAGGCACTGCGGTTTCATCCCGAGGAGTGGGGGATGAAGCCGCGCGGCGAAAATTCCGAGTACCTCTTCCTCAACCTCGGCCCGAACCATCCGGGCGTGCACGGCGTAATCCGCTTTCTGCTACAGCTAGACGGCGAGGAAATTCTCGACGTCGTGCCGGAGATCGGATTCCACCACCGCGGTGCGGAAAAGATGGCCGAACGCCAGACGTGGCATACCTACATTCCCTACACCGACCGGATCGACTATCTGGGCGGGTCGATGAACAACCTCGCCTATGTCCTGGCCGTGGAAAAGCTGGCCGGGGTCGACGTTCCCGACCGGGCCAAAGTGATCCGCATCATGCTCTCCGAATTCTTCCGGCTCGCCAGCCATCTGGTCTGGTACGGGACTCTGGCACAGGATCTGGGCGCGCTCTCGCCGGTATTCTTCACCTTCAACGACCGTGAACGGATATTCGATATCGTCGAAGCCATCACCGGCGGCCGGATGCACCCGAGCTGGTTCCGGATCGGCGGCGTGGCCCAGGATCTGCCGCAGGGGTGGGAGCGGCTGGTGGAAGATTTCCTGCGCTATATGCCGGCGCGCCTGCGGGAATACGACATGCTGGTCCTCCAAAACCGGATTTTCAAAGGACGCACGCAGGGGATCGGCGCCTTCACCCGCGAGGAGGCAATCGAATGGGGAATGACCGGGCCGGGTTTGCGCTCGACCGGACTGGGGTGGGATTTCCGCAAGCAGCGCCCGTACGGCGGGTACGACCAGTTCGAGTTCGATATTCCCGTCGGCGCCAACGGGGATTGCTACGACCGGGCAGTGGTACGCGTGGAAGAGATGCGCCAGAGCCTGCGGATCATCGAGCAGTGCCGCAAGAATATGCCCGCCGGTCCGTATAAATCCGCGCATCCCCTCGCCACGCCGCCGGTCAAAGAACGCACGATGCACGACATCGAAACCCTGATCGCCCATTTCCTGAGCGTCAGCTGGGGGCCGGTGATCCCGGCCGGCGAAGCGTTCGCCGGGATCGAAGCAACCAAGGGCAACAACGGTTATTACCTGATCAGCGATGGCGGAATTCACGCCTACCGCGCGCGCATCCGCGCGCCCTCCTTCCCGCATATCCAGATGGTTCCGCTGATCAGCCGCGGCCTGATAATCGCCGATCTGATCGCGATTTTGGGAAGCGTGGATTTCGTGCTGGCGGATGTGGACCGCTGAGGTAACCCGGAGAGCCGAATGCTGACATCCGAAGAGATCCGCGAACTGGAAACCGATCTAGCGCATTATCCACAGAAGCAATCGGGCTGCGTGGATGCGTTGAAGATCGTCCAGCGCCGTCGCGGATGGATTTCCGATGAAACTCTGCGGGACGTGGCCGTGTATCTCGAGATGACCCCCGAGGAACTCGACGGGGTAGCGACCTTCTATCCGGTCATCTTCCGCCGGCCGGTGGGCCGTCATATCATCCGGATCTGCGATAGCGTCAGCTGCTGGATCATGGGATACGAGAAAGTCTGCAGCGCTTTGACCGGAACGCTCGGCGTCCGGCTGGGGGAAACCACCGCCGACGGCCGCTTCACGTTGCTGCCGTCGGCCTGCCTCGGCGTGTGCGAACACGCGCCGGCGCTGATGATCGACGACGGTCTGATCGCCGACTGGAATTCCGAGAACATCGACGGGATTCTTTCCCGGTATCCATAAACGGATCCCGGATGTCGGAACAAACGGAGAAAGCTGGATGGAACGTCCGCTGACCAGCAATATCAAACCCGGGCAGCCCGCGCCGGACCTTGCGGAGTACGAACGGTCCGGAGGATACGAGGCCGTCCGCAAGGCGCTGCGCGACCTGACCCCGGCACAGGTGACCGGGATCGTGAAGGATTCCAATCTGCGCGGACGGGGCGGGGCGGGCTTCCCGACCGGATCGAAGTGGAGCTTCGTTCCGATGGGGGAGACGGCGCTGCGCCCCAAATACCTGGTGGCCAATGCGGACGAAATGGAGCCGGGCACCTTCAAGGATCGCGTGCTTCTGGAGGGCGATCCGCATCAACTCATCGAGGGCATGATCCTCGCCGCGTATGCAATCCAGGCCGAGGCGGCCTACATTTTTCTGCGGGAGGAATACAAACAGGCCGAGCGCACCCTGCGCAAAGCCGTCGCCGAAACCTATCAGGCCGGCTACCTGGGGAAGAATATTCTCGGATCGTCCTACCGCCTCGAGCTGTATGTGCACGTCAGCGCTGGGCGGTACATTTGCGGCGAGGAATCCGGATTGCTCAACGCCTTGGAGGGAAAGCGGGCCATCCCGCGCTCCCGGCCGCCGTTCCCGCAAACCAGCGGCCTGTGGGGGAAAGGCACAATCGTCAACAACGTCGAGACGCTGTGCAACGTCCCGCACATCGTCCGCAACGGCGCCGATTGGTTCCGCAAGCTCAGTTTCACCGACGACGGCGGAACGAAACTTTACGGCGCGAGCGGCAAGGTGAAGCGGCCGGGGTTGTGGGAGCTGCCGATGGGGACGCCGATCCGGGAAATTCTCGAGGAGCATGCAGGCGGAATGCGGGATGGTGTGCGTTTCCGCGCCCTGCTGCCCGGCGGCGCGTCCACCGACTTCCTCACCGAGGAGCATCTCGACGTGCGCATGGATTTTTCGTCGGTGGAAAAAGCCGGCAGCCGGCTGGGAACCGGAACCATGATCATCCTCGAC
>Ga0187886_1003162_pt1 | contig 12499 bp, 11 predicted proteins | sample June2016WEW_20_1_FD_133001 | JGI IMG/M metagenome (GOLD analysis project Ga0187886, IMG submission 133001) | Peatland microbial communities from SPRUCE experiment site at the Marcell Experimental Forest, Minnesota, USA - June2016WEW_20_150 | ecosystem: Environmental > Terrestrial > Soil >...
AACATACTTTTTGCCGGGCTTGTATTCAGCACTGCGTTTTGGCTGATAAAGGTGCTGGGTGAGGCGGGCACAAAGGCGCTTTCCAAGATAATGAGTTTGCTTCTTGCGGCGATTGCGGTAATGTTGATACGCAAGGGTATTTTAACGTTTATGCATTCTTAGGGAAAAAACTATGGCATATCCTACAAAACAGCCGGCAGGAATACCGACAAATCGGGAAAGTTCCACAACAGAAACCGGGCAGGCACCAAGCCGACATGGTTCAGGGCAGGAATGGGAGTTCAGCAATTGCGTGGTAATTGTCGCTCATCCCGACGACGAGATATTGTGGGCGGGCGGCTTAATGTTATTGCATCACGAAACCCGCTGGACGGTGATTACGCTTACCCGGCAAAGCGACCCCGACCGCTCCGCAAGATTCAATAACGTGATGAAATACATAGGCGCCAGGGGAATAATGGGCGACCTCGACGACAGCCCCGAACAAAAGCCGCTTGCCGAAAAAGATATACGAAAGACCATACTATCGCTTCTGCCGATGGGTAAATTCGATATGGTGCTGACACACAGCAGATGGGGCGAATATACCCGGCATATCCGGCACGAGGAAACATCGAAAGCGGTATTGACGTTGTTTAATACAAAGGAGGTGCCCGCTGGAAAAATGTGGATGTTCGCCTACGAGGACGGGGGCGGCAAATACCTGCCTAAGCCCAGCCGGGACGCCGACGTGTCGTTATGGCTGCCTGAAAATATTGCACAGGAAAAATACAAAATTATTACCGAACTTTACGGTTTCGCCGCCGACAGTTTCGAGGCGAAGTGCTGCCCGAAACGGGAAGCGTTCTGGACGCTTGGCGCGAAATAACAAGAACTCACCGCAGAGCACGCAGAGACCGCAGAGAAAACAAAAAAAATAAACTCTGCGTGGTCGCCGCGACCATTTGCGGTCTCTGCGGTGAAAGGAACTGAAAAATGAAAGTATTATTACTATACGATTATCCCCCGTCGCCGGCGGGCCTGGCCACACAGGGACATTTACTGCACAGGGGCCTTGCGGAGCTTGGCATTGACGTGCATTCGGTGCATTTCGAGTCGGGACAGGAAAAGGAATGGTATTATCGGTGGTTTGCACCGGATATTGCCGTAGGCGTGGGTTACTGGGGCCATACGCCTCATTTAGTGCTTCACCCGCAGCGATACGGGGTGCAGGCGGTGCCCTGGTTAGTGGCCGACGGCTATATGGGGGATTATCATGAGATTCTCGAAGGGCTGCCTCTGATACTTGTTACAAGCGAATGGGTAAAAAACGTTTATATACGCGACGGTCTAAGCGGCAGGAATATCGAGGTTTTGCCCGTCGGCTGCGATACAGAGGCGTTCATACCGCGCGACAGAAACGACCCCAAGGTCGCGGCAGTCCGCGAATCGTTAGGTGTTGCGCCCGAGCAGATATTGATTATGACTATCGGCGGAGACGCGACGTCGAAAGGGGCACAGGAGGTTATGCAGGCGCTTGCCCTGATTGGCAAAAAGGGGCCGGACTGGAAATATGTTTGCAAGGTCTGGCCTCAGCCGAGAACCGAAAAACAGAATACTATCGATATGCAGCTTGCGGCAGACCTCGGAATCGAAAAAAACGTTATATATACAACCAGCGTAACCAGCCGGAATTTTATGCCTTATTTGCTGTCGGCCTGCGATATTTACGCGGCGCCATCCCGGCTGGAAGGTTTCGGTATGATTCAGGTCGAGGCGGGCGCCTGCGGCAAGCCGGTCATAGGTATAAAGGCGATGGGGATGCTGGACACAATAGCCGACGGCCAAACCGGATTTTTAGCGGAAGTCGCCACCGAAATCCGTCTGCGTGAAACGATTTTAGACAAGGAATCGGGGCACGACATCGGGCGCAAGATTGTTTTTAACGAGCCGAGAGTCGTTGATTATCGCGCAAGCGTTCACGATATCGCCAAATACCTGATGGAGCTTATGACCAACGAGGGACTACGGAAAAAAATGGGCGAGGCGGGCAGAATTCGCATAGTCGAGAAATTCGATTATCGCGTCGTCGCCAAAAGGTTCGTCGAGATAATTTCCAAGCGACTGGGAATCAAATAAATTGATGATTGATGCTCGATACTTGATACTCGATACTCGATATTCGCAACATCGAGCGGCAGGTATAGAGGAACGAAAGTCATTACAGGATGAACAAATCAAATTTAGAATTGATTTTGCGGGCAAAGGAGGCAGCGGTAGAGATCCTGCTTCATAACTCCCGCGGGCCATACAAGGGATTGCCGCGTGCGGCCGGATGGGGTTATCCTGAGCCATATACACGAGACCTGCTGATTTCGGCTCTCGGAATTTTACTCACCGATAATTCAAAACTAATCGAGTCATTACGAAAAACCCTCGAAACCGTCGCCAAAAATCAAAGTCCCCTCGGCCACATACCCTCATTGGTTCACGACCGGGAAGACCGCGGCTCAAGCGACTGCACACCGCTATTTTTGATAGCGGTTGCGCTGTTCAGGCAGGTTACGGGAAAGCGAAAGTTTCTCGAAAGCGCAGTCAAAAAGGCGTTTGGCTGGCTGGAATATCAAAGCCCCACTAACCGCATAATGGTCTCGCAACTGCCCACAAGCGACTGGCGGGATGAGCAATGGGTGTTAGGTTACGGGTTATATGTCAATACGCTCGTATATGCGTGCCTTCGGCTATATGGGCAGCATAAACGGGCGGATGAATTGGCCGAGCAAATGGGCAGGTTCACGGTCAGGGGCGACAGGCAGAATCGCCATATTCACGAGGGGCTGGCGCTAGCCAATAAACCATATTATGCCCTGTGGTCGTATAAGGTTTACAGAAGTGAACGGTTTGATTTGTTAGGTAATTCGCTGGCGATACTGACGGGTATCGCATCGGCATCGCGGGGGCGTAAAATCGTGTCGTGGGTCGAGGCAGAATGTAAGTCGATGAGGAACAACGGCGACTTGTCGCTTGATTTGCCGCCGAATTTTTTCCCGTATATCAGGCCGGAAGACCCGGACTGGGTTTCGCGATACGCCAAATACAATAAACCCGGCGAATATCACAACGGCGGCGTATGGCCTTTAGTATGCGGGTTTTATGTGGCGGCTTTAGTCGCGGCGGGTAAATATGAGATCGCGGAAAAGAAACTATCGGCGCTGGCGCAATTAGTGAAGCCGGCACGTAACGCGAACGTAGAATTCGGATTCAACGAATGGTTCAGGGCGCAGGATGGTTTGCCTCGCGGCGAGGATTGGCAAAGCTGGTCGGCGGCGATGTTCCTTTACGCGGCTGAATGTGTTGAGCAGAAAAAGACGCCATTTTTTGATAAAATTCGATAGTTTAGGACAGTGAACGCAAATGTATAAAAGCTTTTTTGTTTTTCTGTTTTTAGCGGTCGTAGCCGGCTGCGGCAATACGACTACTCGGCAGCCGCAGACCAAGGGTATTAAAATCGGCGAGCTGGCGCCCAAAGGCAAGACGCCTAATCCGCCGCCGATGCAATTCCTGCAGACGACCAACATCGATATAGTAACATACGAGCTGCCCGCGAAAGATATAAATTTGCTGGACAACGTGTGGGCGATTTTGCCGGATAATCCTGAAAGCATGCGAATTACCGACCCCGACGGCTTTGCGGCAAACGGACTAAGGGTCGCGGCAGGCACGTTCGGCAAAAAAAATAAAATAACGGATGCGCTGAAAACGATAAAGGCGCGGAAGCTTTCGACAACGTCGCTTTTAATTCACGATGGTCAGCCCGAAATGCTGGTTCTCGGCCGGCTGACGCGCAAATCGACAATTGCCTATATCGCCAGAGGCGGGACAGATGCAAATGCCGAAGCCGGCCCCGCGATTTTAGGGCTTCAGGTTTACGCGAGGCAAATTACGCCCCCCCGCCCCAGCGGACAAGCCCCTGTTGCGCAAATGATATCACGGGTTCAAATCACACCGGCAATTTCGGCTTCCACCGAAGGACTGCCGGAGGAGCTTGCGATTCGGATGAAACAGCAGGACGTGCGGATTTACTCGGCGGCTTTCGGGCTGAATATGAAACCGGGTGATATTTTCTTGCTGGCCCCAACCCCTTATAAAATCGGAGACGACGCCACCGCGGCAGGCAGGTTCCTTACACGAAACGGGTCTGAGCCAATGATAAAAATCCTGCTGTTTGTCTGCACGTCAATAATGTGAGATTGATGATTGATAATTGATAATTGATGATTACCGCATTAACACGCTGCACCGAATATACAGAACCAGTCATAGCCGAGGCTATTGCCAAGCAATTCGAATTACTCGGCGGTCTTGAGCAATTTGTCAAACGAGGCGATACCGTCCTTTTGAAGCCCAATTTCATCGCGCCAAAGCCGAGGCATTGCGCCACGCAAACGGACCCGGCGATAATCATTGCGACCGCCAAACTGCTGAAAGATTTCGGCTGTAAGCCGTTTGTCGGCGATTCACCCGCCTGGGCGAACGTTTTCGCCTGCGCAAAAGCCCTCGATTTGGAAGCACCTTTGAAAAAACTCGATGTGCCAATCAGGCAACTGAACAAGCCCGTCAAACGCCAAATAGCCGGCGTCAACGTCGGTATCAGCTCACTTGCCCTCGACGCCGACGTAATTATCAACCTGCCGAAATTCAAATCGCATCAGCAATTAGTGGCGACCTTTGCCGTCAAAAATATGTTCGGCTGCGTCAGCGGCAAGTGGAAGGCATACTGGCATTTCGCCAAGGGCGGCAACGAGACGAAATTTTGCAAGTTTTTAATCGAGATATACAAGCACCTTGCACCGGCCTTAACCATAATCGACGCCGTAATCGTTATGGACGGCCCCGGGCCAATCAACGGAAGAGCAAGGCCGCTGGGCTGGCTTATCGGCGGAACAGACCCGATTGCCTGCGAAATCGTTTGCAGCCGATTGATAAACCTCGACCCCGATACACTACCGATTTTCAGAACCGCCAAAAAAGCTGGTTTTGGCAATTCAAATCCCGGCAGCATCGAAATCGCAGGCGACCCATTACCGCAAAAAACCTGCACCGATTTTATGCCGGCTGTGCCGACACCAATCCGGTTTTCGCTGCCGCGGGTCTGTAAAAGCATCTGCAAACAGATAATCCTGCTCGTCTCGGCGAAGGCACTGAGGAGACCGCACAAAAAACAGATGCACCGAGCCGTAGCGGGGCTGGCAAAACCCGCAAAAAAATGATACAAACCATTTCATAACCTTTACATACTGACCGATTATATTTGTCATACCTGCGAAAGCAGGTATCCAGTAGCTTATAGAATCGGATGGATTCCCGCTTTCGCGGGAATGACAATTATGAAATGGCTTATAAGAATCAAATATGGACAGCGGGCAGGTAAATATACTCGGCATCGAGACGAGCTGCGATGAGACGGCTGCGGCGGTAGTGGCTGACGGCGCGATTGTTAAATCGTCGGTCGTCGCCTCACAGGCAAAAATCCACGAAAAATACGGCGGCGTTGTCCCCGAAATCGCCTCGCGCGCCCATATCGAAAATATATACCCCGTGATAACCGAGGCGCTCGACGCAGCCAAAGTTACCAGAGACGATATTGCCGCGATAGCCGTCGCAAACCAGCCGGGACTTGCGATTGCCTTGATTGTGGGCGTTACCGCAGCCAAGACGCTGAGTATGGTCTGGGAAAAACCCCTTATCGGCATTAACCATCTGCACGCCCATTTGCAGTCGGCGATAATAGCAGAACAACACCTTCAGTTACCCGCCGTAGCGTTGATTGTGTCGGGCGGACATACCTGCTTATATGAGTGCGAATCGCCGCTTGAACTGAAATTATTAGGCCGATGTATCGATGATGCGGCGGGTGAGGCGTTTGACAAGGTTGCTACTATTTTGAACCTGCCTTACCCTGGCGGCCCCTCAATTGAAAAGGCATCACAGGCAGGCAATCCCAAAGCAATCAATTTTCCACGCACGATGCTTGGCACTGATTCGCTGGATTTCTCATTCAGCGGCCTTAAAACCGCAGTGCTTTACCATTGCAAAGGGCAGGATATGAAAGGACAACTGCGAACCGGCTCGATGAGCGAACAGGAAATAGCCGATATCGCGGCGTCATTTCAGTCGGCGGTTATCGACGTGCTTGTCGAAAAAACACAAAGGGCAATCGACAAAATCAACGCCAAAACAGTCCTCGTGGGAGGCGGCGTCGCGGCCAACAGTTTATTACGCAGTGAGCTTGAGAAAATGTGCCGGTCTTATACGCCTGCCAAAACGCTATTAGTCGCCCCGAAACGTTATTGCACCGACAACGCCGTTATGGTAGCTTCGCTTGCGTATTACAAATACAAGGCAGGGCTTTTCGCCGATTTGACGTTAGAGCCGAAAGCCAGCGGTTAAGGAGACAAAAAATTCAGCCGGAACAATTAAAACAGTTGTTGCAGCAGGTTAAGCAAAACGAGCTGACTATTGACGAGGCGGTCGAGAAACTTCGCCATTTGCCGTTTGAAGACCTCGGCTTTGCGCGTATCGACCACCACCGCCAGATTCGCCAGGGATTCCCAGAGGTCATTTACTGCCCCGGCAAGACAACCGAGCAAATCGTTAAAATTTTCTCGGCATTAGCCGCAAAGGGTAATAACGTCCTGGCAACAAGAGCTGAACAAAACGTTTACGAAGCGATTTCACAAACCGGCCAATTCCCTCAAGCCCGCTATGATAAACCAGCAAGGGCAATCGTGCTTGAACAAAAGGAGTTGCCTCAATCGAAATCGGTTTTGCCGATTATCACGGCGGGCACCGCGGATTTGCCCGTAGCCGAGGAGGCCAAAGTTACCGCCGAGATTATGGGCCAGCGGACAGAATTGATTTACGACGTCGGCGTCGCGGGTTTGCACCGGCTGCTCGCTCACGTGCCGAAGCTGCAACAGGCCAATGTTGTTATCGTGGTTGCGGGAATGGAAGGGGCGCTTGCCAGCGTGGTTGGCGGGTTAGTAAGCTGCCCGGTAATCGCTGTCCCGACAAGCGTCGGCTACGGGGCAAGTTTCGAAGGCCTTGCGGCCCTATTAACGATGCTCAATAGCTGCTCTTCAGGCGTAACCGTCGTCAACATCGACAACGGCTTTTCCGCGGCGGTATCCGCAACACTTATAAACAGAGGAATAGAACACTCACGTAAATAATATCTCCGAACTTCACAACTCAACTGAAAACTTAATGGGCAGCGGCAGCTGGGCGAGCGACGGCGGTGACGTTGCAGTCAGTAATTTCGGAAGCATTTTGACGACAGGTATTTTTTCTGATGCCATTTTTGTCCAAAGTATCGGCGGCGGCGGCGGGGCTTCGGGCGGTTTGGTCTCTATCGGCGGCTACGGCTCGGCGTCTTTATTCCCTCTGTTAACTACAGTGGCGCCTTCGTCGAGACGAGTAAGGCCTTTATTGCTAAAACATTAGGGCACATCTGTCAAGAAAATTTATTCGGTTTTTTGACATAAATTAAAGTCGGCGGGTTTGACAACAAACTAACAGCCGATAGAATCCTGAGCCATATATAAGGGCAAGAAAAGAATTGATTTACCAGCAATCTTCCTCAAGGGCGAAATTGCAGTTTAGCCAGTTATCGGCCAGCGTATCCAAATCGAACAAGTCATATCCAGCAAGCCATGCATTTGCCAGAACGGCAAAATCTGTAAATTCGACTTTGCAGTTGCCATTGTAGTCGCCGTCTATTGGTTCGAAGCAGTAACCATGCTGAGTATATTTGATTGTGGCATAATCAGAATCACCCCGTGCCGAATCGCTTGTGCCTAATACATAAACATTTCCGAAACCGTCTATTTTCAAATCACAAGGGTAGTCATGACTATTACCTGGGCCGTTGTAAGTTATCAACCAGAGCTGGTTGCCATTGGCGTCATATTTGAGAGTTACATAGTTTTGGTCGCTTAGACCGGTTATATAAACGTTATTGTATCGGTCAATTGCCAATTTTACTGCATAATCATTACCATTAGTTGGGCCATTATACCGGGCTACCCACAATTGGTTTCCATCAGAGCTGTATTTTACGGTTGCAAAATCATCATTTGTGTCTGCGCCAGAACTGTAACCTGTAACATAAACATTGCCAGAATTATCAATACCTATATCGTATGCTTGGTCGAATCCGTTAGAAGGCCCATTATATCTTGCGGCCCACAACTGACTGCCGCTTGAATTATATTTGATTGTGGCATAATCAATTGAACCAGAACTAGTTCGGCTATCCCCAGTCACATAAACATTACCAGCACTGTCAATAGCAAGAGCTGTCGCCTCGTCGACAACTCCGTCGGGTCCGTTGTAAGTTGCAATCCAAAGCTGAACACCGTTTGAATCATACTTAATGGTTCCGTAATCGCCTCGTGTGGCTCCTGTTATATAGGTATTTCCGGCGTCATCAACGGCAATAGCCCTTGCCTGGTCGCTACTGTGGTCAGGATTATCATATCTGGCTTGCCATAACTGATTGCCGTTGGGGTCATATTTAATGGTTAAATAATCGCTATTTGTGCTGCTTGAATAACTATAACCGGTTACATATACATTTCCTGAATTATCAACAGCCAAAGCATAAGGGGCATCTTGGTCATTTGCCGGACCATTATAAATTGCCGTCCATAATTGCACGCCATTCGAATCATATTTAATTACTGCATAATCTGAAGAGGCAGTATTTATATTATTGTATTTTTGGGCAGCCACATAAACATTGCCTGAATTATCAACTGCAATATCACGACCGGTATCGGTGTAATGGGCTGCGTCATAAGCCCTCTTCCATAACTGATTGCCGGAAGAATCATATTTAACCGTTACACAGTCAAAAGAATTAGTATCGCCTGCCGCGGTGCCGGTCACATAAACATTTGCGAATTTGTCAACTGCCATAGCATAAGCAACATCATCGAAATAGGCGTGACCGTTAAATCTCGCCAGCCACTGCTGATTACCGTTGAGGTCATATTTTATTGTGAGATAATCTTTATAAGTATTCGGGTCACAACTGTACCCCGTAACGTAAATATATGAACCGCGAATTGTCAAAGCATACGCATAGTCCGTATAGTTAGCCGGTCCATTATATCGGGACACCCATAACTGATTTCCATTTGTATCGTACTTGATTGTTGCATAATCATAATCATTTCCGATGCTCCTGCCCGTTACATAAGTATTTCCCGAGCCGTCCACTGCCATGTCAATCGCGACATCCGTACCATTAGCCGTGCCGTTATATCGTGAAACCCATAACTGGCTTCCGGCTGAATTGTATTTTATCGTTGCGTAATCTCTCGCAGAACCCACTCCATTGCTCTCTCCAGTTACATATACATTATTCGAGGAATCTAAAACTAACTTATAAATTATATCGGTTGAGCTGGAAGGTCCGTCGTATCTTGCCGCCCATTGTTGGATTCCGCTGGAATTATATTTTACAGTTGTATAATCATATCCGGTTCCTGAGCCTGTACTCTGTCCTCCAACATATACATTGCCGGAAGAATCCACAGCAATGGCATTGGCATAATCGGTACCGGTTCCGGTCCCGTTATATTGTGCAGACCATAATTTTTGACCGTTAGTATTATATTTCACGGTGACATAATCGGTATTTCCTGACCCGCCGCTGCCCGCAATATAAACATTATTTGATGAATCCAGAACAAGAGCTCTGGCGATATCATTGCCGCCATATGTGGATACATAATATGGTGCAACCCATAACTGGTTACCGTTTGAATCATATTTGATTGTAGCAATATCAAGGCTAACGCTTTCGTAGTATGTCCCTGTTACATAAACGTTTCCCGAATTATCAACGGCAATTGCATTAGCTGTATCACTTGAGGAGTGCCCGCCGTAATAAGATACCCAAAGCTGATTTCCATTAGGGTCATATTTTATAGTGGTATAATAAGCGGTTGAGCTGCCGTTGGGGTAACGCTGACCGGCGACGTAAACGTTACCTGAATTATCTACGGCAATAGCTTTGGGAGTATCCATGCTGTGGTTGGGACCGTCATAACTTACCGACCACAAAAGATTACCAGCCGAGTCATATTTGACTGTTACTATATCATAACTGATAATTCCCTGGCATCTGCCTGATACATAAACATTGCCGGAACTATCAGTAGTGATTACATAGGCATAATCATCGAAGTTTCCGGTCCCATTGTAAGTGCTTACCCATTGCTGAAGTGGTGGGGTTTCGGCTAAAGATAAAGCGGGAAAAAATAAAACGACGCAAATAATTACCATATAACTTTTCATAACTCTTCTCCTTTATAATTTTCAAATGCAAATACCCATTATATCAAAAAATTTTGCTAAAAACAGCAATTTTGTCATTTTTACACAGGAATATGATTTCGACAGGATTATAGAACAGGCGTATAATATGCCTTTATGGCTTTAGGTAAAAACACAAAAACGTTGTTCAGCGGGTCGGAGCAGGCAAAAATGGCCGCGGCGGCGCCACTGGCGGTGCGGATGAGGCCGAGAACCTTAGATGAGTTCGCGGGACAGACGCATTTTGTAGGGCCGGGGAAGCTGCTTCGGCGTATGCTTGAGGCGGACGCCCTGTCGAGCTTGATATTTTACGGGCCGCCGGGAGTAGGGAAAACGTCGCTTGCAATGGTGATTGCCAACCAGACCAAGGCGGAATTTCGATACATAAGCGCGCCGGCGGCTTCGGTAAAGGACATTCGCGACGTAATAGCTGAAGCGAAAGACCGATTGGCAGGCGGCAGAGGAAGAACGGTTCTGTTTATCGACGAGATACATCGGTTCAACAAGGCGCAGCAGGACGTGCTTTTGGATGACGTGGAATCGGGGATAGTGATTTTTATCGGCGTAACGACTGAAAACCCGTTTTTCGCGGTCAACTCGCCATTGATTAGCAGGAGCACGGTATTTTATTTCGAGCCATTGAAAGAGGAAGACATCGTGCAATTGTTAAAACGGGCAATCAGCGACAAGGAACGGGGACTTGGCAAATACGATATCGAAACAGACGACAAAGCGTTCAAATACTTAGCGGCCGTATGCGACGGCGACGCGAGAAAGGCACTGACGGCACTGGAAGTCGGGGTTTTGTCATCATTGAATGTAAAAGAAAGCGCGGGCAAGATGCCCGCGACACGGCCTGCGACTCGTATAAAATTTGATTTGCAAACCGCTAAGGACTCGATTCAGGGCAAAACCATTGATTATGACCAGACAGGCGATACGCATTATGATTTAGCGAGTGCGTTTCAAAAGAGTATGAGGGGAAGCGACCCCGACGCGACGATATATTGGCTTGCCCGGATGCTGGCAGGCGGCGAGGACGTGCGATTTATCGCAAGACGTATCGCCGTGTGTGCGGCTGAGGACGTGGGTAACGCCGACCCTATGGCAACGGTATTAGCTGCGGCGGCAGTCCAGATTGGCGAATTTGTGGGACTGCCTGAGGCGCAATTGGCGCTTGCGCAGGCGGCGATTTACGTGGCGTGCACGCCGAAATCGAACGCATCATCGTCGGCAATCTGGAAGGCGTCGGCGGACGTGCAAAATGAGCCGACTATACCGGTGCCTAAGCATCTTAAAGACAGCCATTACGCCGCTGCTAAGAAAATGGGTTTCGGCGTCGATTACAAATATCCTCATAATTTCGAAGGCGGTTTTGTGGCGCAGGATTATTTGCCCGCCGGAATCAGGAAAAAATACTACAGGCCGAGCGACCGAGGATACGAAAAAAATATCAGCGGTTATTTACAAAAGCTCGAAATACTGATAAAAGATAGCAAAGTCAACAAGCCCTGAACCAAAAGCGGTTCAGGACGGACCCCGTTCGACAAGCTCAGGGCAGGGTGATGTAGGAATAAATATGGAAAAAGCGGAATTAAGGCAGGAGTTGCAGAGGTGCCTGATTGGCATGTCGGCTGAGCAGCGAAAGCTCAAAAGCCATAATGCCTGCAGAAATCTCATCGCAACGAGTGAATTTCAAAACGCCTCGTCGATTATGATTTACCTGTCGCTGCCGCACGAGCTGGATACGTCTGAGGCGATACTTTGCGCCTGGCAAATGGGCAAAACCGTCGTTGTGCCCAAGGTTTCCTGGCAGCAAAGGCATATGATACCCGTCAAGATATACTCACTGGAAACAGGGTTTTCATCGGAGGTGGCGGGGCTGCGTAACCCGATAACGGGGGTGCCGGTGCCGTTCAGCGAGATTGACCTGGTGGTGGCGCCGGGGCTTGGTTTCGACAGCAAAGGCAATCGTCTTGGCCGGGGCGGGTCGTATTACGACAGGTTTTTCGCGAACAAGGAATTGAAGGCGCCGAAATGTGGTTTCGCTTTCGCCGAACAGGTGATAGAATCGGTGCCTGTAACGGAAAACGATATGCCTGTCGATTTTCTGATAACGGACGAGGAAGTATTGTAT
>Ga0187886_1003163_pt1 | contig 12498 bp, 11 predicted proteins | sample June2016WEW_20_1_FD_133001 | JGI IMG/M metagenome (GOLD analysis project Ga0187886, IMG submission 133001) | Peatland microbial communities from SPRUCE experiment site at the Marcell Experimental Forest, Minnesota, USA - June2016WEW_20_150 | ecosystem: Environmental > Terrestrial > Soil >...
AGCGAGGAATCCCTTCGAATCGATTTCGAAGATTCCCGCTTTAAACGTTCCAAAAGCGTAAACAATCGTTGCGACCACCATGAGATCTGCCCTACCTAGTGCAGGCCCACTCAATCCTACGAGTGGCGTCACTACGCCAGCAACCGCGAAGAAAGTTATGAGCCCAAGAACGTTGGCTACAGCGTACCATCGAAGCTTTCCGAGAGCAAGCAGCGCTCCAGCATACACGGCGCCTAGAGCCGTCAACCCTGTTGCGACTGACAAAATAATCGCTGGCAACAGCCCAGCAACATAATCAGGCCCAAACATTCTCAAAGGTATCTCCATTGCACCAGCGAGACCAAATGCAAACGGTATCACAAGAAGCGAAACGTACCGTGTCGAGGAATGAATGATGCCAGGCATATCGCGTTTCCTGTCTGATGCACTTAAAGCAGCCAATACGGGAAGTAAGAGTGCAACTAAAGCGGCAGGAGCATAACCTGCAACACCCGATCCTACAGAAGCGACATTGTAAATCGCTAATCCTGACAGTCCGCTCTGCCAAAGCGTGATCAGCCGATCAGCCTGACTTATTATGAAGCCTAGTAATGCAGCTAACAGAGTATACATGCCATAAAATGCATAGTCTTTCCCGGAGAAGCCTCCTATACCAACTTGACCCACAAAGTGTTGTAGTGTTTTCCGCAGAGCAATCAGAAATAGAAAGATGTCACCACCGATCCAGCCTATCAGAACTCCCACAACCCCAAATAACACTAACAGGATTGATGCAAGGGCTGCTCTGCATATGCTCCACATGACGATGTAGATTGCACCCACCTTAGTGTCACCAAGCGCGAATATGGCGCCCAGACAGACTTGACTAACCGAGACAAACAAAATGTCGACAGCCGAAAGACGAACATACTCTGGAAGAACAGCTTCTCCACCAAGTAAGGAAATTACAAGAGTAGGCTGACTCACCAGGACACCAGCTGTTACTGCACCTGCAAGAGCAGAGAACGCCAGTGAAACCATGAAAACCTTATTGGCCGCATTTCGTTCGTTCTTAGCCAAAAACTTTGGGACGAATTTCAGTACAGCCATAGGCGCTGGAATCGGCCCTCCCTGAACTAATGGTTGTGCAAGCAAACAGATCAGTACAAAGAACCATATGAAAATGTTAAGAGAGGTAACTATGCCCACCTTAATCGTTGAGCGAATTGTGTTCGTTAAGATTACGAAGTAGAGAGTGCTGAAGACAAGTGACAAAATATTGGCCAGGAAAAGTGAAACAGTTCCCCTACCTACGCTCGTTTCTTCCATGACTTATCCACCGATTGGGTGGATAACTAGACACATAAGTAGATTACAACTGCAACATAAGTCGAGACGCATACAGCTCCATTCATGCCTTAATGCTAGGGCTGGCATCAGCATGATTTGAGTTCATAGTTCTGCCTTAATTAAGAGAAACGTGCAAAGATATTCGATTGACATGCTTGACCTAGACAAACAGACCTACAGTGTGATGATTGCTAGAATGCTTACTTACGGAACATGGAGCCTTCAGCGACAATGGCGCCTCGAGAAATTGTGAACGCTAAAGGCTGTTACGTTGCCGATGCGTCTGGGAATCGCTACCTTGATTTCTCATCACAATTGATGTGTTCAAATCCTGGCAACGAGAACAAGGCTGTCATAGACGCGATCTGTGACCAGGGAAGGATGTGAGAAGGAATCGTTGGAGCCAGTGCTGCAGCTCAACAGGAAAGAGTGGGAAGCCTTTCTAGAAGAACTCTCTGAACTTACCAAGAAATATGAACTTCTTCTAAGTAAACTAGATTTAGCCAGAATCACGATCGAAGGTCAACGAGAAAGGTCCAAGCAACTGACTGCGAAGAGCGGCGAATCACTGAAGCAAATCAGGTCAGCAATGGAAAAACTCTGCAAGGAAACAGAGGATGCGTTGAATGAATCAGAATGAAGAACCTAGAACGGAACTCATAATCGTAGGAGATGACTGGGAAAAGTTTCTCTCTTCCCTAGAGAAGTTCATGAACCTGCACCAGAAAACTCTGCAAAAATTGAAAGAACTTGGTTCTCGTAATGAAGCCCTGAGACAAGAACTCCGCGATGTCAGTAACCTCTCAAATGTCAAGGAGTCTGCAAATCCAAGTGCCGCTCAAAAACCTGTCGAGACGAGCATTAATCGACCAATTGAGAGAACGGAATCCACTCCTCAACCTAAGAAGAATAGACTAAAAGTTCTCGACAGTCTCTCTCGACTTATGCGTTCCAAGTCACCTCGGACGTCGCAGACGGGGAATTTAACTGACTCCTTCGCATCTTGCGAGAAGTGTGGTCAGCAAATTAAGCGGGCAAGCAGATTCTGTGATCGTTGTGGCGGCGACTTCGGTGCTATGATGTGTTCGTGTGGCCGCGAGTTGAACCCTGGAGATAAATTCTGTGACCACTGCGGTCGCACAGTATGAGTAGGTCTATTCCGAAACTCGTTTTTCAGTCTCTCTCAGGAGTCGTGCCATGGTATCTCTAGCTTTACGAAGCGTTTCATCGGTTTGACGCGTGCTGATGTTCAGGTTTGCCTCCATAGACTCAAGTCTTTCCTTTGATTTTTGCAGTTCATCACGTAGCTGCCTATTCAATCTCTCAAGAGTATCAATTGTTTCGACCAGTTTCTGCGACCGCTCGACAAGCGCTTGATTTTCCGATAAGAAAGCTTCAAATTCCTTCCGGCTTATTGTAACGCGTTCGGACATTTTTCAAATCTCCACTATTGCTTTACTTATGACGTATATGAATCATATCGTAAGATGACTCAACTCAGTTGAGGAGGTCCCGAAGTGGGGTACCTAGATCGAGCGACCATCCGCAACCATCCTCCTTGCACTTCGTATGATCAATGTCGTCGACCAAAGAGTCATTCCAGCATCGCGGACATAACTTCCACTCATGTGACGGAAGGTTGAGCATGACGTATCGTATGAAATACAGAAAGTCCGGACTCGTGAGGTATTCGAGGATCAATTCACGATCGGCCTTCGTGTTCAAAAGCAGCTCCTCAACAAAGTGTTCCGTTTCCTTCGTTGTCAACTTATCCTCCACAACCTTGGTAATGGCTTTCTTCAGCAGAGACGGCTTGTCCGCTAACCTGGCTAAGGCTTCAGCGTGGGTGGCGGTGATTGTGTCGTGCGACACAAGCCCCTGCAGCTCAGCTGGGAAGGATAGGAGGCGAAGCCTTTGTGCTACGATGTCCCTCGTGAGTCCTCGTCCCGCTTCCTTGGCTATCCTTTCCTGTGTCCACCCAAAATCGTGTAGTGTCTGGAAGATTCTAGCATCCTCTACTGGGTTCAGGTCTCTTCTTTGGAGGTTTTCGACAAATGCGGTTATGGCCATTTGTTCGTCGGAAAGGTCTTGTATGATGCAGAGTAGATCTCGGATTCCAGCCCGCATAGCTGCCAGCACACGCCTCCAACCCGCGGCGACCTCGTAGCGGTCTGCCTTCGGACGTACTATAATGGGCTGCACTTGTCCATGGTTCAATAACGACCTGCCTAACTCTTCGAGCTCATTCTGTGGATACTCAATCCTCGGTTGGAACGGATTTGGATCAAGCTTCTCAACTTCAATTCGACGGACATCTTCTGAAATCATAAGGTTCTATCCTCGAGAAATGTATTTGTACTTCGTGCGCAACCCCATCTTGCGGTCTCGTGTGAATTACGTTCTGATTGTCTTCCATGCTACAAGACGAATCCATTTGGACAACTCTATCCACGCGATAATGGAATTTCAGCGGCACAAAAAGAGAGAATTTGTCTACTATGACGCTGAGGAACATGACCTTCTTCGCTTCGACATTATAGATCGAAAATCAAAGAAACGTGTCGCGACCGTTCAGATCAGTCCGAATGACAAGGTCAATCTGTACATAGGCGAGTCACGTAGTCGAAAGCAGGTAAATTACGTAATGAATCAGCTACACAAAGTGATTTTGGATGATTCTAAGGCCGGTGTTGAGCTTAAGCCGATGACTGTGCTCTACAGAATGAAAAATATGTACCCATTAGTGCTTAGGAATTTCATCTTGGAATTGGATTTACCAATTAGCCTAAAACCAATGCCTCACCAGATTAAGATGTCGACTATCAAGATCGGTCGCAGACAATCTCACTAACTAGCAGTCTTCAGTCCAAAAAATTCGCCATTTCATCCCAATCTCTAATCTGAGATCTACTCATCTGTCCGGAGTTGATAAGCCTTGACTCCGATGTTGTTAAATGTAAGACAATTTTCAATTCAACTCCATTTGCTGTTCAATTTGTCCGTCTGATCAACGTAATCGTTAACGTTTTTGTGTTGATTTCTCAAATAGCCAATGGTCCCTTCAAATGCCTGTAGCCTTTCATGGAACGAGCTGAGATGTCCCAACACTATTCAGCAGATCAAATCCAAGTATTAGGTGACTTGGAGGCTGTTCGAAAAAGGCCGGCTATGTACATTGGTAGTACCGATGCCCGCGGTCTGCAGCATCTTGTTTTCGAGGTTGTTGACAACTCAATTGATGAAGCCCTCGCTGGTTTCTGTAAGAATATCAGCGTAGCTCTGAACAACGATGGATCAGTCACTGTTCGTGATGATGGACGCGGTATTCCTGTTGAGATGCATGTTCAGACTGGCAAATCAGCGTTGGAAGTGGTCATGACTATGCTTCATGCTGGAGGAAAATTTGACCATAAAACGTATCAGGTTTCAGGTGGTTTGCATGGGATCGGAGTCTCTGCTGTCAACGCACTTAGCGAATGGCTTGAAGCGGAGGTGCACGTGCAAGGACGCGCCTTTAAACAGAGATACGAGCGAGGAGTGCCGACAACAGGAGTTCAAGAATTAGGGTCCGTAGACGATCATGGAACTCGAGTCAGCTTCAAACCCGACTCTACAATTTTTGAAGAAACTAAGTTCGATCAACGAATTATCTTAACGAGACTCCGAGAGTTAGCTTTCCTTACTGAAAATATTTCAATTACGTTTACGGATCAACGGGTGACTCCTCCTAAGACTCGGACCTTCAATTATGAAGGCGGTATTCGTGAATTCGTGAAATATCTTAACGAGTCCAAGAATTCACTACATCAAGAGATTGTACTCATATCAGGAAACAAGGCTGATGTTCGGGTGGACTGTGCCTTTCAATACACTGACGACGATTCTTGGAGCATTCACACCTTCGCAAATAACATCGGTACAAGAGAAGGCGGGACCCATCTTGTTGGATTAAAGACCGCGTTGACGCGTGCAATTAACGATTACGCGACTGGACATGAGATGATAAACGAGAAACTGAAGATACAGGGCGACGACGTACGAGAAGGCCTTACCGCCGTCCTGAGCGTAAGATTGCCGAACCCACAATTTGAAGGTCAAACAAAAGCAAGGCTTGGCAATAGTGAAGTTCGCGGAATCGTCGAGTCCGTACTTTACGACAGTTTGAAAACATACTTCTCAGAGGCACCATCAGTAGCTAAAGCAATCGTCCAACGAACGACCGAAACAGCAAGAGCCAGAATCGCCGCTAAAGAAGCCAAAGAACTCGTTCGAAAGAAAGGCTCACTGGAAGGGATGACTCTCCCCGGAAAGCTAGCCGATTGTCAAATTCATGATCTGGAAAAAACCGAACTATTCATCGTAGAGGGAGATTCAGCAGGTGGAAGTGCAAAACAAGCACGAGATAGACGAACTCAAGCAATCCTCCCCTTACGGGGGAAAATTTTGAACGTGGAAAAGCACGGTTTTAGCAGAATTCTTGATAACAATGAGATACGCGCTTTGGTCACTGCGATCGGAACAGGGATCGGGGAAGTTTTCGATGTGAACAATCTCAGATATGGCAAGATCATCCTTCTAACGGATGCAGACGTGGATGGAGCACATATTCGAACATTGCTTCTCACTTTTCTCTATCGACACATGCCGCACCTCATCGAAGCTGGCAAAGTCTTCATCGCGCAGCCCCCACTCTATCGTATTCGCAAAGGTGACAAAATTTTCAACGCTATGAGCGAGAAGGAGCGGAAACGCATCATCGAACAGGAGCTAAAGGGGAAACCAGATCTCGTGCAGAGATTCAAAGGACTGGGTGAAATGAATCCTCGCGAGTTATGGGATACAACAATGAACCCTAACTCTCGCTCATTGCTCAGCGTAACAGTCGAGGATGCGGCTGAAGCAGATAAGGTCTTTTCAACTCTAATGGGAGACGTTGTTGAACCCAGGCGTCAATTCATTCAGGAAAATGCAGACGAAGTAGATTGGCTCGACATCTGAGGCTTAAAGGTTGAGCGGCTCAAACATGGAACACATCAATCCAGTCGCTATAGAGACAGAAATGCGGAGATCTTACATCAAATATGCAATGAGCGTTATTGTTGGTCGCGCCCTCCCAGACGTCAGAGACGGATTGAAACCAGTCCAACGCAGGATCTTATACGCCATCTTGGGACTCGGTCTCACTTCTAAGAGTCAGCATAAAAAGTCAGCAAGAGTGGTTGGAGAAGTTCTGGGAAAATATCATCCTCACGGCGAGATGGCCGTCTATGATTCCTTGGTAAGGATGGCCCAGGATTTCTCTATGCGTTATCCTCTCATTGACGGACAAGGAAATTTTGGAAGCATCGACGGAGATTCACCAGCGGCAATCCGATACACAGAGGCGAGACTTGCGAACATTGCAGAGGAGATGCTTGACGAGCTGGAGAAGGATACTGTTGATTGGATGTCAAACTTTGACGATTCACTCCAGGAACCTACGGTCCTCCCGGCCAAATTTCCTAACCTACTCGTGAATGGCGGTTCAGGTATAGCTGTAGGAATGAGTTCCAGTATTCCCCCCCACAATTTGCGAGAGGTAATGGACGCCCTTGTCTTCCTGACTGATCATCCGACTGCTAAGATTGAAGAACTCTTAGAATTCGTGAAAGGCCCTGATTTCCCAACCGGCGGAATAGTCTACGACGCAACATCATTACTGCAAACCTACAAACAGGGACGCGGCACAATTAGAATCCTAGCTCGCATCGAAGAAGAAATTACGAAGGGTGATAAGAAGAAACTTGTAATCACCGAGATCCCATTCCAAGTAAACAAATCAAAGATTGTCGGAGACATAGCTAACCTCGTCAGAGAAGGAGAGATTGAAGGAATCTCAAACATCCGAGATGAATCAAGCCGAGAAGGCATCCGAGTAACAATTGATCTCAAGTCGGGAGCTCAACCAGACTTTGTCAAGGGACAATTGTACAAACTAACTCAACTTCACACAAGCTTTAGTTTCATTAATTTGGTTCTACTGAACGGACGCCCACAAATTCTAGACCTAAAACAGACATTACAAGCATTCATCGACCACAGAATCAACGTAATCGAGCGACGCTCGAAACACGATCTGCAACAAGCACAAGAACGCCTTAACATACTTGAAGGCTACCACATAGCATTGGAGAACATCGACAAGGTAATCTCCATAATTCGCAATTCTCAAAATTCAGATGAAGCATCCAAGAATCTCAAAGACTTACAACTTAACGATAAACAAACCGATGCTATCTTGGAAATGAAACTCCAACAGCTCACAAAACTAGAAGCAAACAAGATACAGAAAGAGTCCAATGAGAAACGTGCTGTGATACTTGAACTTCAGGAAGTACTGAGTAAACGTTCTAAATTACTGACACTTCTAAAGACCGAGTTTCTTAGAGTTAACAAAGACTATGGAGATGTAAGAAAGACAGAGATTCGACTCGAAAGCGTCAACTTTGACGTTGAACGTGTAATCAAAGATGAACAGACAATAATCTTCCTAACAACAGAGGGGTACGTTAAACGAGTCGGAGCCAAATCCTTCCAAGCCTTAGACCGAGGAGCAGCAGGAATTCTCTCAATCGATCTAAAAGAATTGGATAAGGTCTCTAGAGTGGTTTCCACACGAACTCTACAAACAATCCTCTTCCTGACTAACCAAGGACGAGCCTACACGCTGAAAGCGCATGAGATTCCTGATAGCACGAGATCCGGACGAGGCATACCAATAGTGAATCTTCTGCAACTATCGGATGACGAGAGACTAGTAGCCATTGTTCCCGTAGAAACCTTCACCACGACACAATATCTAACTCTCATAACACGACATGGAAATGTGAAACGAACGCCACTCGACGCCTTCTCAAACATCCGCTCCACAGGCATTATCGCAGCACAATTTGACGAAAAAGACTCCCTCGCCCAGGCACTCGTTACAACAGGCAACGGACAGATTGTAATCACGACTTCGGACGGCCTAATCATTCGCTTTGAGGAATCTGACATCTCCATCATGGGACGAACCGCGAAGGGCGTGACAGGAATAAGACTCGAGGAAGGAAGCGAAGTTATGGGAGCATGTTTCGTTCCCAACAACTCAAATGATGTGTCAATCTTCTCGATAACAAAAAGAGGATACGGCAAAAGAACATCGGCTAAAGAAATTCGCGTTCAGAAACGGGGCGGTTCAGGCATAGTAGGATTAAAAGCGAACAGTAAATCTGGAAACTTGATCGGAACTCTTCCTTTGACGGGGCAACAAGACGTTATAGTTGTCTCGGAGAAAGGACAAGCTATCCGGCTAAACGCAACCTCCATACCCCTCCAACGTAGGACAACCGCAGGAAGCAGGCTAACCAAATTAGAGGAAGGAGACGGCATCGCATCATTGGCGACGATTCAAATTGAAGTACCAGAACGAAGACCTACCAGCGAGAAAAAAGTAAGATCACAGAAAAAATGAATTAGGCCGCTTGTAGATCCCTGACCGGTTCGAGTAGTTGAGCAACTTCAAGCCTAACGCCCTGCTCAATTTGGAGATGCTCATTAAAGAGCTCAGGATGAATCATCATTCCAAGAATTTTCAATGCGTCAAAGAGTCTTGGGCCTGAACGGCTGAAATAGTTATGTCCATCCGTAGCGAACACGTTACTATTGCGAACAGCTGTTAATTGATCAAGCTTCTCAACCTTAGAAAGCACCTTAGCCTCTGAAATTGTTCTTGTGGTTGTAAAGCCACAGGGCATCAAGATCAATACTTCCGGGTCATAATCAATCACTGTCTTCCAGTCAACGTAGCCAGATGGTTGTCTTCTACTACTCAACTTCTCAATGCCACCAGCATATTCGACCATCTCAGGAATCCAGTGACCAGCATTCATTAGTGGTTGTAACCATTCGGCGCAGAAAACTCTAGGCTTAGATGCATGCTCGGTTACTTTCTTAACGTATTCTTCCTTCTGCTGCAGTTCCTGAATGACTCGATCAGCCTTTTCAGGAAGTCCAACAGCTTTTCCGACCCTTTGAACATCGTCCTTGATGTCATCAAGTGAATGAGGGTTCAACGATAACACTTCCACTGGTTTTGCAAGCTTGCTCACGGCCATCAGAACGTCTTCTGCTCCTATCGCGCAAACGTCACAGAGCTCTTGCGTTATCACCAAATCAGGATTAGCAGCCTTGAAAGCATCCAAGTCAATCTGATACAGGCTTTCACCATGTCTCAAATGCTCGATAACAATCTCATCAATAACCTTACTATCTAACTTTACAGAATCAAAAACTGGTTGAATTACTCTTGGCTTACTTTGAGCCTCTCTAGGAAAGTCACATTCATGCGATACACCGACAAGGTGGTCTCCAAGACCCAACGCGTATATGATCTCAGTTGCACTAGGAAGCAGAGAGACTATACGCAAGCGTGAAACCCTGAATAAAATAAGAACCACGCATCTAATTACGTTATACAATGCTGGAGCGAGAGAGGATGCCTCGAAACGTACAATGCCAATTGTGCGGAAACGAGTTCCTTTGTAGTAGTGACGCAAGTGGATGTTGGTGTGAGGCTATGAAACTAAGTGTGGAAGCTTTAGACCAGCTTAGAACATTATCCGATGATTGCGTCTGCGCTAATTGCCTTCAAGGATTCGCAAAACAGAAGTAATCTATGACCATCGTTAATAATAATCGTCGAAATCGGATCTCGCGTTTTCTGGACAATTTTCATTCAAAGGGGTTATACAGATTTCACGTGAACAACTATACTTTCCCCACAAAATTAAGTCCCCCCACCAGAATCTTTGAGAAACCGAGCTTGAGCAAGATGTTTGTTGTTTTTGGTTAAAGCGCCGCCTATTGAGACTGGTTTGTCGCTATTGTCAGATTCAGATGTGACACGCAAATCTTCTTAATAGCACGTGGAGATGCGCCTACACGTTAGGTGTACATAGTGTCAGAAAGACGAATTATCGACGACGCCACTTTCCCGAACGAATGGCCCAAAGTGGGCGAACATGAGGGCCATGAGATCAGAAAGAAAGAAGGCGTCAGCAAAGAGCTGGGCGTGCACGGTGTCGCAGTCGCAGTAGACTTCGATATCTGCATCGCTGACGGAATATGCATCTCTGTCTGTCCAGTGAACGTTTTCGACAAAATGGACTTCCCCACAGAGAAGGAACGGATGGAAAAGCAACTACCCAACGATAGCGGGAAAACACTTTTGGACAGTTGGAAAGCAGACCCAGCACGTGAAAGGGACTGCATCTTCTGTAGAGCCTGCGAGATTCAGTGCCCAGTGCAAGCTATCAAGATCACCGAAGGCGTAGGCCCCTTCGCGTGATTCTTCCTCCTTTTTCGAGTCTTTCTCTCCATGTTTTCATACCGTAGCAATGCAAGAACTATCGCATCCCTCTCTTTCCATAGTTAGATCAAACTCTTGCTCTATGGTTCGTTACTCCGCGATCTGTGCGGAAACGTTAAGTTGCTAGTACGGTGGCTTTTGAGATTGCGGAAGACTTGACACGATCTAAGAAGGTTCAACAAACAATCACAATGCCCAGTAGTAACGGCTGGGAACTGGAGAATTTTAGCGTGTACAAATTCTCTATCAACTATCCCTCCATATGCCGCGTTGAATTCAACCATAAAAATAGGCGTGACAAAGGAGACGTCGTATTTCATTTCCCAGGCAAAGAGAGGGTCTTCCTCACATGGGGAGACCTCAAGATAGCTGAGAAAAAATTTGGCAACGCTGAGAAACATGCAGAGCGCAGTCTTCAGGCAGTAAAGAATAGCGGAAGTGTGAAGAAAATGGAACAGATCCTTAAGGATACTCTCATGATAAATTCACACAAGGCATCGTACAATCAGGTGAAGATAGATGAGATACAATCTGGATTTTTCGTTGGCAAGCGGATCGTAGCTCACGAGACCCATTCAGTACATTTGCATTGCAATAAATCATCACGATATTTCGTAATCTATACGATGCTGTCCTCAAAGGCTCCTGAAGACTTTGATACAATATTCAAACTGATGAGTAACTCATTCAAATGCCATTGAAGACACTACTATACTCGAGAGACCGCTCCCATTAAAGGTGTAAACCCTCATCCCGGAGAGAATGGGGAGCACTCTCGATAGAGAAGGACAACTTTTGGAAGAATGTCGAATTAGATAGCTCGTAATCTACGCACTTCAGCCGTCAACCTTAAAGGGCAAGCAATCCGCCACACACAACACTGGTGACTCTTGTGAAAATGGTGCCAGTGCTCGGAACAGTTGTCATGCTCGGAGTTATCGTTCAACTCGTGCTCGGCTTCCAAATAGCTGATGCAGAAGCTAAGAATCTGATCGGTCCTCACCTAATGATAGGAATCCTCGGTTTGGTCCTCGTAGTGATTCTGAGTATCATATCCTTCCGCACGGCGAGTGCAACTATTCATTCTAAACTCGTGATGACGATTCTTACAATCTTGGTTTTACTCCAAGTATTTTTGGGATTTCAATTACTTCGGGGATTTGAGTCACTCGTCGCCTCACACGAGGCAATCGGGTTCCTCATTTTGATTCTTACGCTTGTGACGGGTGCATTAACAATGCGGAGTGCCAGGAAACAGGGATAGCTGTTTCTGCATCAGCTTTATGTGCGCGCCGTCGCCTACCAGAAAACGCGTGCGGGGTAGGAACCTGGTTTTAGCGGGGGTAGGCAGAAGTGCGTATCCCTCCAGAGCCAAACTCAATGAGGGCGAAGCCAGGTCTAAGGCGCGAGACAAGCTGAAGCGCGAAGCTCAGGAACATGAAGAATGTTAAGAGACCTCGTCCCGCAGGGGTTCAGGGGTTCAAATCCCCTCCCCCGCACCATTTTACTAGTAACTCTAAATAGTCGGTTAAAGCTCTATTATAACAGATCTGTTTGGCGAAGACCAAGTCGGTCAATGAGAGATACGTGTACGCCTACCTTCCGTCTGTCGAGATGGTTAATGATTGGAAGGTTAGGGCGAAGAAGAGTAACGTTTCCATTTCACAATTCGTCTACGAACATGTAACCAACTCGTTAAGGCAGGAGGAGGGTGAGGAAAGCTACAAGCCCAGAGCCGAACTTATCGAAGAACTTCGCAAGAAGGATGAAGCGATAGAGAA
>Ga0187886_1003164_pt1 | contig 12497 bp, 11 predicted proteins | sample June2016WEW_20_1_FD_133001 | JGI IMG/M metagenome (GOLD analysis project Ga0187886, IMG submission 133001) | Peatland microbial communities from SPRUCE experiment site at the Marcell Experimental Forest, Minnesota, USA - June2016WEW_20_150 | ecosystem: Environmental > Terrestrial > Soil >...
AGGAGGAACCAGCTGCTCCGGAAACAATTAATGCTTTATATGAAATCCTGGAATTACTGAGAGTTACCGAGGTGTTAGTGAGAGTTGCAGCCTTGGCAACTTTGGTTAGAGAAAGAAATAGACCAATAGCAATAAATGAAGAAACAATGACGATTAATATCTGCTTATAATGTTTGAACATTTTAATAGCAGTTGCGCTTATTATTATTTATTATTATGTTATGTCAAGTCAAGTGTCAATAGGTATCGTAGTTTATCGATTCATTACCAACCTTTTAATAGTGCGATAGAAAAATATCAGGATGGTGGCAGCTATAACGATTGAAAAAGGAAAGGCTACGGTATAGGTTTCCTTTGCAATTGCCTGACCCGATTCATCCGGAGTAAAACTTAAGGTTGCTTTATAAATACCTATCAAGAATTTACTGGGAAGCTGGCATGGGATAAGGTTTTCTCCATCGATGCAAGAGACAACCCTTGCGCCCCCGACTAAGATGTTTTGCGGAGCCAGCTTAAGGGTTGTCTTTGGGCCGAAGAGTATTTGGTTAACTGTAATGGTGCCTTTAGGTTTGAAGAAAGCTGAACCGATATTTTTAATAGACACTTTGTAAATTATGTTTTGAAAAGAATCGATGAGTCTGGGTGCAGAAAATAGACTAATTGATGCACTTTTCTGTGGATTGCCATCCTTTGATATCGTCAAAAGTATGTTTGCGCCGATTCTCGCCTGGGATTGTGTCTGGTTAATATCTAGTCCGTTATCATTTTGTGTCGCAAGAAGAAGAGTAAAATAGTAGTCTTTTTCCTCCGCTGCCTCGGGTGGAGTGAATTTAACGTTAAAGTTGTGGCTATCTCCGGAGGAAAGAGAGACAGGGGTAGGATCAAAAGAAAACCAGTTAGAAAAGGCATTTATTGAATTCGGATCTTCAATGATTTCGGGATGTCCGTTTTGGTCCAAGGGAACAAAAGGCACAATTTTAGGTGAAATTACAATCGGAATTCCGCCATCTATAATAGTATAAGTTTGGGTAACTGTTTTACCCGGCTGGATAGTGACCTCGAGGATTGGAGGAGAAATGGAAAGGGAAACCTCCTGGGCATAAATAGGGGAATTTACAATTAATAATGTAAAATTAGCAATAACAAACGAAAGCAAACAGGGTAAAACTTTTCTTTTTAAATTGTAAATTGTTAATTGTGAATTGTTAATTTTCATTAGTAGCTCGGTATTGCTGTGAACATTATTATATTTCTGTAAGTTCCTGCAGCTTGGGTTGCCGAAACGTTGACTTTGTAAGTTACAGTTGACTGCCGCGCACGCCACACATAGACAGACGACATCACAGTCTGGGGAGTTTTACCAAGGGATACGTTTGCAAATTGTCGGAAGTATGTTCCGTCTGTGAAATCTGCCGGAATGTCGTTGCCCGACATATTAAAGCCAAAGCCGTATCTTGAATTTGACAACCAAGCCCCGGCGGCAGTTTCCGAACAAGTGGTATCACAGGTTGTGTCGGGAATTGTCTTGCCGGAACTTGATATCTTCATGGCGTTGTTTTCCGAGGCATTTACCTGGTAGCCCCCTGCCCCTCCCGCTGAGACGGTAAGAGTACCTGAAGCTGTTGCGGGGGTTGCGGCAACCAAGTGGCCGAAATTAATTGAGATAGTTGAAATAGAAAAAGAAAAGGGGATGATCGAATATATATATTGAAACCCTGATTTGATTCGGTAACCGGTCGACGAATAAAGCCCGGGTGCAGTTTGGCCGACTGTAATGCCTATGCTGTAAGTAGTTGAACTGGGAATTCCTGCCCCGCTGTTAAAATTGGGCATTTGGATTATATAGTTGGGGGATGTAACTTCAGCTTGCGCGTGAACTTCGCTAACCAATAAGCTAAGTATTGCAAAAAGCAGTCTGATTATCATTTTTCAACATCTTTCTCCAATCCCTTGCCGCTTAAAAACAAATCATAGATCTGTCTATATAGGGAAGAAATTCTTAGTTTTTCTTCCTCTCCGATTTTGGGATCCGCAATAAGTTTTTGGAGGTACTCCTGAATTCTTAAGAGCCTTTTTCTGAAATCTCCCTCGGTCCAGGATGTCACGTCAATTTTGTTTTTTTGAACCCTTCCGGAAAGAGTGGAAATGGCTCTTTGATCTTCCAGTATTTTTAAATACTGCTTGCCAAAAAGTACTGAGATGGGGGCGATAGCCAGAAGAGATGCAGCCTGGAGAACTTCGCTCCAAAATTCGGTTTTGGGGGAAATTACAAAAAGGAGCATAAAAGTAATTGCTATTACGGTTGATGTAGTTGGAGAGGAAAGAAGAGATACTCCAAAAAGAAGAAAATAGCTCAGGAAAAATAGGGGAGAGGTAAATCCTCCTGTGGTAAAAAGAAGAAGGGAAGTGGCAAAAGAAAAGACCAAGACATCAACTGTTACTTTTGTATTGACAGAAACGATACTTCTTCTTACCAAAAACGAGATTGCAATATATACCAAGACGGTAAATGCGGAAAATTGCAATCCGTAGGATGAGAGAGGGCTTACCGAAATCAAAAAGGCCAAGATAACGGTTGCTGCCGGTAGGAAAGGTTGAACAAATGGCATATCTACTAAAAGTATATGACAAGTGCTAAAATTTGCAAAGAATCATGTATGCCGGAAAAATTTGATCACAAAAAAATTGAAGCCAAGTGGCAGAAAAAATGGAAGAAAGAGGGGATTTATGATTCAGATGATAAGCCATCCCGTAAAAAGTATGTACTGGACATGTTCCCTTATCCTTCGGCGTCAACCATGCATGTAGGGCATCTGGAAGGCTATGTAGGGACGGACATACTATCCAGATACTTAAGGATGAATGGCTTTTCCGTGCTTCATCCGATGGGTTGGGACGCTTTCGGACTCCCAGCGGAAAATTACGCAATTAAAACTGGAATAAATCCTGATAAATCCACTCACGACAACATAAAAACGTTTAAGCGCCAACTTGAGATTTCCGGTATGTCTTATGATTGGTCCAAAGAAATTGATACCAGTTCTCCCGAGTTTTATAAATGGACGCAGTGGCTTTTTATTTTAATGTTTAAGAAAAGCCTGGCGTATAAGAAGAAAGCTGCAGTAAATTGGTGTCCCAAAGATAAAACCGTTCTGGCCAACGAGCAAGTGGTGGATGGCAAATGTGAGAGATGTGATACACCCGTGGTGCAAAAGGAACTGGATCAGTGGTTTTTCAAGATAACTGCTTACGCCGACACATTAATATCAGGTTTGGACGGTATTGATTGGCCGGATGATGTTAAAATTCAGCAAAGGAACTGGATAGGGAAATCGGAAGGCAGAACCATAGAGTTTGAAGTTATTGGCCGAAACCGGAAAATAAAAGTCTTTACGACGCGGCCTGATACGCTTAACGGCGCGACATTTTTGGCTGTGGCTTCGAAAGAGAACAGGGAATCAAAAGAAAAGTGGGGTAAGTTTACAGGCGAGTATGCTGTTAATCCCCTAAACGGTGGCAAGATCCCGATTTGGGAGACAAATTATGTAGATTCTTCTTATGGAACGGGAGCGATAATGGGAGTTCCGGCATATGATGAGAGAGATAAAGAGTTTGCTAAAAAGTATCATATTGATATAGTCGAGAAACCGTTCACCAAAGAGATTTTGGGGGAGAAAACCGTACACTATCATCTTCGTGATTGGTTGATTTCAAGGCAACGCTATTGGGGATGTCCGATTCCTATGGTTTATTGTAAAGAATGTGGTTGGCAACCGGTTTCTGATACTGATTTACCTGTATTGTTACCTTCTGATGTAGACTTTTTGCCGCACGGAGAAAGTCCAATTGCCAGGTCAAAAACTTTTCAGGAGGGAGTTAAGTGTCCGAAATGCGGCGGGGTGGGAAGACGTGAGGTCGATACGATGGATACCTATATTGACTCATCGTGGTACTTTATCCGTTTTGTTGACCCAAAAAATAGTAAAGAGTTTGCTTCAAGTGAAAATATTAAAAAATGGCTGCCGGTTGATGACTATGTTGGTGGCGGGCATGTTGTCCAGCACCTCCTTTTTGCCAGATTTTTCTGGAAAGTACTCTTTGATTCCGGCTTAATAGAAAAAAACTTGGGTGATGAACCGTTTTTGAAGCTCAGAGCGCCCGGCTGGATTTTGGGAGCCGATTCCAAAAAGATGAGTAAAAGATGGGAGAATGTAGTTACACCCGATGAAATTATTCCCAAGTTCGGTGCGGATACATTAAGAGTCTATGAAATGTTTATGGGGCCTTTCGATGTAATGAAACCGTGGAGCGTATCCGGCGTTGAGGGCGCAAGCAGATTTTTGGCGCGGGTTTGGAAATTGTTTAACGAGAGACCGAATGAGAAGATAAATCCGGAAGCTACCTCTAAGTTGCATCAAACCATAAAAAAGGTAACAAAAGATATCGAAACATATAAATTTAATACATCAATTTCATCTCTAATGGAGCTGGTGAACACTTTTATTGAGTATCGAGTATCGGATATTGAGTATCTTAAGCCTTTGGCTTTGCTTCTTGCTCCTTTTGCCCCGCATTTGGCCGAAGAGATTTGGGTGGAAGTACTTGGACAGCCTTTTAGCATTCACAAAGCCGAGTGGCCCAAATATGATGAAAGTTTAATAACGAGTGATATGGTTACTGTGATAGTCCAGGTAAACGGAAAACTAAGGGGAACGTTAATATTAAACAGTAATCAGTCTAAGTCTAAGGAAGAAATTGAGAAGTTGGCAAGAAAGGATGAAAACGTTGCCAAGTGGTTAAAAGATAAAAAGATTATTAGAACCGTTTTTGTCCCCGGTAAATTAGTGAACTTTGTAGTAGACTAATTTAATGCAGAGTTTCGATTTTAAGGGACTGTTTTTGAAGTTCCGTTACCCTTTCTTAATTCTTCTTGTAGGACTTATTTTAATCACCGCCGGTGTGTTTTTTGCTAAAAGCGGATTAATGAATTCTTCGACAAAAGTGGAAGTTCTGCAAGCAACTGCGGAAGGTCAATTGGGTGGTGAGGTTACTGCGGAAATTGCAGGAGAAGTGTTAAAACCCGGGGTCTATAAATTGCCCCTGGGGAGTCGGGTGGAGGACCTCCTTGTTGTCTCTGGCGGGTTTTCGGGGAACGCTGACAGAAGTTGGACAGAAAAATATCTTAACAGGGCGGCGAAGCTTAGTGACGGACAGAAAGTCTATATACCAAAAAGAGAGTCCTTCGACTCCGCTCAGGATAAGCAGTCTGACAGCTTAAGTGCCAAAAGTAGCGGGGGGAATCAAACTGTATCATCAGTTTTAGGGACTCAAAACGGCAGTTTGGTAAATATTAATACTTCAGGCGTTTCGGAACTCGATTCACTTCCCGGAATAGGCCCTGTTTACGCCCAAAACATTGTTGAACACAGACCGTACTCAAACGTTGAAGAATTACTGTCAAAAGGGGCTTTGAAACAAAGTGTGTACAACAAAGTTAAAGATTTGGTAACGGTCTACTGAACAATTATCAATTTTTAGTTTTCAATTTACAGTGAATTTTCAATGTATCATTGTGTCATTGAATAAATGAAAATTAATGAAATATCTAATCTGGCCCCTATTAATTTTGTTAGTAATTATCAGATATTTTGCAACCCGTCCGGTTTATAGGAACGGTGATAATGTCCGTGTAACTGCAACCGTTTACTCCGACCCCATAAGTTACATCGATTCACGGGGTTTAAAAGTTGCAGGTCTTACTTTTTATCTCCCGCTTTTCCCCGAAGTTTATTACGGAGATCGGATAGTAGTTGAGGGGATTGCCGACGGGGGAAAACTAAAAAATGCAAAACTAATTTCTGTCAAAGAAAGTCAGGGTTTCGGGTCGGGAATAAGAAACAAAATCATCGCTTTTTATCAAGAAGTTTTGCCGCAACCAATGGCGGGGCTTATTGCCGGTGTAACCTTGGGTAGTAAAGGAACACTAACTCCTGATTTCTGGAACCAAGTAAAGCGTACCGGGGTGGCCCATGTGGTTGTAGCTTCAGGAACCAATGTAACTTTTGTAGTTTCTTTCTTAATGGGTGTCTTAACTTTCTTTCTACCCCGAAGAAGAGCGATACTCTTTGTTATACTAGGTATTCTTTTGTATCTCTTTATATCAGGATTTGATGCGCCACTTGTGAGGGCGGCAATTATGGCCTTATTGACCTTTGGGGCAGTAGAGACCGGCAGACTGGTTAATGCTTGGCGCATACTATTTATAACTGCAGGGGTAATGCTGGTAATCCAGCCCGATTGGATTACCGATATCGGTTTTGCGCTGTCTTTTGCCTCCACGGCCTCCATAATGCTGTTTGGAAAACGAATCGGAAGGGGCTTGAAATTTATTCCGGAAATTTTGAAAGAAGATTTGTCAACTTCATTTGCGGCCCAAATCGGCGTGGCTCCAATACTTTTTGTTACATTTGGACAGTTCAACATACTGTCCCCGCTTATTAATGCTTTGGTTCTTTGGACGGTTCCTTATATTATGATTCTGGGAAGCGTTGGGGGAGTAGCTGGTCTTCTTTTCCCCTTTTTGGGCAAATTGATTCTATGGCTTTCCTATCCGCTAAATTGGTGGTTTGTCGGAATAGTAAGAATATTTAATTAAAAGTTAAAAGTGAAAATTTGGAAATATACTTTCGGCATTTTATTTTTAGTTTTGGCCGGGGTTACTATCGCCGCTTTTCAACTACCCGATAGCAATTTGCATATTATTGCCTGTAATGTCGGACAAGGAGATGCTATTTTAATTACTTACGGGTCTACTCAGATTTTAACCGATGGAGGACCAGACAAAAGTGTAATGGATTGTCTTGGTAAATATTTGCCTTTCTGGGACAGAAATATTGAATTGGTCGTTTCAACACATCCGGACGCTGACCACTCAACTGGTTTAGTTGATGTAGTTAAGAATTATAATGTCGGGGAAATTCTAGTTAACCCGATAGACCCTGGCACTTCCGTTTATGGAGTGCTAAAAAAGGAGGTGGGGAGTCGGGGTATACCTGTTATCAATCCGGTAGAAGGGATGAAACTTAGGTTGGGTTTGATCTATTTGGATGTACTTAACCCAACTGAAGAGCTGCTGAATAGATTAACTGTTAAGAATACCGATAGCAAGATGGGAAAATATGAAATTTCGGGGGAAACTAACTTGTATTCAATCGTGTATATACTTAGCTTCAAAGATTTTTCCGGATTTTTCCCGGGCGATGCCCCCCAGGTTGTTAGTGAACAGTTGGCAGTTGATAGTTCAATGCAGGGCGTTGACTATATCAAAGTATCTCATCATGGAAGTGCCAATGGACTTACAGAGAATCTTCTAAAGGTACTTGTGCCTAAAATTGCAGTTATTAGTGTCGGCAAAAACTCCTGGGGTTTTCCCCGTCCTGAAATTTTGGATATGTTGGGAAAGTACGGAGTTAAAATTTTGAGGACTGATCAAGGTGGGGATATAGTTGTTTCTACCGACGGAGATAAATATTGGACTGGTAAATAAAAATGGGGGACCCGCCTGCATCAGCTATGCTGAAAGCATTGCGGGCAGGTATCGAGGTTGTGACGGATGGAAAGAAATCTTGGATTAATGACTTTCATCTTGTCCGTTGGTCTGAAGTACTAGGTGCTTGTATTCATCATCAAGCCAAAAATTAGTTCTTTTCAAATCTGCTTGTAGTATTTGTGCGATCAAACCTTCGAGAGATAATATTTCTATTTTTCCAGATTCAATATATGGTTTGATATTACCGACTTCTCTTCTTGAGTCACTTACAAATATTTTCTTAATTATTTGTTTCGTTATGTTGTTCTCCCATTCATCGGTGAATTTACCATGTACTCCGACGATGATTAACCCCAGAGCCTTACATTTCTGTAAATGTTCGGCAATTTTTGATACTGTGCTGCAGGTTGATAATTCATCATCGTAAACAATGCACAATTTTCCCCTAACTTTTTTCTTATCCAATGAAGATAGGAAAAATGTTGTTTTAATTGGGCTTGTTCTTATTTTGTTGAAAGAAACATGGTCCAGCCCATAAAACTTTGCAATTCTCGAAGCAGCAATTTTTCTGCCTTTGTCGGGTCTTACGATTAGAGTATTATCTCTGGTGAAAGTAAATTTTTTCCCGTCAATACAGATTCCTTTATCAAAAACATTATTCATCAGATACTTCCAGGGCGTGATCGGTAAGAGGGCTTTTCCTTGGTCAGCAGCAGCCGTTTGAGTAGCAAAAGAATGTGGTTCGTTTACTATAAAAGTGTCAACGCTAGTTGAAAGAGCGGCAATTGTGGTATGGACATTAATTGAGACGGGTCTATATCTTCCTTTTGAATCGCAATTTTTGTCTTGTCGTGTAGTCATAAGGAAGGGTGCAAAGAGTGTAACGTGCTTTGTACCTAAAGTCTCTTTGTAATGGGACGCTACCTGTAGAATATGGAATAAGTCGCAATAATTTGTAGCCGAGCCAATAATGGTAATGTGTTTAACACCCGGTACTTCGTTTTCTATTTCAATTAAATCTTCATTATCCGGAAAATTGTTCACTTTAGCTATTGCGACCGGGTTCTTGTCCGAAAAAGGAGGCTTGTTTGAGCGGGATATATTCTCCGTTAAATTGCCGGTTGGTATTACAACGACTTGATGTGATGAATCAGCTCCCAAAGCGTTTAATTGGATATTTCTTTGTTGCCAGAGGTAAGCGCCATAGGGATATGGTGTTTCCCTTGCGTGCTTGAAAACGACCCTATGAGTACCACTACCTTTTTCCATAACAGTTTCAAGGATACCACGAATTTTAATTCGTGGAGGAATTGAACCTGATATATCATCCCCCCTCAGGGGAAACCGCAAACTTTAGTTTGCGGAGGATGTTATAGCGAGCCAATTCTAGTCCTGCTTTTTGTAAAAATAAATATGGAATATATCAATGAAGCTAATTGACACAAATTTGACTACTTGTGGTATAATAGCAGTTGTTAAAAGTTAGATAAATGCGTTTACCGGAGTCGCGATCCGGTAGCAGCGGTCCAAAATGACTGACGGGAGCTTACCGTAAAAGCAAGCTAGAGAGTGTTGGAAACAAAGCTCTTGAATCAATAAGGATTATTTCCTGGATTCCAAGAACCGCGTTTTACGCGGTTTTTCTTTGGGAAATAGTCGAAAAAGGGTGGTACAGTCCTACCAAGGGCCCCTTTGAATGCTAATTAATTTTGGCGTTCAGAGGGGCTTTTTTATTGGGAAAAATATGGAAAAAGAATACGAACAAAGCATATCTTTTTATATAGAAGAGATGCAGGAAGTTTTTGCCAAGGAGTTAACTCCAGAATTGGCAAAAGTTTACGTGGATTCATTAATAGAGAAATTGGGGGGAGAAAACCAGTCTTTGGAGTCTTTAATCGATAAAGGAGTCGAGCTGCATTTTAAGGTGGGAAAAGATCTCTATGGTCCGCTTCTCGTCGGTTTTTCGCAGTGGGTGGCCAAGAAAATTGGTGAAATTGGACACACCGGACCTGTATTTTTTGTGCTGAGGGATGCGGCCCCACTTAAAGCTGCGGCTGATGTGATGTGGAATGGAAGAGATACCTATCCGGTTGCAGTTTATGCAAACAGACCCCTTTTGGGGATAGAAGACGAGATATCACCAGAGTGGTCTAACGTTAACGGAAATTTGGTGGCGTATCTTAAATCTTTGGGTTTGGCGGATTCAAAAAAGATCGTTTGGGTAGATTCAGGCGCTTGGGGTACGGTGCCCAAGGTATTAAAGGAGCATATGCTGCAACATTCTGAATTTCATCCGTTATTTTGGTATAGTCATAACCCTTATATTCCCGGATTTTTAAATGAATTAATTTCGGTAAGCGGAATTGATCCTAAATTTGGCGAGATATTAAACGATTCTTTGGAATGTGTTTTTCCGCAACCATTTAAGAGACCCTTGGATATTTCTAAGTGGAAATATGGTTGGCAAGTAGGGTTTAAGCCTTCGGGGTTGCTTTCCTATAAGTGGGGACAAGCGGCCTTGTCGGGAGTGCACTTTTGTGCGGAGGAGAAATTTCTTAGTGGAGGAATAGGCGTAGAAGAAGGGATTGTAAATTTGCATCAGCTTGTAAAGCTTTCGCAATTTGCAAAAGAAAACAATGTTTGGACCGGAATTTTGCCCACAAATACACCTACATGGTCAAAGGGGGAAGAATTTCTGGCGAATTGGAACCCAAATCTATTACCTTAAAAATATGTTACATAACAAAATTTTCCAAAAAAAGAAGCCAATTATAGGAGTTGTAAGACTCTTGCCGCTGCTTGGTTATAAGAGTTTTCCTGGGATTAAAAAAATAATCAATGTAGCCTTATCGGATATTAAGAAACTTGAAAAAGCAGGGTTTGACGGTGCTTTAGTAGATAATCACGCGCACCCTCATGTTGTAAAGGCAACAGGTGAGATGGTTGCTTCATTTTCGGCGGTTATGGTTGAGTTGATTAAAAAATCCAAGATTCCCTTGGGTGTGCAGTTTTTAATTGACGATCCTGAGGCGTCACTGGCTATAGCAAAATCAAGTGGTGCCAGTTTTATAAGAACGGATTTTTTTGTAGATAAAGTAAAAACCGAGTACGGAGTTATCTTTCCAAGAGCAAAAGAGATTGTTAATTATAAAAAAGCTATTTTTGCAAAAGATGTATTAATTTTTGCGGATGTACAGATCAAACATGCCAAAATGCTTCAAAAGAAGAGTATATCAAAATCTGTCAAACAGGCTTTTTTGGCAGGAGCCAACGCTGTTATTGTTACTGGAGCATGGACAGGTATTGCGCCGGAATTGAATAAGGTAAAAAAGGCTAAAAAAGCCGCCGGAACAAAAATTGTTCTAATAGGAAGTGGTTTGAACCCGCAAAACGCGAAAGAACTTTTAAACGAGTGCGACGGGGCATTAGTTGGAACTTCTGTGAGAAAAGGCTCAAGAATTGATGCTAAAAAGGCAAACATTTTAATTAAATCAATAAAGAAAGGGGGTGGAGTCTATGGTGATTAATTCGGAAGGAATGGATTTGGCAGATCTAGGCGGTAAAGAAAGCTTTACGGCTATGGAAGCGTTTTGGAAAAAGATTGGAATAACCGATTTGAAATACATTGAGTCGAGCCATATGAATTTAAGCTGGTTCGGCAAAATGGATGGTGCAGAAGTTGTTTGCCAGTTAGGACCTGAGTTACCCAAAGTCTTGCAAGAAAATGGCTGGTACTTACATGTAACAAACTATTTTTCGCCTAAAAAATATGATGATGCAAAAGAAATCTGTGAGTATGCTAAATCTGTTGGAATTCCTTGTCCGCAGATACTTTTGAGTGGAATTTTGGATAATAAATCGTGGTGCGTGGCTGAAAAAGCAGAAGGTGTTAGTTTGGATACTATATGGGACAAAATAGACTTAACGAAACAAAAATCCATACTGGAACAATTAGGGGGTTGTTTGGCCAAGCTTCATTCATATGAGTTTGTTGAAAAAGGTTATGAACCTGATAAATGGTATATGCAAAAAATTGAGTGTATTTGGAATAACCTTTTGAAAGCCGGCATTTATGAATTAAAGGATATGAAAATTATAAAAAAACCACAAATTTTCAATGCCTACCATTATTTGCCGCCTGTATTGACGTTAACACACAATGATATACTCCAAAAAAATATTCTTGTTGATCCTAAATCCTTGAAAATTAAATCGATTATAGATTGGGAAACGGCTGGGGTGGGCGATCCACATTCAGATTTGCTTCTTGGGGCGTGGTGGTTTTCAGGAGAGTATGGAGGTAATGAAGAGTTATACGAGGCAATGCTAAATGGATATAACAAAAATATAATCAACAAGAAACTTTGTTTGAGTCTAGAAAAGGCTAAACAAATAAATCTTTACATGGATATGTTGTGGTATTTGAATATTCTTTGGGTTAGAAAGGTTATGGGGGACGATTCCCAAATTGAAAGAAGAAAGGGTATGGTAGAAAAGATACTAAAAGAGCTAAAATAGTCTGGAGATGATAAAGGACCAAATAATTAAAGTTCTTCAGGGGATAACAGAAGCCAAGGAGGCTGGTCTTGAATTTCCGGAAAATGAGGCTTTCGGTGATTACACCACAAATGCAGCTTTGCAGTACGAGTCACGAGTATTGAGTCGCGAGTCACCCCGGCAAAGGGCTGAAGCGATTGTAGAAAAGTTAAAAACTGACAAAGATCTCTTTAAGATAGTAGATAAAATAGAAGTTGCCGGCCCCGGTTTTATCAACTTTTGGCTGAGGCGCGATGCACTAGTTGATAATTTGATGCAGATAGTATCGGAAAAAGAGAAGTATGGAGCTTCAAACTTGGGAAAAGGAAAAACTGTTGTTATTGATTATTCTTCACCCAACATTGCCAAACCTTTTGGGGTAGGACATCTCCGTTCGACTATAATCGGTCAG
>Ga0187886_1003165_pt1 | contig 12497 bp, 11 predicted proteins | sample June2016WEW_20_1_FD_133001 | JGI IMG/M metagenome (GOLD analysis project Ga0187886, IMG submission 133001) | Peatland microbial communities from SPRUCE experiment site at the Marcell Experimental Forest, Minnesota, USA - June2016WEW_20_150 | ecosystem: Environmental > Terrestrial > Soil >...
ATGTCAACACCCGGAAGTGCAACTTACTTCGGTAACGGGACGCAGCGCCGCCGGGCAAAAGCTGGACGATTACTTCCCCCACCTTAAGAGCACGGGACTGACCATCGAAGCCAGGCTGGGAAATGTGGACCTGGTTTTCTCAGCCATGCCTCATAAGGAAAGCGCCCCAGAAGTTATACCGCTGCTCGAAAAAGGCATCAAGGTGGTGGATATTAGCGCTGATTTCCGACTGCGGGATGCGGCGGACTACCCCCTTTGGTACGGTTTCACCCATCCCGCCCCGCAACTGCTGGCAAAGGCGGTTTTTGGCCTACCTGAGCTTTACCGTACCAAAATAAAATCGGCACAGCTGGTGGCCTGCCCGGGATGCTACCCTACCGGGGCGATACTGGCGCTGGCCCCGGCACTAAAAGAAGGCCTCATTGGGCCTGATATTATCATCGATAGCAAATCGGGCGTGTCCGGGGCCGGACGCAGCCTCAGCCTGACGACCCATTTCTCCGAGGCCAACGAGGATGTGACCGCCTATGCCCTGAGCGGACACCGCCACCTGCCCGAGATAACGCAGGAAATAAAACTGCTCAATCCCGGGGTATCCCCGGCCATAACCTTTATCCCCCACCTGATACCCATGACCCGGGGGATACTGACGACCGCCTACGCTTCGCTTATTTCGGATAAAATAGCCGCCGGTAAAAAGGGAGAGGAAAAGCTGGCCAACCTCTACCGCGATTTCTACAGGGATGAGCCTTTCGTCAGGGTAGTGGGAACATCGCCTCATACCAAGCATACCCTGGGCAGTAACTACTGCCACATCTATCCCACCGTCGACCCGCGGACGGGGCGGTTTATCGTTATCAGCGCCATTGATAACCTGGTTAAAGGGGCGGCGGGGCAGGCTATCCAGAACATGAATATCATGCTCGGCCTGAAGGAAACGACCGGCCTCGAGGCAACGGGGATTTTCCCTTAGCATCGGAGTAACTATCTGTGTCAAGATATACTCACCTCGAACTTAACCGCGATATCCCGGCTCCCGCCGGGTACTATACACCTCAAAAAGAGGTAAGGCTGAAATACGACGGGCGGGAAGTCCTCTATGTCCTCAGCCATGCGATGGTCGATGCTTCATGCTGCGGCAAGACCGACTATTGCCAGGCGCTGGTGCCGGGATACATCCTCAGGTGGCAAGCGGAGAAAAATAAAGAGGGATTACCGGTTTCGGAAGTGGAGCCGATTTCCGATGAACAGGTTCGCGACAGGATAAGAAAAATCATCCGGGACACCGAGAACATATCACAAACGGAGTTTTGGTAGGCCATATTTGTCATTCCAGCGCTTGGTCTATACTCTTTTTGTATGGGTACTGCTAATTATTATAGCTTTATATGCAGGTATGGGTTATTTACTACTAGTTGCCACATTATTCGAATTCTTTCTAATTGCGATTCCTTTGAACAATCGGTGGGTGAGTTCGCATTGGGTTACTGCCATTTTAGGCAAATCATACATCGAAAAAATGATGAAATGGGGGGCATTGGTACGAGAAAGGGGCAGGTTACGTAAGTTTTTATCATATCTTATTGCTTTTAACTTGATATTACTTGCAGTTAGCCTGATTGTCATTGCCAAATTCAATTTAAGAATACACGATATACTTTAGTGTATGAATAAAGGGAATTGAATAAAAACGGTCAGTGACTAGAAGCACATCACTAGCCGAATTAGTTAACATAAGTTCTGCACCTCCCTACCCCGATGGGAGAGGGCAGGGTGAAGGTGACATTCATCTTCCCCCTTTCGTAAAGGGGGACTAAGGAGGATTTATTCAACTATATATTTACTTATGCAAGTGCGTGCTAATCCAATGTTTCTCTTTCCACCCTCTCTCTGTAAGCCGCCATTAACTGTCTCGTAATCTTGCCCGGCTTCCCCTCCCCGATAGTCACGACCTGGCCGCTTTCATCGCCCACTGCCGTCATCGGCATTACCTCTATCAGGGCGTTGGTCATGAAAGCCTCGTCGCACTGCTTAATTATCGCCATGCCCACCGTACCCTCGGTTAAGCCTATGCCTAGACCTTCAGCCAGTTCCATCACCACCTCACGGGTGACGCCCGGTATGATACCGCTGTTCAGAGAAGGTGTCACCAGTCTTGACGACCTTACAAAAAAGACATTGCTGCCGCCGCCTTCGGCGATATACCCGTCGTCATTCAGGAGCAGCGCTTCATCCAGTCCTCTTTTCGCTACATCCATCCGTGCCATCACGTTTAACAGGTAATTTATCGATTTCATCGTCGAGACAACGGACTGCCGGCAACGCCGCACCGACGCTATGCCAACCTTGAAACCCTCGCTGTATTTTTCTTCGGACAAAGGCGTATAAGGCTGGGCGGTCACCACCACCGTTGGCTTTCCGCCAGGGTCTGTCCACGGCAAAGCGTTCAACTCACCGTTAGTGACCGTCAGGCGCACTCGCGCGTCATTGAGTTTATTTGCCTTTAAAGTATCCGTGCAGGCTTTCTCTAGGTCGAGCCCCACCACCTTTTCCCCCATCCCGATAACCTCCGCCGAATTGGTGAGTCGCTTGATATGGCGGTCTAATAGAAAAATCTGCCCGTTATAGGCGCGCATCGTCTCGAACAGTCCGTAGCCGTAGAGAAAACCGTGGTCGGAAACGGATATGCGTGCCCGCGAACGCGGTACGAGAGAACCGTTCAGGTATACCATTTCTTCCATTGTTACCTCCCAGCAGATATAGACATTTTCAGGAAATTGGACAGGATATCATGTCCGGTCGGCGTCATTATCGACTCCGGGTGGAACTGTACGCCTTCGACGGCGTCCCGCCGGTTTCTCACCCCCATAATCACCCCGTCCCCGGTCTTCGCCGAGACTTCAAGTGTTGCCGGCACAGTCTCGGCATCGATTACCAAAGAGTGATAGCGTCCCCCCACCAGCGGCGACGGCAGACCCCGGAAAACGGTATCGCCGTCATGGTAAATGATAGACTCCTTGCCATGCATGGGGAGTGCCGCCCGCTTTATCAGCCCCCCATACACATAGCCGATGCACTGGTGCCCCAGGCATACCCCCAGGATGGGAATCCTGCCGCGAAAGTATCGGATGACATCGTTGGAAATACCCGCTTCCAGAGGTGTGCAGGGACCGGGAGAGATGATGATATGGCTCGGGGACAGAGTTTCAATCTGCTCCAGGGTTATGGCATCGTTGCGATAGGCCACCGGCTCCTGCCCCAGCTCCCCCAGGTACTGCACCAGGTTATAGGTGAAAGAATCGTAGTTATCTATCACCAATATCATGAAATTATCTCCACGTCCCCCTTTGGCGAGAGGTTGAGGGCCTGTATCAAGGCTTTGCCCTTGTCCAGGGTCTCGATATACTCTGCCTCTGGCTGGGAGTCGTAAACGATGGCGCCCCCCACCTGGAAATAGGCCCTGCCGTCTTTAACGATAATCGTCCGTATGACGATATCCAGGTCCATATCGCCGCTGAAGCTGAGGTAGCCCAGCGAGCCAGTATAAACGCTCCGGCTGGTCGGTTCCAGTTCGTCGATAATCTCCATAGCCCGCACCTTGGGCGCGCCGGTGATGGAGCCGCCGGGAAAGGTGGCTTTCAGCAGGTCGATGCGGTTTTTCCCCGCGCTTAACTGCCCCACCACGGTTGATGTCAGGTGAAAAACGGTGGGATATGTCTCCAGGATAGCCAGTTCCGTGACCTTGACCGTGCCGTAGCGGCAGACGCGCCCGATGTCGTTTCGCTCCAGGTCGACAATCATGATGTTCTCCGCTCGGTCCTTGACGCTTTTCAGTAGGCTTTCGGCTAGCGCCTTATCTTCTTCAGGAGTTTTACCCCGGGGCTTGGTGCCCTTGATGGGGCGCGTTTCCACCCAATCGCCCCTGACCTTTAAAAACCTTTCCGGCGAAGCGCCGACGATGCTGACGCCGTCGAAGTTGAAATAGTTCGCAAAAGGCGCCGGATTTATTTTTCGCAGGCGCTTATAAAGCGCGTACGGCGTGGTATTCATATCGACCTCTAATCTCTGCGAGAGGTTTACCTGGAAGATGTCACCGGCGCAGATGTATTCGCGGGCGGTAGCTACCGCTTTAAGGTATCCTTCATGTGAAAAATTAGCTTTGAGCACGATACCTTTCCCGGAGGAAGCTTCCTTAATAATTGAGGGAGGGGGACTAAGCAGGACCCTGTTCCTCAACTCATCGAGTCTTGTCTCTGCCCGTCGGAGCCTTTTACTTTCTTCCAGCTCGGGAAATCCGGTAGATACCAGGTAGGCTCTATTTTCCAGTTGGTCAAAGGCGACGATGGCATCGTAGAAACCCAGGTAGCACTCGGGGAGATTTAAATCGTCGACGGCTCTGGTCGGCAGGCGCTCGATGAAGTGGCACAGGTCGTAGGTGAAATACCCCACCACCCCGCCGGTAAAAGGGATACCCGAACGGCTGCCGCCAAGGGAATACACCGCCAGCAACTCACCGAGCACATCGAAAGGGTTGCCCCTCCTTATTTCTTCCTCACCGTCTCTAATCAGGGTTATCTCATCGCCCCGACTCCTCATTACCAGGAAAGGGTCGCTGCCCATGAAGGAATAACGCCCCAGCTTAATTGGGTCCATGCCGCTGTCCAGGTAAAAACTGAAAGGCCGCGGCGCGAAAGCCTCGAAGCACCAAGCGGCATCTGGCGCCATATATATTTCTTCGATGAGCGGGTAACGAACGGTCATAACATCCATAATTATATACTGAATATATAGAGTTAATAAAATAGATTATCGTTCACAACCATGTATTATTACATGTCAAATCCAAAGCACTAAATGCTAAATTCTAAACAATATCAAAATTCAAATATTTAAATATTTATTGCTTTAAAATCTACCAAGTTCGTATTTGTTCAGGATTTAGATATTAGGATTTCGTATTTACCCCTTTACCTTGCCTCTTTCCTGCCTGCTCTGCTATGCTTCTAAAAAGCAACAGCCATGTCAAATAAAAGCATTTCAAATTTTCGACGTCGGGATTATGTCAAGATAACCATCTTCGGCTTTGCCCTGACCGCCCTCTGGCAGAGCCTGCACAGCATTATCCTGCCCCTCCGGCTCCTGGACTTTGTTCCCGAAGCGCAAAAAAACACCTATCTAGGCCTGCTGACTCTCTCCGGATTGCTGCTGGCCATGTTCATCCAGCCTATCGCCGGAGCCATCAGCGACCGCTCCGATTTCCGGTGGGGACGCCGCCGACCCTATATCCTGGTGGGCGGCATCATCGCCCTGCTGCTTATCCCCGGCATCGGGCTCGCCAATACCTATGCTGCCATTTTCGCCGTCTACTGCCTGCTGCAGGTAGCCAGCAATATCGCCCAGGGACCCTACCAGGCTTTTATCCCCGAACTGGTGCCGGCGGATAAGAGAGGGCGGGCTTCCGGCGTCAAAGGCCTGCTCGAGATAACCGGCGGGATGACACTAGTCTATCTCTCCAGCATATTTATGGACCGTTATTTCGCCGGCGAAGGGAATTTCTTATGGTTGACCCTGGGCATACTGGCGATAGTCCTGCTCGTAGCTATGACCGCCACTGTCTTAATCGTCAAAGAACCGCCCGTGAAGGGCATCTGGCCGAAAACTCCGATGCTGGCGACGCTTTTTCACACCTTTAAAAAAGATATCTGGACAAATCATAGCTTTATCTGGTTTCTCCTCTCCCGTCTGCTTGTCTACATGGCTTTTACCACTATACAGCAGTTTGCCTTATACTATCTCCAGGACGTCATCGGGGTGGCCAATCCCGCCGAGGCAACGGCCCAGTTCTCTATCGCTGCCGTGGTGGGAATGCTGATTGTGGTCTGGCCGGCCGGCTATCTTTCCGACAGGATAGGTAGGAAATTACTCACTGCGGCTTCGGGGTTCATCGGCGCCCTTGGTATTGCTGTCATTGCCTTGTCGCAGGAATACGGCACGATACTCTGGGGGGCCGGTATCATTGGCATCGCCATGGGAATCTTCAACAGCACGAACTGGGCGCTGGCGACTGATTTCGCACCAAAAACCGAGGAAGCACGGTACCTCGGTGTGGCCAACATGGCTACGGCCGGTGGCGCTGTCCTGGCGCGTGTTATCGGACCGGGCATTGACTTCTTCAATAGCCGCAGTCCATTAAGCGGTTACCATTTCATGCTGCTGGTCTGCCTGGCCTACTTCATTATCGGCTCGATTCTGGTTTTCAGAATCAAGCGGCGCGCCTAATGAAACCAGGGTATTAATGACTTCAATCCCCAGTTAGCAGCCATTACCATAACCACATAGAGTATGGTTCTTCCGAGCCAGCAGGGCACAAAGAACCTCCACAATGGAACGCGGAGGGCACCGGCAGCTATGCCAACCACGTCAAAGAAGAATGGCACCATGGAAAAAACGAATATAGGCAACATCCCCCACCTCCGCAACCAGCCCTCAACCCGGTTGTACATCTTGCTCTTTGCTATCAGGTCACGGCCGCTGCGCCCGGCGATATAACCCGTCATTTCACCGATAGCCGCCCCCAGACCACCGACCAGCCCGACTATAGCCGGTGACGGCATCGTAGCTCCCACAGCCATCATTATCGCCATATTACCGACTGGTAAGATAATAGTAGCATTCAAGATAATGCTGATAATGAAAGCGCCCAGATAGCCATAGGTCTTCAGTTCGTCAATCCTGCCTGGATACTGCTTATAGAAGTAGAATATTCCGCCCGTGATGGCAATAACCACGAGTAAACCGGCCAGAGGAATTATTCGTTTCTTGAGCCAACCCAGCAGCCCGGTTCTACCTGACTTTTGGCTGTTCTCAATATCCATACGTTGATGTATTATACCATGCTCTAATTATCCTCTGGCAGTCGTACTTGTTTTTCTATCGCCACACAAGCTATAATGGACGATAACTGGAAAGGAGACCGTAAAATGCCGTCTTACGCCTTTTTTCAAAAGCAGTTTATCCCTCTGGAAGAAGCTAAAATAGGGATAATGACCCACTTCATCCACTATGGCACCGCTATCTTCGAGGGTATCCGGGGCAACTGGAACGGTGAGAAAAAGCAGACCTATATCTTCCGCCTGAAAGAGCACTTCGAGCGATTAGAAAGAGGATGCAAAGTTTTAAAGATTACCCTGCCTTACTCCATCGATGAGGTCTGCCAGAAAACTGTGGAACTGGTGGCGAAGTGCGGCTTCCAGGAAGATGTCTATATCCGACCCGTGGCCTATACGAGCTCCCAGGCGCTGGGCGTCCGCCTCCACGACCTAGAGCATGACTTCTTCATGTTCGTCATACCGTGGGGACCCTACCTGGACGTGGATAAAGCCCGCTGCTGCGTGTCGTCCTGGCACCGCCCGGAGGACAATGTGATTCCTCCGCAGATTAAAGCTACCGGTATCTATATCAACAATGCCCTGGCTAAAACGGAAGCCGTCGGCAACGGCTTTGATGAAGCTATTATGCTATCGCCGGACGGCCATATTTCCGAAGGCAGCGGCGAGAACATTTTCCTGGTGATAGACGGCAAACTGGTCACGCCCGCCACCAACAACAACATCCTCATGGGCATCACCCGTAATACCGTCATTGAACTGGCTGAGAAAGAGCTGGGAATAGAAACGATTCACCGGTCAATCGACCGCAGTGAGCTTTATACCGCCGATGAGTGTTTCCTTACCGGTACGGCGGCCCACGTGACCCCCGTATCTGAAGTAGACCAGCGCAAGGTAGGCGATGGTGAGATAGGCGAAATTACCCGCAAACTGCAGGATATTTACGCGAGGGTTATCAGAGGCAACCATCCCAAATACATGCACTGGTGCACGCCGGTCTATAAGAAATAGCGCCCGAATCAGCCTATCCGCCGGATAACTGCGATAACCCTGCCCTGGATTTCGACATTATCGGGGTCAGCATAAAGCGGCTGCATCTGGCTGTTGGCCGGCTGAAGCCGGACCCGGCCGGACTCGGCATAGACCTTTTTCAGGGTAGCCTCTTTTTCCGCCCTCAGCCATACGGCAGCCATCTCGCCATTTTCCACGGCGTTGACATGCTGCATCAGGACAATATCGCCGTCATTTATGAGGGCATCCACCATGGACATACCTTTTATCCGGAGGGCATAGACATCTTCCCTGCCGCCTGTAAGCTCGGACGGAACACCCATGGTTTCCGATACCGCTGCAACATCCCAGGTATCGGGAGCCGGCACCGGTATCGGCTCACCGGCGGCTATCAGCCCGATGACAGGCACCGACACCAGCGACTCTGAAGTCGGTGTGTGGTTAATCAACCTGATGCCACGTGATACCTCCGCATGACGGCTGATATAACCCCGACTCTCCAGGATATTCAAATTATAGTCCACCACTGATGTCGAGCTGATATCGCATCCGGCCTGGATATCCCGGATAGACGGTGGATAGCCCTTATCTGAAAGAAAGCGGTCGATAAATTTGATGATACGCCGCTGTTTATCAGACAGCTTTTTCATAACAGCTCCCGTAGCCCACCATAGAGATAAAGAACACCTGTTCTAACTATAATACAAAAAGGCCATGCTGTCAATAGTGGCAATAAAGAATGTTTTTAGCAATCCGGTCTGTCATTGCGAGTCCCGATGTAATCGGGACGTGGCAATCTCAAAGATGCATAATAGAGATTGCTTCGCTACGCTCGCAATGACAATAGGATGGTTTTAGGTAATACAAACGACCTCGAATTAGGGATCTTCCAGCAGCTTTATGACAAGCAGCTATTTATCGTCGGTGCCTTCACAGACATTGTCCTGCTGCCGGACGGCTCCCATGGTCTCCAGTGCCAGCTTATCCATCTCAAGCTGGACGGGTATCGGGTAATCGCCGGTGAAACAGGCCAGGCAGAAATTCTCCCTTGGCAGGCCGACGGCTTTAATAAGTCCATCGATACTCAGATAGCCCAGGGTATCAGCGCCGATAAACTTGCAGATTTCCGGTATGCTCTTCTGGGCGGCGATAAGCTCCCGTCGCGTGGCCATATCCACCCCGAAAAAGCAGGGATAGCGAATTGGCGGCGCACAGATACGCATATGAATCTCTCTGGCCCCCGCCCGCCTCAATATTCTGACCACCGAAGGAGTCGTCGTGCCCCGTACGATGCTGTCGTCAACGACCACCACACGCTCGCCATCCAGTACCTGTGGTAGAGGATTGAACTTCAGCTTAACCCCAAGGTCCCTGATACGCTGGTCAGGCTCGATAAAAGTACGCCCCACGTAGCGATTTTTAATCAGTCCCTCGACGACAGGGATGCCGGACTCCCAGGCATAGCCCGTGCCGGCTGCTGTTGCCGAATCCGGCACACCCATAACCAGGTCGGCATCAACCGGGTGTTCCCGCGCCAGCCCTGCTCCCATGGCCTGCCGGGCCGGATAAAGCAACTTCCCGTTAATCACGCTATCGGGGCGGGCAAAATAAATATACTCAAAAATACACAGACCCCCCCGGCTCGGCTCACCGGGGTAGTTTGTCACGCCGTTCTCGTTGATAGCGACTATCTCGCCCGGCTCAATCTCTCTGATAAAATTCGCACCGAGGTGGTCCAGCGCGCATGTCTCCGAAGCTACCACCCAGCCGCTATCGATAGTGCCCAGGCATAAAGGTCGCACGCCCAGGGGGTCACGGACAGCGAACAGCTCCTGCGGCGTTAATAGCGCCAGAGAATACGCTCCCTGGAGTCGCCTCATGGCATATCTTATCTTGTCCACCCATTTTTTTTCGGGAGATGAAAGGATGAGATTGGCGATAACTTCTGAATCCGTGCTGCCCTTGAACGTATACCCCTGCCCGATAAGTTCTTCATAGAGGTGGGTGGCGTTAACGATATTGCCGTTATGGGCGATAGCCAGTGTGCTGGCATCATCTCCGACCACGATTGGTTGGGCATTGGCTATCCGGCTGGAGCCTGCGGTTGAATAGCGGTTATGCCCGATAGCGATATGGCCGCTGAGATGGCCCAGTGATTCTTCATTAAAAACATTTGATACCCGACCCATACCGGTGAAAACTCTGATTTTTTTACTATCGGCCGTGGCGATACCAGAGCTTTCCTGACCGCGGTGCTGGAGGGCAAATAGTGCAAAAAAAGTGAGACGGGCTACATCTTCATTTGGAGAATAAACACCAAAAACGCCGCAAGACTCGTGCAAGATTATCCTGCCTTTTAGCTGGTCTTGACTATTTTCTCCTTTAATTATAGCTTAAAGTCAGCTTAGCGGTCAATTTAGTGAGTTCGGGTATTCAATGACCGGCCTTTAACCAGTCTAGAATAGCGGTAACCGCTCTTTCTTCCCGCCGTAATTTGTGACCGGCCCCATCTATAATAACGAGCTTTTTGGGCCTCCCGGCCCTTTCATAAAGGTCATGGGCATGGTCGATAGACACCGTTTCATCCCGGCTGCCGTGCACGAGCAATATCGGTCTGGGAGCGATTCCGGCAATATGGTCAATAGCGGCTACCTTTTTGAGGTTATCAAACCAGCCTCCCACGGAAGGAGGAAAATCATCATCCCTGATGGCACCCATGTCGCGATAGCGGTTAATGATAGTCTGGGGCTTGTCTAATCCGGTGAAAAAGTCGAAGTTGGCCGGGCAGGCACAAGCAGCCACACCGGATATCCTGTTATCTTTCGAGGCTACATAAATGCCGACGGCCGCCCCCGCGCTGAAGCCGACCAGGGATAAATGAGACTTATCTACATTGGCGTCAAGACCACAAAGATGTTCGATGACAGCCTTTAAGTCGCGGGTCCAATCCAGGAAGTCAATATTGCCGCCGCTATCACCCGTCCCCCGGAAATTAAAGAAGAAAACAGCAAAGTCTTCCCGGCAAATTTTATCCGCCAGCGCCAGATATCCACCGTCGTCGGGTTCCGGAGGATTACCCGATGGAGCTCCGTGGCAGAGACAGACCAGGGGATATTCGGCCCTTTTATCCGGCAGGAATATCTGGCCAATGATAGAAATCCCATCCACCTGTAGCACAACCATATCTCTAAACATTTAAAACCCCATCATGCCCGTTAAAAGAGGTATAAGCGTATTAAGACTCCCCCTTTGATAATAGCCGGTAAATATAAAATTATATATGCCTGCCTATAGACCTGGCGATAGCCCGGAGTTCCAGCATGAGACGGGTAAAATCCGAGGGCGAGAGCGATTGAAGACCGTCGACCAGAGCCTCCTTGGGATTGGGGTGAACCTCGATAAGAAGACCATCGGCTCCAGCCGCTACGGCCGCCTTGGCGATGGCCGGTACCAGCGAATAATGGCCGGCGGCATGGCTGGGGTCGACAATGACCGGCAGGTGGCTGGACTTTTTAATTACCGGAATGGCGGATATATCCAGAGAGAAGCGGATGCTATCCTCAAACGTCCTGATGCCACGCTCGCAGAGAATAACCTGGTCATTCCCCTCCGCCAGAAGGTAGTCGGCGGCAGTAAGCCATTCGGTGATAGTGCAGGAAAAGCCGCGTTTCAGCATCACAGGGCGCCGGCTCTTACCGGCATTGGTTAACAGGGGGAAGTTCTGCATATTACGCGAGCCAATCTGAAGCATATCCGCATAGGAAGCCACCAACTCCACTTCCTGCGGATTCACCACCTCGGTAACCACGGGCATCCCGAATTCTTCCCTGGCTTTAGCCAGCAGTTCCAGCCCCTTTTTCTGCAGGCCCTGGAAGCTGAACGGAGATGTGCGTGGCTTGAAGGCACCGCCGCGCAGAATGCTGGCGCCGGCCTTTTTCACCGCCCTGGCCGCATCCATCAGTTGAGTATCGCTTTCTACCGCGCAGGGCCCGGCAATAACAACAATGCGCTCACCCCCGACCTCTACCCCACCGCAGTTGACCATGGTATCACTCGGCCTGAATTCTCTTGAGGCGAGCTTGTACGGCTTCATAATGCGGGTGACGCTTTCGACGCCAGGGAGCACGGCAAAGATATCGGTCGGTATCTGGCCGGTGTTACTCCCCAGGAGAGCCACGACGGTTTTATCCGTGCCGATATTCAACTGGACGCCCAGGTCCAGTGACTTCGCCTTCTGCACCACGCTATCGACTTCTTCTCGAGAGGCACCCGTTCTCATTTCAACAATCATATTTTATTACGCCCACTTCTTTACAATTGAAAAACCCATTGACTTAATCCACATCTATGATAATACTAGAGCTTTGATGAGGCGTCAAGGGAAAGTCCGGGTAACCCTTTAACCGGTTTCTTTACTCCTGCATTCTCTGATTATGAGTCAAAGACAGGACCAGGAGATTGATTGCGGCCACTTCAACCCAGATAATCATATTCGCCACAAGAAGCCGCTCAACCAGGCCGAACCAGCCGCTTTTTTCCTGGACAATCCGCAGTATTATGGCGAGAAGTACCGCCAGAATGCAGGTCACTACCGAGTAG
>Ga0187886_1003167_pt1 | contig 12484 bp, 6 predicted proteins | sample June2016WEW_20_1_FD_133001 | JGI IMG/M metagenome (GOLD analysis project Ga0187886, IMG submission 133001) | Peatland microbial communities from SPRUCE experiment site at the Marcell Experimental Forest, Minnesota, USA - June2016WEW_20_150 | ecosystem: Environmental > Terrestrial > Soil >...
CCAATTTCAGCAGGCAGGGAGGTGAGGCGGTTATTACTCAGATCCAATCCTGTCAGATTAGTTAAATTCCCGATTTCTGCCGGCAGTGAATCGAGTTGATCATCGCGTAAATATAATTCTGTCAAACTTGTCAACTCTCCGATCTCTGAAGGCAGGTATGCAAGGTGGTTACTGCTTAAATATAACCCGGTTAAATTGATTAATTTTCCGATTTCTGCGGGCAGGGCGATGAGCTGGTTATCGCGCAAATCCAATCCTGCCAGGCCGGTCAGCTTCCCGATTTCTGCAGGCAGGGAGATGAGCTGATTATCACGTAAATTCAACTTCGTCAAATTAATTAATTCCCCTATTTCTTTCGGGAGTGATGCCAGATGATTATAACTTAAATCCAGCTCGGTTAAATTGGTCGATTGCCCGATTCCGGAGGGCAGGCAGGTGATTTGATTCTTACTCAGATATAATCTTGTCAAACCGGTTAATTTACCAATTTCAGCCGGCAGGGAGGTGAGGTGATTATCATTTAAATTCAATTCTGTCAAACCAGTCAGTGAAATGGTTTCTGCAGGCACGGACTTGAGTTGATTACTACTTAAATCCAATTCAGTCAACCTGGTTAATTTTCCGATTTCTGCGGGCAGGGATTCAAGTAAATTATTACTTAAATCCAGCTTTGTTAAACAGGTAAGTTTTCCTATTTCAGCAGGCAGTGAAATAATTTGATTATTACTTAAACTTAAATTGGACAGAAATGAATTTCCCCATATTACTGAAGGCAAGGATGTGAACTGATTGTTGCTTAGATCCAACTTCTTTAAACTTGTTAGTTCCCCTGCTTCTGCAGGTAGAGAGGCAAATTGATTATTATTCAGATCCAACTCCGCCAGATTGGTTAATTTCCCTATTTCAGCAGGCAGTGAGGTGATATGATTATTTTTCAGATCCAATCGTATTAATCTTGCTAATTTGCCGATTTCAGCCGGCAGGGAGTCGAGTTGATTATTGCTTAAATCAAGAGTAGTCAAATTGGTCATGTTCCCGATTTCTTTAGGCAAAAAGGAAATATGACAGTCAGACAAATCCAGATAAGTCAATTGTTTTTGCTGTAAAATATTCTCAGGTATCTGGTTGAGGTCTTCCCCTATTATTGCGAGTCCCGTTATCATTTTTTGATTTTCTGATTTCAGGTTGTTGAAATCGGAAATGGAAATGGTGATTTTAAGATCACTTAACTGTTTTAACCTGCTTAGATAGAAAAAAATACTGTCCCAATCAGTAAAATTGTTTTTCAGCAGATTTAAGCTTTTCAGATAAGGGTGATCTGTAACCTCATGTGGCAACCTGGTGAGAGATCTGGCCGAAAGATCGACAGTATCCTGCCGGGATTCAGTTTTAGCAAAATCATGCCCGGCACTCTGTATGATCTTAATTGCCTGACAATATTGTTTTTCATTCATGTACTCATGGGCATCAGAGCAATAGACTGCAAACTCGTTTTGGGTCTGAAGTGAAGAAATTTGCAACAAACAAAAAAGAAGAATTGTATTTTTCATACCTGGATGTTTAATTAAAAATGCCGGCCATTCTTTCCTCATTTATCGAAAGTAAATTGATCACGAAAAAGATGATGTATCATAAAAAGCATTTCACAAAAGAATATAATCAAACAAAATTATTTATTAATTCATTATTCCAATATTTGGGGTTTCTATCTTGTCTTTCTCAGGGTTCCTATCCTGAACTCAAACGTCTGCATATCCCGGACCATTCTGTAAGAAATTATTTCATTGAAGTGTTTTAAACCGGATAGCTCGTCCCTACAGTTAACGGGAAGCTGAGAAGATTTCTTATATTTGCATCTTCATTTTTAATCCAGGATATTTATGTCAGATAAGCCAAAGAGCAGATCTATCACCGGATTTCGGGAAATGTTCAAACTGTACAGGTTTCTGAAGCCTTACCGCTGGATTTTTGCTCTGGGTCTTTTGTTCCTGCTAATATCGACCGGGGCAAGCCTGATGTTTCCCAAGCTCCTCGGCAACATGGTCGACATGGGCAACAAGGGAAAGACACTGCAGGAGATCAGTCGTACCGGGTTAATGCTCCTTATCATCCTGACCATCCAGGCACTTTTTTCTTACATGCGCACACGCCTATTCGTGCAGGTTACAGAGAAGTCTTTGGCTTCGATCCGTCAGCATCTTTACAATCACCTGATAAGACTGCCGATGTCATTCTTCTCGGAACGCAGGGTCGGAGAGCTGAACAGCCGCATATCAGCAGATATTTCCCTCCTTCAGGATTCCATTACTGATACTCTGGCAGATATACTTTCCCAGCTTCTTATTATTGTTGGCGGTATAACCTTCATGCTTATAAGCTCCTGGAAGCTGACGCTTTTCATGCTTGCCATCGTACCTGCTATGGCTCTCCTGGGCTTCTTTTCGGGAAGGGTTATTCGACGGTATTCAAAGAAAGCTCAGTCTTTCGTGGCAGAATCAAATACCATTGTGGAAGAGACGCTGCAGGGGATCCAGAATGTGAAAGCTTTCACCAATGAGGCATTTGAGAGCAGCCGTTATCGTGAAAAAACCAATGAGGTTGCCAGGGCAGGCATTAAGGGCGGTAAATATCGGGCTGCAATGTCATTTATTATTCTCGGTTTTTTCGTATCCATGGCTGCAGTTATCTGGCGTGGCGCAGCAATGATTGCAAACGGGCAGATGGAGGCAGGCCAGCTGTTCTCGTTCGTTATTTATTCAGGTTTCATAGCAGGGAATATTGCAGGAATGGCCGGCGTGTATACCCGGTTGCAGAAAACTATTGGTGCGGTCGAAAACCTCCTGCTTCTGCTTGATGAACCTAAAGAGACAATAGATGATAAATATATACCTGATCCGGCATATACATTGCACGGACAGATTTCATTTGATCATGTTGAATTCCAATATCCATCACGTCAGGAGGTTATCGTGCTGAAGGATGTCAGTTTCAGGGTTGACCCCGGCCAATTGATAGCTCTTGTCGGCCCCAGCGGAGCCGGGAAATCAACAATTGCATCGCTGTTACTCAAGTTCTACGAACCTGTCAGCGGTAGTATCCTGTTCGACGGCCGCGACAGCCGTAGCTTTCCTGTTACAGCCCTGCGTGCGCAGATGGCAATAGTTATGCAGGATGTATTCCTGTTCGGAGGTACTATCCGCGAGAATATATCTTACGGTAAACCTGATGCCGTCGAAAATGAAATAATTGATTCAGCCATTCAAGCAAATGCATGGGATTTCATACAATCATTTCCGGACGGGCTCGATACAATTGTTGGTGAGCGCGGTGTCCAGCTTTCCGGAGGTCAGCGTCAGCGTATCGCCATTGCCCGTGCCGTGTTAAAGAATCCCAAAATACTGATCCTTGATGAAGCGACCTCCTCACTTGACTCTGAATCCGAAAGGCTTGTTCAGGAAGCTCTCGAGAAGCTAATGAAGGGAAGGACCTCGCTGGTAATTGCGCATCGCCTTTCAACCATTCGAAATGCCGACAGGATAATTGTGCTGAATGAAGGGACCATTGTTGAGCAGGGCACCCATTCGGAGCTTATCGCAAATGAAAATGGTCTTTATAAAAGCTTAACTGAACTCCAGTATGCCAACTGAGGGAAATTCATACTCTCCCGGTCAGTTATGGTTCATTGATTTTTGAATTTAATCAGCCTTTGTTAAACCAAAATAAAATCTTCCGGAACCTCCTTCAATCTGGCGATATCGAGTATCTTATTCCTGACATCAAACCGGGCAGTACATTTTACAGTGCAAATCTTGCATTTCTCACACGGTTTGCCTGAAAGATCGACATCAGCCAGTGTGTGCCATGCCTGAGCTGCATTCTTGTACCCGTAAGCATACATATAACTTCTCATGATAGTTGGTATGTCCAGGTTATAAGGGCACTGGGGAATGCACTTTTTACATTGCTGGCAATATAGACCGGGTTCAGGTAATGCCAGGCTAAGATCTTTCATCTCCAGATCAGACATCTTAAGATTCCTGATCATTGCAAGGTTTTTTTGCAGCTGTTCTATTGATGACATTCCTGATACAATTGAAGCAATATTTTGATTCTGCAAGACCCATTTTAGAGCTGCATCCGTATTCAGGGCCGGACCTGATTTGTTACGAAATGCTCCGGCGGTGGTCTTCATGGCAATAATACCCATACCTGCTTTTGTTGCATATTCAATAGCAGAATTCAAGGAGTCTTTATTAGTGACTTTATAATTATAAGCAATCATTGCAACGTCGTAGACTCCGGAATCTGCAGCTGCCCTTAATGCTTCCTCAGTGTCGGAATGCGATGCAATTCCCAGGAATTTTGTTTTCCCCTGCTTTTTCAACTGTGCCAATGCCTTCAGTACTCCTTCATTCTGGACTGTCTCCTTTTTGCCAGCAAAGGGAAAAAGGAAAAAGTCAACATAATCGAGCCCAAAACGCTTCAGGCTCTCTTCAGCTTTCCGGATATAAGCATCAGAATCAAAACCCTGAGGGAATGTTCCTGTTTTCATATCCATCCCGTCAGGCGGGACTGCAGTTCCGATAATATAAGAATCGCGTGGCAGACCTTTAAGGCTATCGCCTACAAGCTTTTCATTTTTCCCCTCACCATAATACGTGGCAGAAAAGAATAGCTTTATACCGGCCTCATAGGCAGTTTTTATCAGGCCAGAATCTGAAGCGTCTGCGGCGCCCATACTTATTAGAGGAGCTTTTATCCCGGTTTTACCAAGTAACCGGAAGGGTAAATCCGGCGGAAACAGAAGAGCTGGAGAATGTGATCCTTTTAAAATCCCGGGCACCAAAGCAGCAGCTGAAATGCCTATTACGCTCTTTTTAAGAAAATCACGACGATTATTTTTTCTCATGATGCATGTTTTATTTTTAACAAAAAATTGATATCGATTATAAAATTATAAAAATCCTGAAATTTCAAGACATTGAATAAAGTCGGGTTATTTAGAAACTCTTAATCAGTCTCTAATCAGGCATATTAATGGAATTCCTTTTCACAATTGGAGGCTAAAAAAACTACCATTTGCTTCGCATACTATTCTTTTAAAGCCTGCGAAATAATAGCTCGTCTAATTGACGCAGAAATAGCGACTACTGGGGGATACCTGAAAATAATACAAGGGATTATTGGCTTATAGATTCGCCAGGATAATCAATAAGTCATTTTAAGTTTTCAGATCAGAACAGATTCTTCTTATCTTTAATTTCTAAAATCTCTTCCTGATGAAATTCATTGGAGATTTTCACATACATTCTCATTATTCGCTGGCTACAAGCAAGGAGCTTCGTCCGGATTTTCTTGACTATTGGGCCAGGATGAAAGGCATAAAGGTCGTTGGGACCGGAGATTTTACTCATCCGGGTTGGCTGAAGGAACTGAAAGAACAACTGGTCCCTGCTGAAGAGGGACTCTTTCAAATAAAAAATGAAATCAAAAAGAGAACATTTTTACCTATCGAGGGAGATGCCAGATTTATCCTTACTTCAGAGATCAGCAGCATATACAAAAAAAATGGTGAGATAAGAAAAGTACATAATGTGGTGTTTGCCCCCTCATTCAATGTTGCCGAGAAAATACAAAACAAGCTGGCAGCACTTGGTTTTAACATCACTTCTGATGGCAGACCGATTATAGGAATGGATAGTAGGGATCTTCTTGAATTGTGCCTTGATGCTTCTGAGGATATATTATTTGTGCCTGCGCATATCTGGACGCCATGGTTCTCCGTTCTGGGTTCAAAATCTGGATTTGATTCTATCAATGAGTGTTTTGATGACTTATCAGATCATATCTCTGCTGTCGAAATGGGTCTTTCAAGCGATCCTCCGATGAACTGGATGTGCAGCTTTCTTGATAAATTTACTCTGATCGCCAATTCGGATGCCCATTCACCGGATAAGCTGGGACGCAATGCAAATATCCTTGATACAGACCTGTCATACAAAGGGGTTACCGATGCTATAAAATCGGGAAATAAAGATAGTTTTCTTGGTACCATTAACTTCTTTCCCCAAGAAGGAAAATATCATTTTGACGGACATAGAAAGTGTGGAATCCGTTGGAGTCCTCTCGACACATTGCAGCACGACGAAACATGTCCGGTCTGCGATAAAAAAATAACTGTTGGCGTAATGAATCGTGTTGCACAGCTTGCCGATCGGGATAATATTCTGGAACGCCCAAACCGTCTCCCCTTCTATAGTCTGATGCCGTTAAGGGAAATCTTATCAGAAATTGAAGGTACGTCGCCTGATTCCGGCAAAGTAGATCAGCATTACCAACAGCTGGTCCATAAAGCAGGTTCTGAGTTCAACATCCTGCTAAATTTTGATATTGACCAGCTGAAGGCAATTGGCGGAGAATTATTAGCCGAAGCAGTCAGACGCATGCGAAACAGGGAAGTTTATATTCGGGAGGGATTCGACGGTGAGTTTGGTACGATTAAAGTCTTTAAGGAAGGCGAAGCCATAAGTTTCATCCATTCTTCGCCTTTATTTGAAGAACCTGAAAGCAAATATTCAATCGTAAACAATCCCCGGCCGATGTTAAGCTTTGACCTGGAGGCTTTTCGCAGATTAAAAAAGCTAAAGCCGGAGATCAAAACAGCTAATGTAAAGGCATTTAAACCAGAAAACCTCAGTCCTGAAAAACTTTCAGAATTAAATAATGAACAGGCAGCAGCTGCGGAACATTTTAAGGGTCCGGCAATAATACTGGCAGGTCCCGGAACAGGGAAAACTCATGTTCTGACCACCCGCATTGCTAATTTAATTCAGAACAGGAATGTACATCCCGAAAACATTTTAGCCATTACTTTTACAAATAAGGCAGCCAGGGAAATGAAAGAAAGAGTGGCGCTATTGCTTGATAAACAAATCATGAATAATCTTAGGATTTGCACTTTTCATGCATTCGGAATGTCAATAATCAGAGAGTATCTTATAAGTTCAGGAATAACAGACAACCTTTCTATTATAGATGAAGATGAGAAGATGCATATTCTGTCAGGAATAGCGGCGGATAAATCTGCTATCAGTGATCTGAGTGATAAGATATCTGAAATAAAACAATCATTGTTATCTGAAACCGGAATCGTTGATTCATCAATCGATGAGGTTTATAAGAAATATAACCAGATTCTAAGACAATCAAATGCATTTGATTTTGATGATCTTATTAGTTTCCCGGTACAGATTTTTATGAACCATCCTTCAATCCTGTCTGAATACCAGCGAAAAATAGAATGGATACTTGTTGATGAGTATCAGGATATTAACCATGCTCAGTACATGATGATAAGGATGCTGATGGCGGAACCAGACTCAAATCTGTTTGTAATTGGTGATCCGGATCAGGCAATTTATGGATTCCGTGGAGCTGATGTCAGGTACATTCATGTGTTCAGAAATGATTATAAGGACGCTGAAGTATATATATTAAAGAAAAGCTATCGCTGCCCGGAATCAATACTAAAGGCCTCGGGGAATATTTTGAAAACAAGTCAGAAATTTCTGGAAGGAATACAAAAAGGGGTCAGGATAAAAATCTCTGATAATGCAACTGATAAAAGTGAAGCGGAATTTGTTGCCCGCAATATAGAAAAGATGATAGGCGGAATGGGATTCTTTTCTATTGACAGCAAAGTTGCTGAAGGCAACAAAGAAGCCGAAATCGAAAGTCTTTCGGACTTTGCAATTTTATGCAGGATAAGCAGGCAAATGCCTCCGATAGAAAAAGCATTAAATGATCATAATATTCCATACCAGAAAATCAGTGAAGATTCAATCCTGAAACAGGAACCTGTCAAATCAGTACTGGATGTCTTCAGAATATTATCAAATCCCGAAAATAATTTTCTGAAATCAAGACTGACCAGGCAGCAGATTATCAGCGAAAAAGACCTGCTTCAGTTGAAGAAAATGACTGATAATAAAAATCTTATTGAAAAGCTGGAATTTATAATCAACAATTGCTTTCAAAACCGATTTGAAGAGCATGAAACATTGCTAACAATTCTGCTGAACATTGCAGAACAATATAAAGATAATGAGGTGGAATTCTTAGAACACATTTTACTTGGTACGGGAATTGATTCATGGAAACCAAAAACCGAAGCCGTAAACCTTATGACTCTTCATGCTTCAAAGGGTCTGGAATTCAATTGTGTATTTATTACAGGGTGTGAGTCAAATCTGATACCTTATTCACTGCATGAAAAAAAGCCTGCCGATCCGGAAGAAGAAAGACGGCTTTTATATGTCGGGATGACCCGTGCCAAAAACTACCTGTTTCTTACAAGTGCACAGCGAAGGTTCTTGATGGGCAGGGAATATCTTCAGAAGAGAAGCTATTTCCTCGATGAAATTGAAAAGGAATTAATTGAGACAGAAGTCCCCCAGCTTAAAGTCAAAGGGAAAAAAGACAGGGAACAACTGGATTTGTTCTAATAAAAAAACCCTCACTAGTCCCGGTTAGGCGGTACTTCGGAGGGTCATGTCGGGGTGACAAGATGAAAAGAGAATTACACTTTATTAAGTACTATTTGGCTGCTTTCATACCCGAAACGATAATCAGGTATTTAAGGTTACATAAGAAATTATTTAATGGGTATCTCAAGCTGAGTGAATGAATGTGAAGGGAAGCTGTAATTAATGGTATTACCCTTAAATTTAATCTCCCTGGTGTTGATACTCACTGCCTCTTCGGTCTTGGTATTACTCGAAGTCGGTGCTTTTCCGTTTACCTCATTAACTTTCGCACTTCCGGTAAAATCACCGGTCTGTAAAACGATATCTGCCGGGATATCTTTTGTCTCATGCTTGTTGATGACATTTACTACCAGCATTTTAGCTGAATCATTCAGTACTGCGGTGACATCCAGATAAGGAATATCCTTAAATGTATTATTACTATATTTTTCACAGTTAGCATAAACATCGAGGGAAGTGCCATGGCAGTTATTGGAATACAGATAGAATGATTGAAATAATGCATTTTTGAAATCACCATCCGGGGAATTACCTACAAGACTTGATAGCATTGTCATATTAGCCATCTTAACTATATCGGCATGTCTGATAAAGGAGTTCAGATGCTGAGCCACCATTAATGATCCGGTAAGGCTATTTCCACCACCTGACCACTCATCGAACGAAATATATACTGGCCTTGTTGATCCCGATTTCATCATTGCCTTCTCAATCAGGGCTTTTACCATATCAATCTTTTTATCAACATCAAGACCTAATGACATCATGCCGGAGAAGCTTCGGTCACCTGCCAATGCCTCGGTCGCATATCTGTGGACAGATAAATAATCAATGTTGCCTACCATATGCTGTAATACATAATCATCCCAGTCAATCCAATTATTATCCGGTTTGTAGTTTGAAGCAGCATCTGCAACAAGTTTGACATTCTTATCTGCCCATTGAATCAGTTTGGCTGCCTCCAGGGCAAACTTGCAATAATCTTCAGCATTTTTCTGTCCCATTTGCCATGGTCCGTCAATCTCGTTCCCAAGAGACCAGTACTTTACATTAAAAGGCTTTTCATTACCATATTTCCTCCTGAGGTCTGAATAGTAAGTTCCTTTTTCAACATTACAATATTCCACCCAGTGCCTTGCATCGTCAAGAGTGCCAGTTCCGGCATTTATGCAGATAAAATTCTCGGCTCCGATAAGGTTACATAACTTCACATATTCATCAGTTCCCATCTGGTTGCTTTCAACCCGATGCCATGCAAGGTCCAATCTTGCCGGACGTTGGTCCTTCGGCCCAATCCCATCTTCCCAGTTATAGCCCGAAACGAAATTTCCACCCGGCCATCTGACGACAGGTATTTTAAGCTCCTTTATAAGCTGTATAAAATCTTTCCTGAATCCGTTCTCATCAGCAAGAGGAGAAGAAGGTTCATAAACGCCGCGATATACAACCATAGATTCAAGAAAACCACCATAGATGTGTGGATCAACTTCTCCTATCTTACGGTCAAAATCAATTTTAATCACAGCCGGTGCCTGTGACAGCAGATTCCCGGACACTAATCCGGATAAAATCATGCAATAGATTAAATTCTTCAGGTTTTTCATAGTTTTCACTTTTAAATTTATCAGTTGATTATATCGTTGTGTATTTGTCTATTTAAACAACAGCTGTGCAAAATTAAACAGGTTATTCCTCCAGACAGGCCATGCATGCACCTCCGGATCAAGGCTTGGGCACAGCCAGGCTCTTCTGCATAATCATAACAAGGTCATCCGCGTTATTCGGCTCGGGGATGACCCAATGCGAGCCGAAAATCAGTTTGGGGACCCCGCTCTTGCCGTTCTGAATGGTCTGGCCATAAATCTGAATACAGGTTTGCAAATACTGTCCGATCCAGGGGTCAGACCAGGCGGCATTGAACTTGGCCTTCCCAACTAACTCAACCGCTTTTGCCATGGCACTATCGAGGCTGCGAGGGTGCCAGTTGTCGCCGGACTCAAATGTGAACATCCAGTTTTCGAAGGCAGGAAACTCTTCCCGCTTAGCCATCCATACCGCCAAGCTAATCATTGCCAGTTTGCAGGAGTTTTTAAACTCATCCACATCCCGGGGGATATATGGATTGCATTGTGTGTTCAATGGTGCCGGACACAGTACAAACGCCAGCTCGCCATGGTAGCGGCGAATCACCTCATCGAGCATGAAATGTATTTTCTGACAATGGGAACATTGATAATCAAAGAGCAAGGTGACAACGTAGGGGGCATCAGGAGATCCAACCATCGGTACAGCGTGGTAATTGATGGTGGGCAGGTTATTCTGTGACTCGCCGTTGCGATAAACGACTGAGGGGGTAAAGCCGACCTGACAGGCTACCAGGATGCCGGCCAGAACCAGGCCGATCAAAACCCGGCCCATAGCAGGCAAAGGTTTAATAAGATGTCTTTGAGCAGACTGGGAATCACTTTTGACTCCTGAGTGATTCGTCAGAGGAATATCGTTTGAATGATTGTCAGATTCACTGATTGCCCGCCAGAAGACCAGAGCAGTCAGCAGCAGACCGGTGATGTGAGTAATCATACAATAGGGGCAAAAGTCCCCGATAATCCATTTCTGTAAGATGGTGAACCATATGGCACTTCCTGCAATTGAACCTGCCAGTATCAGCATCACGCTCCAGGCCAGGTTTATGAGTGGTGCTTCTGAGGAGGGACCAATAAAAAAGCTTGCAACCAGCATAGCCAGGTAAACTCCGGCTGCCAGACCACTAACGGGCAAGATTCCTGCTATAGTCGACCATTGGCTGTTTAAAACCTTTTCGCAAGGACCCCCCCCGACGCAACCAGCCATAGACCCCCCAGTCAGATAATGCCAGCTCATGATCATGGTAAGTACCAGTGCAATGATATTCAATCCTGTCATTGTCAGGCGCCACCAGGGCCAGGACTTTTGGACAAGGATACTATCTTTGTTTGCGACCATATTCTGCTTCTTCTCCCGCTGAAATATAAAGCCCCGCGGCCTTCTGATGTGCAACATGGCCGCGGAGTTCTATTAGTACTTTACAAAATCCTCTTTTTTCCACTATTGTTTTCTGGTGTACTGATTTGGCTCACCCGGTGTAGGAAGACTACTGGCCAGCTGAGTACCGGTCTCATGTGCCATGGTTAGTGGATCGGCCAGGGTTATCCCGCTACCGGATACCGGTGAACCTGCAACATGGCTATACTTAAGTGATGTGGTAGCTTTGATCGTGTCTGCCGGCATACTCCCGGGTGCTCCTCCGAAACGACGTCGTGCAGGAGCTACAGCAGCAATCACCACATTCTCAAGGTTTCTACCACTACCGATGGTGATAGATTGCCCTGCATTAAATCCTTCCACACTTGCAACCAGGATAACTTTTTTTCCTGCATTTGCTGAAGTACCCATTGTTGTACCTCCGGGTGTTCCGACAGCTGCGATAACTGCTGTTTCGCTGTTATTGCCCTTGCCGATTATTATTTTCTGACCAGTGCTTAAGTCTGCCACACTTGCGACTTTGATATTGTTTGAACCGGCTGTTGCCGGAGCCAAAAGTGTGATACTATTTTGCAATAAGAAATCACGGCAATTGAAGTCGCTATCTGATCCATCCGGATAGCGGCCCGCACTTCTGTCTGGTTGACTGACGGGTGCAGAAGGCCCCATCCTGAAGCCTCTTCCCATGGAGGGTGAAGGCACATAGCATCCGCTCGTATTGGCGCCGGAAGCTGCCTGGTATCCTTCAGCGGCCCAGGGATCTACGAGTCCGCCATAATTGAGACCATCCACAACATTACCATCTGCATCACGCAGTATCATATTTCCTGCACTGGTGGAAAGTGCCGGACCTCCAAACCACTGGTCGGGCGCTTTTGTTCCCTGGTAGCCTGCGGTTGTTACCTTTTCGTCCCGCA
>Ga0187886_1003169_pt1 | contig 12483 bp, 10 predicted proteins | sample June2016WEW_20_1_FD_133001 | JGI IMG/M metagenome (GOLD analysis project Ga0187886, IMG submission 133001) | Peatland microbial communities from SPRUCE experiment site at the Marcell Experimental Forest, Minnesota, USA - June2016WEW_20_150 | ecosystem: Environmental > Terrestrial > Soil >...
AGGGTGGCCATCTCCTCGACGGTGCGGCGCGCATTGAGGATCGTCTGGGAAATCAGGTTTCCGTCGGGATAGAGAGAATCATCCTCGAAAACGATATCCGGATCGGAGCCGGCATCGGTTTCGCCGGTGTCGTAGCGGTGAAGGAAGAAGCCGATGTTGATCGCGTAGAAAAGCGCTGCGGCGTGATGGTCCGGATAAACCTGCGAACCGTCGACGGCAACCAGGGCGAGGGCCGCCGCAAGGGCGGGGGCTTCTTTAAAAGAAGAGAGCGCCTCGCCGCCGGCGGGCATCGCTCCGTCCCAGCCGCTTTCCGCCGCCGTGCGGGCCCGTTGGTACAGATCGCTTCGCTGCGCGGCCAGATCGAAGGCTTCCTGCGCCTTGGGCAGTTCCGCCCGCACGCGCTGAGCGCGCACCACGGCGTTTTCCCGCAGCCGGTCGATCTGCTTTGTAACTTTATGTAATCGTAACGTCATGGGAGGGTGGGTGTCCGGCACTAAAGATAGGTTATCCGCCGGGTAATGTCAAGCCGGAGAAGGGGATGGAATCGGGGGATCTTATGGAGAATCCCCGATCCGGGGTATCCGGATCTCCGGAACTTGCGGGTTTGTTTTCTCCATCGGGATTATTCGATACAATACGGTCCGGAGATCGCCGCGATTCATCGGCGGTTGGAGGCCGGCATGCGGTTCGGATATTCACTGACGTTTCCCGTCCACGACGATCATTGGTTCCGTAAAATTTTTCTTCCAGCAATCTGGCTGCTCGTTCCGCTATTTGGCTTGGTCCCCGTCCTCGGATGGGCTTGCGAGGTCTGCCGGCGGGTGGCCGGCGGACAAGCCGAGGAGTTGCCCGCATTGGATTTCCGCAGGAACGTTTCGGACGGGATTCGAATCTGCGGCATCCTGCTGATCTACAGCCTCCCGGTGCTCGTCGCGGCAGTCGCGGGCGGACTGCTTGCATCCCCGTATTTTCTTTCGGAGAAAGACGCCGCCGCAGCGGGTGTTTCCTCGGCATTGTGCGCCATCGAGTGCGTCATCCTCCTAATCGCGATGGCGGACGGTTTGTTGATTTCCGCCGCCGTCGGGCGGTATGCCGCGGGGGAAAAATTCGGGGGCGCCCTCCGCCCGGTCGGATCTCTGCGCCTGATCCGGTCCGCGCCCGGCGCTTATCTGCTGGCGCTGCTGGGTTTTTTTCCCCTGGCGCTCCTGGCGTTGTCGGGAAGTCTGATTTGCCTGATCGGGTCTTTCTTCACCGGCGCGTATGCCGTCGCGTCCGCTTTCCATCTTATCGGTCAGGCGTATCTTGTTGCCCGATTCCGCCCTGGCGGGCCGGTTGCTTCGGTTGCGGGAAAATGACGGATGGGCCGAAAGAGGAAACTTTTTCCCTGCAAAAGTCGTAGAATAGTTGAAAGAGATCGTTATCTCAAATCGTTCCCGGAGGAAATGACTCAATGGAATCGACGCCCGTTTCCACACCGCCCCAGATAAAATCCCAAAAAGTCCAGGTAATCGCGGTCCTGATGCTGATCAGCGGGATCATCAACGTCCTGATCGGTTTGGGATTGGTTGCGGGTCTCGCGCTATCCGTTGTTCTGATCTGCTGCTCGCCGGTCGGATTACTTCCCTTGGCGCTGGGGATATTCGAGCTGATCTACTCCATACGATTGCTCAGTTCCGGCACGGAACCGCCGTCCTATGCGACCATGCAGGTCATCGCCATCCTGGAGATCGTTTCGATCCTGGCGGGCAATTTCATCTCGCTGGTTATTGGGATTGTCAATCTGGTCATGTTGAACGATCCGGAAGTCCGCCTCTCGATAAAGTAAATCCGGTAATCCTGGGGAGATTAACTCAGGCCACCGCAAGGTGGTCTGTTTTTTTAACGATAAGAAGCCAATACCGGTCGCGTTCAATCCATCGGCTACAAATTTTGTCCGGTTTTCCGTTCCATTAATACTTTTTAGAATTCAATTTCCAAGCTTTCTCAAAGCAAACTTTATGTGAATCCCTCGCTTTGGATGTTGAATTCGATGTTGGGGCATGCTAGGATAGTATCGGGCCAAAAGTAATTCTAAGGAGGATGCCATGGCAAACTTCCCGGTCGCGCGTGCTGGCAGGCTGTCCGCTGCCTTGTTTGTCTTGTTGCTGGTGCTTGGGTCGGCCGGGTGCGGACCTTCGGGAGGCGGCACCCCTCCCAGCCTCGGGGGGGACCTTTCGATATGGTACGTTGCTCCGAATGGCAGTGACTCGAACAATACCTGCCACACTGCTCAAAGCCCCTGCCAGACCATCGAATGGCCTATCACGCATGCCTACAACGGTGCGGTGATCCATATCGCGGATGGGACCTATACGGGAAATCTCCCGATCCTCTCGAAGGGAATTAACCTGGAGGGCTCGGGCCCGAATACTATCCTGACTGAGCCTAAAGGGAATTTCCCCTATAGCCAAGGCGGGGTCATCTACATCAATTGCCCGAACTGCTACAGCCTGGTCACCATCGCGAACCTTACCATCCAGAATGGCTGGGCCAATTCGGGCGGGGCGGTCTATGCCGCCAACAGCAAGCTGACCATGAACAACGTTACGATCTCGGGCGGCGCCGGGGGGAGTGGCGGCGGCCTGTATATCGAGGCAGGGGCGACGGCCATCCTGGACCAGGTGACGATCTCGCACAACCAGGCAAGCGGTATCCAAAACCAGAGTGAAACCGGGCTGGGCGGGGGGATCTATAATGCCGGGACGTTGACCATGACCAATTCGACCGTCTCCGAGAACACCTCGGCTGGGGATGGCGGCGGCATTTACAATCTGGGCAAGGCCGACCTCACCGGCATGGTCATCGATGGGAACTCTGCTCCGGACAACGGCTACGGGGGCGGGATCGAAAACTACTATAATCCCGATTACGTCAGCATCGGAGCGGTTCTGACGCTCACCAACAGCACTCTCAGGAACAATCATGCCGGAACGGGCGCCGGCCTGTTTAACGAAAACAGCCATGCCGATATCACCGGCACGACCATTAACAACAACACCGCTCAGGCCTCGGGCGGTGGGATCCTGCAGGAAAATTGGGGCGTCATCAACCTGATCAATTCAACCATCAGCGGCAACAATGGCGGCATCGAGGGCGGTGGGATCGCAAGCGGCTCCTGGTCCACCCTGGATATGTCGAATGATACGATCGCCGACAACCAAGCCAGTAAATATGGCGGGCTGGACTACAAGGGCGGGGATCTCTATCTGATTAATATCATCCTAGCGGCGAATTCCGGCTATAACTGCAGCCCAGGGGAAATCGGGGGAGGCTTCAGTATTTCATCGGACAACAGCTGCGATATCAGCGGATATGGCTTCCACGGCAACCTCGACCCCATGATCGGGCCGCTGCAGAACAATGGCGGACCGACCGAAACACATGCACTTCTGGCGGGATCGCCTGCTATTGATACGGGCACGAGCTTTGCGGCTCCGGACGTCGACCAACGCGGCGCCCCGCGGCCCATCGATGGGAACAACGACGGCAAAGCCGACTGGGACATCGGAGCCTTCGAGTACGGAGCCACCGCGGTGACGAGCGGGCAGGTGACCTTCCCGATCACGACCTCCACGCCGGGGGTGGGCAACTTCACGTTCCAAGCGGCTGGTCCCTGCTTTTCCGGCCCCGGCCCGGACTATGCCATGCTCGCGCAAGGCGTGATGGGCGAAACCGCACCCGTGGACGGGCGCTCGGCGGATGGCGCTTGGTTCCATGTGCAGCTCAAGCCAGGTATCGCCTGTTGGGTTAGCGGGCGCATTGGCACGTTCGACGGTAACCCGTTCGGCCTGCCGACCGTCCAGTCTCCGCCCACGCCCACTCCGACGACCGCGTTCACGCCTACCCTTACATTGACCCCGACGCCGGCGTCCTTCTTCAAGATTATTGTGAAACCAAACCACATTTACTACCGGGGCGCGGGCTGCGGCGACAAGCAGGCGCAGTTCCAGGTTCAGGTTGCGGATCCGGCGAAGGTTGCCGGAGTCTGGCTGTTCGTCCGATTGAAGAACAAGAGCGGCGGGGACACAACCGATTGGAGCGAGGCGCTGGTGATGACCCCGATCGGTTCGGGGTGGTACTCCTATTTGCTGCTTTCGGAAGACATTCCGAATTTCACAAAATTCCCCGACGCCTGGGTGCAGTATCAATTTGTGGCGTATGACAAGAGCTTTACCCGGGTGGCAACCAGCGATGTGCTGGGTGACGTCGAGGTGTCTACCTGCGGCATGTAAAATGCTATTCCTTTCGAAGATGGGAAAGGGGACGAAGATAAGCCGGATTTCTTTGTCCCCTTTTCTTTCCGTTTTCATTAAGCGTTCTGCGGGATGAGATTTATTAACCTACTATAGGGGATGGAATTTTTCTTATTAAGTTTGGGCAGCGCGCCGGCCCGTGTTGAAACGGATCACCATTTTTCCCAATGTACGATTTCGTTAAAATCTTTGCGTCCGGGATTGAGCACTTGCGAGGGCGGCTGAAGCTCTGAAGCCATCCTATCTACCCACCCCTAAGTCGAATCAATAGATATCACTGTCGGATAATCCCCTCCCTCCTTCCCGTATCGCGGGAAGGAGGGAGGGGAAAGGGGAGGATGGATAGGGTGGTCGCGGCGTGCTATCGGTGTCCTTTCCTTACGGTTACCAACGATCCCAGTGCACGATTTCATCGAACGGTTTGCGTCCGGGATTGAGCACTTGCGAGGGCGGCTGAAGCGTAGGATCGAAATATCCGAACGAGATGGCGACGTACGCGTGCCACTCGGCGGGAATTCCGAGGATCCGCCGGACTTCGTCCGGCTCGTAGAGGCTGGCCAGGCAGGAGCCGACACCCTCTTCCCAGGCGGCGAGCTGCATGTAGGCCGCGGCCTGGCCGGCGTCGAAGGCGATGATTACTTTTTGCGCGGGGTCTGGGGTGACGATGACCACGCCGAGCGTTGCTCCGGCAAGGTGTCCGGCGTAGCGGCCGGTGCGTGAGAGTTGCTCCAGGGTGGCCCGGTCCCGCACGGCGACGAACTGCCAGGGTTGGGAATTTTTCGAGGATTGGGCGCGCCGCCCCGCGCGCAGGATTCGTCTGACGACGTCCTCCGGGAGAGGCGCGGGCAGAAACGCCCGCACGGCGTATTTTTCGCGGATGGCCTGGGCGACGTTCATGCCTGTTCCTCCCGGGAGGAAATTATTCGATCGTATTGCGTTTGAAGTCGGGGAGCGCGCGGAGGTAAACCGTCCGGGCGTCGAATTTTTCGACTCGGCCGGTCAATCGCAGCCGTTCGAGCTCGGTATCCTGAACCGGATGGCCGAAGGCGCCCTGGTGGAGAAAATCCCCGGTCTGGATGTCTTGCAGAGTCCCTTCCTCCCATTCGATGACGACGGTGCCGTCTTGGAGGACATAGACCCAGTCGCGATTTACCGGTGTTCCATTCGTCATAGAAACCTCCGCGAGCGCGGCATGCGAGCGGACGGACCGAAGCAAGTTTACCATAGCGCGATCCTGGGCGGCAAATCGGCGTCGCTGCCGGCCGGCATCCGGACGTCCGATATCAGCGTGCGGCAGATTCGCCCGGGGGTTAATGCGACGCGAACCAGTCCAGGCTGTTGGTCCACATCAATTCGGTCGAGGCGTGTTTCACGCCGGGATGGAGAGTGACGCGCAACCGGTCCGGAGTTTCGCAGTAGGTTTCCCGCAGCTCCTCCTGAAACCGGAGCGCCCCTTCGGGGGGCACGTGCCGGTCCTCCGCGCCGCATTCAAAGGAGATTGCGGGGCGGCGCAGGTACGCTTCGAGATGCGTCATCGGATTGAACCCGTCGTAGAAGAATTGCGCGTACGCGTCCGGTTCGCCGGGCGCCATTTCCGTACCCGCCCGGAGCCAGTCCGGTGTGGAGTTGATCGCGGCCGCGCAGACGATGCGCGGCTCGATTCCCGCGATGGCGACGGCGATATCCCCGCCCATGGAGATTCCCCCCGCATACACTTCCCGGCCGACGGCTAAATTCGCCATGGCCCAATCGATAACGCGCAGCGCGTCCAGCGCGGTCTGACCGAAGATCGGCCACATATAACGGCGGAAGTTGCCGAACACTCTGGTTTCCAGCTCCTCCGGGGATTCCCGAGCGCGTTCACCGTGCTGCCACGGATCGTAGCTCAGTGCGGTAAATCCTGTTGCGGCCAGTTGCCTGAGTTGCGGCTCGGTCGATTCTTTGGAACCGGTGAACCATGGCAGCCAGACGGCCAGTTTGCCCCGCGAGGAGCGGGGATCGGGTTCGATCCAGATCACCGGGACTTGGTCGATTCGCGTTTTATGTATTTCGGATTTAGGCAAAGAGTTCATGGATTCAACCTTACTTTCCAGCCGGGCTGCCTCGGTATTTTACGCGAGATAGCACGCCGCCCAATGTGCGCCGCCCTTATCCTCCAGCGGCGGATGAGGCTGGAATCGGCACACATCCGTCGAGATCGGACAGCGGGCGAGAAACCGGCATTGCGGCGGCGGATCGACCGGCGTTCCGACGCTGCCCAATATCTCGGGCGCCTTGCGCCGGGCGCGCGGATCGGCTTCGGGAACGGCTGAGAGTAGCGCGCGGGTATAAGGATGCAGGGGATGGGTGAGCAGCTCTTCCGTCGCGCCCGTCTCGACGATCTTCCCGAGGTACATCACCGCCAGCCGACGGCTCATATAGCGGGCCACGGCAAGATGGTGGGTGATGAACAGGTAGGCAAGGTGCATCTCCCCGCCAAGGTCCAGCATCAGGTTCATGATCCCGGTGCGGATCGAGGCGTCGAGCATCGACGTAGGTTCGTCGGCCGCCACGAAGGACGGATTTAAAATCAAAGCACGGGCGATGGCCACGCGCTGGCGCTGGCCGCCCGAAAGCTCGTGCGGAAGCCGTGACCCGAAGGTTGCGATGGGGCTCAGCCCCACGGTGTGCAGCATCTCCGAAACGCGGATCCGCCGCTCGACCGGGTCGGAAATCCCCTGGATTGCCAACGGTTCCCCGACAATGTCCAACACCTTCATCCGGGGGTCGAGCGATTCATACGGATCCTGGAAGATGATCTGCGCTTTGCGCCGGAAGATTTTCATCGGCGCGCCTTCCCGCAGCGCCGAGAGGTCGATCGGCGATCCATTCTGCATGTCGAACAGGATCCGGCCGGAGGTCGGTTTCAACAGGCGCACGAGCAGTTTGGCCGTCGTCGTTTTTCCGCAGCCGGATTCCCCCACCAGCCCCAGGGTTTCCCCGCGGCCGATCACAAGCTCAACGTCGTCGACCGCGTGCACACGGGAGCGCACGCGCGGAATGATCCCGCGCTGGATGGGGAAGAATTTCATCAGGTGGCGGGCTTCCACGAGCGGAGGTGTCATGCGGCCTCCATGGGATTCCAACACGCGGCGTAATGGCCGCCGCCGAAATCCTTCCAGTCGGGGACGCGCGCCGCGCAGACCTCCAGCGAGCGCGGGCAGCGCGGATGGAAGCGGCAGCCGGAGGGCGGATGCAATAGATCCGGCGGCTCGCCGGCAAGGGGTGAAATCCGCCGCAGGGGACCGTGGAGATCGGGGACGCTCACCAGCAGCGCGTGCGTATACGGATGCAGACTATGATCGAAGAGTTCCACGCTTTCCCCGAGCTCGGCCAACCGGCCGGCGTACATCACCGCCAGGCGGCGGCTCGTCTCGGCCAGCACGGCGATATCGTGCGAGATGTAGATCATGCTCATCCCCAGGCGTTCCTGCAACGCCCGGATTTCCCGCAGGATCGAATCCTGGACGATCACGTCCAGCCCCGTGGTCGGCTCGTCGGCGACGACCAGATCCGGATTGCCGGCCAGTGCGATGGCGATCGCCGCCCGCTGGCGCATACCGCCGCTGAACTCGTGCGGATATCCGTCCATCATCGCGGAGTCCACCCCGGCCATCGCGAACAGTTCCGCCGCGCGCGAGCGGGCCTGCCGCCGCGATAGGCCGGCGTCGCGCGCCCGCAGTACCTCGCAGACCTGGTCGCCCACCCGGTACACCGGATGCAGCGAATTCATCGCATTCTGGAAGACGATCGCAATCCGCCGCCAGCGGAAGGCACGCATCGCTTCTTCGGAAAGCGGGAGTAGATCGGTCCCATCCAGGAGTACCCGTCCGCGCAGGACGTGTCCGCTCTCCGGCAGCAGCCGGAGCAGGCTCAGGGCGAGCGTTGTTTTTCCGCAGCCGGATTCCCCCGCCACGCCCAGCGCCTCGCCGCGGGCGAGGTCGAACGAGACGTCGTCCGCTGCGGACACGTCGCCGGCGCGAGTGGCATACCCCACGCTCAGGTTTTCCACTTTCAGCAATGGTTCTTTTTCCATCGTGATCTCTTGGAGCCGAACTTTGAATCGGACGCAGGATCCGGATCGATTCGTCGGGAGGGATGCGCCGGGAAGATGCCGATCGAAAACCCCGGGAAAACTTCCGTAGTATCCGCTCAAGGCGGGATGGTTTTTACTATAAACGAAATTCAAAACCCGCGTCAAGCAGAACCAAACCAAAACGCACGGGAATATCCGTGCGCTTTGATATTTTTCTCTCACGAAGGATGGAAGAAACCGCTTTTAGGATTCGGGAATATCAAACGCTTCCAGATTCCACAAATCGGTGGCGGCGGTCGGGTCCATGATCAACCCGGTGAGGTCGGGGCGCGCGACGGCCATTTTCACCGTGAGGTAGAGCGGAATCGACGGCAAGTTTTCAGCGAAGATCTTCTGCGCCAGATAATGATTCTGGACGTAGGCCGCCGTACCGGGAAGGGATCGGTGAGCCAAATCGCAGGCTTGGTCGTATTCCGGATTGGAAAAGCCGGTCGGATTTGAACCGGAATACCCGTTGTCGATGGTCGGGATCTCCGCGGTGGTATACAGTTCGCAGGCGGGCTCCACTCCCGCGATCCATCCGAACTGAGCCGTCTCGAAGAGACGTCCGAAGAGCAACCCGTCCGCGTTGGCGACAAACATGGAATTATCGGTGAAAGACGCAATGTACCCGATCCCGCATTCCAAAAGGCTGTTGCCATAGATGGCGGCCGCTGCCTGCCGGAGTTCGGTGGACACCATCGTGGAATTGACAATCAACTTTGTCCCATCGGCCACGCCGGTCACGCCCTGCGCCGTGCGCGGCGTGGACGGGTCGTTGTCGAGATCTTTCCATCCGATCTGGTCGAGCAGGGCCGTTCCCTTGGCTGGATCAAACGGATACTTCGCTACGTCCTTATTAAAAAGCGGATCCTGCGGAGGAACGTAATCGTCGGGGACGGCGGAGAGGCCGCCCAGCGCCTGATCTACCACCTTCTGCCGGTCCAGACAAAAGGCAATCGCCTCCCGCAGGCGGACGTCCTGATAATCCAACGTGGCTTTCACGAACGCCGGCTTGAGGTTGAAATCCAGATGCTCCCAGGCGGTGCCGGTGGTGAACGCCGCTTGTAGATTCTTCTGGGATTGCAGGCTCTGGATCTCGGCGATCTGACCGTCCAATTGAACCGTCTGATCCACCACGTCGCATTCGCCCGACAGGAGCGTCGAGATCCCCAGCCGTCCGTCGGGGCCGATGAACTTGATATGCAGCGTATCAAAATGCGGCAGCCCTTCGCCGGCGCGGAAATAATTGGGATTCTTTTTCAGAAGAATTTCGGTGCCCGCAGTCCAGGACTGGATGATGTACGGCCCCCAGCCGATCGGCGTCCGGGTGGAGGCGTCGGCGGTGAGCAATTCGGCCGCCGACATCTTGCCCCAGGCGTGGCGCGGCAGGGGCACCCAGAACCGATGGGAATACGAAGGATCGATGTTGCCCGGGAGGGCGGTCCAGCGGACCGTAAGGTCGTCCAGTTTTTCATACGCCTGCGTACCGAGGATGGCGCGCGTCATTCCGGCCGGGGCAGGCGTGTCGGGCGAGGACGAGAGCTCGAAGGAATATACGGAATCATCCGCCGTGAGCGGCTCCCCGTCGGACCACAGCAGGCCGGATTTCAATACGAACGTCACCTGCAGTTGATCCATCGTCACCGACCCGCCCGAATAGGTTGCGACGCACGAAGCGTCGGTGCATCCGGCGGGGCGATATTTCACGCCGGGCACGAGCGCAGCCGCGGCTCCGTCATCGTCGAAAATTTTATCCCCCTGTTTCACCGCCACCTGTTTGAGGACCGCGCCGCTGTTGTCGAGCGTCGGCAAAGATTTGAGGATTACCGGAGTGTAGGAATAGTTGAGCGGGTCGATCGGTCCATCGTACACCGTCTCCAGCACGGTGCGCGTTTCCAACCCGCCTCCGCCGTAGAGATACAAGCTCTTGGGTTCCTCGCCCATGCAGATGGTCAGACTGCGGGGAGGTTGGATGGTTCCGGTCGGGGTGTTCGCCTCCGTCGGAAGCTGCGTTCCGGGCGTGATGGACGAACTTCCCCGGCACCCGACCAGGACGAACGTAAGAAGTGTTGCCAGCAGGAAAGGTTTTGTGGTATGCGTGATGTTCCTCATGATGGTTTTTCCCCCGATTTCAAAGATTGCAGGACTCTAGCATGAGCCGGGAAGTTGGGCAAGCCCCGCTTCCGCTGTCCGGCCGAGGCTCGGAAAATGCCTGAAATTATTATTCCATTGAATTGAACGGCCTTGTACCAGTAAAAAAAATTCCTTCGAAGGTGGACATTATCGAAGCCGAACGACGAAAGGTTGGCCTCGCGCCCGACCTCGCGCCCGACCTCGCGCCTGCCCTCGCGAAGCGAGGGAAGCGAGGGAAGCGGGGCTACTCCTTTTCTGCTCCGGGCTCTTCCGCCTTCCAGTGCGCAATCAGCCGCTTTTCCTCGTCCGATAATTCCGCTTTCGCCAGAAGATCGGGACGGCGAAGGAAAGTGCGCCGCAGCGACTGCTCGCGGCGCCATTGCCGCAACTGGGCATGGTTACCCGAAAGCAGGACATCCGGCACGCCCCAACCGCGAAACTCGGGCGGGCGGGTGTAGTGCGGGTATTCCAGCAATCCGCTCGAATGGCTGTCGTCGCGGGCTCCTTCCTCGTCGCCGAGAGCTCCGGGCAGAAGGCGTGCGACGGTTTCCACCACCACCAGCGCCGCCAACTCGCCGCCGGAAAGCACGTAGTCGCCGATGGATATCTCCTCGCTCGCCAGGTGTTCGCGTACGCGCTCGTCCACTCCTTCGTACCGCCCGCAAAGAAGCGCGAACCCCGGAGTCTCCGCGAGCGCCCAAGCCTTCTGCTGTGTAAACGGCGTCCCCTGCGGGGTGAGCAGGATGACGGGCAGCGCGGGCGGCGACCCGAGCACCGTCTCCACCGCAGCGAAGATCGGCTCCGGCTTCATCACCATCCCGCCGCCTCCGCCGTATGGAGCGTCGTCGGTCACCTGGTGACGGTCCGTTGCGGCGTCGCGAATGTTGTGCACTCCCACCGCGAGCAAGCCATGCGCAACCGCGCGGCCGAGGATGCTTTCGCGCAGCGGGGCCTCAAAGAGATTCGGGAAGAGGGTAAAGATTTCGATCGTTAGCATGGCGGCACGGCAGTGTCATTCTAGCCGCTCCGCGGAGGGAAGGCAAATCCCCAATATGCTTGCGCAGCATGTCATTCCGAGGCCTCCTTTAGGAATCGAGGGATCGGTGACTCAAATATGAAGGGACCGAAAATTTGAATGCGTTGGTCTCCTCGCACATGCGCTGTGTGTCATTCCGACCCCGAGCCGTAGGCGAGGGGGAGGAATCGGTGACTTGTTGGAACCGATCCAAACATGTACAAAACATCCGTTTCCCGAATTATGCGTTACCGATTCCTCACCCCGCCTTACAGCGGGGTTCGGAATGACATTTTGCGGATGCCATCCGAACCCCGGGAAGCCCACCAGGGTTCAGGGGGCGAGGGATCGGTATCGCAATAATGGAGATAAAGCCACCGCACGAATGCCTACATTAAAATCAATATGCTATAATCCGCGTCCGTTGCCGCCGGTTGGATCCAACCGAGGGCTTTACGCCCGGATAAGAGTACTTGCGTTTGCTGACAGGATTGCGTTGTGACGGATACGGAAAACCCCGAAAGCAAAAGAACTTCCCAGCCATCCTCCTTCCGTTCGGGAGGATTCTGGGTCGGCATGCTCGCCACCGCCGCCTTGCTCGGTGTGCTCGGGTATTGGGGGTGGCGGATGATCCGGACCAATCCGGAAGGCGAGGATTCACAAACGGGCGGGCCCGCGCAATCCGCAACGGTGATCGCCGGCGCGGCGGCCGAGGGATTGGCGCTGCCCTCCGCGGAAGCGCCCGGCGTATCCCGGTCCGATATCGCCCGTTCCATTGTTCTACAGATAACTATTCCGGCCCGCAATTCGGATTGGGTCACCCAGTACACCATCAAAAAAGGCGATTCGGTCTCATCCATCGCCAAGCAATTCGGCCTGAAGGACGCGAGCATCGTCTGGGGCAATACCGACCTGCTGGCCGATAA
>Ga0187886_1003170_pt1 | contig 12483 bp, 12 predicted proteins | sample June2016WEW_20_1_FD_133001 | JGI IMG/M metagenome (GOLD analysis project Ga0187886, IMG submission 133001) | Peatland microbial communities from SPRUCE experiment site at the Marcell Experimental Forest, Minnesota, USA - June2016WEW_20_150 | ecosystem: Environmental > Terrestrial > Soil >...
ATCCAGAAACGGGCGCTGGTGTTGAAATACCGCCCCAGGCGAAGCGCCGTATCCGGCGTAATGGCGCGACGTTCGTGGACGATCTCGGCAATCCGTGTCACGGGCACACGAAGATCGAGCGCCAGCCTGTTCATGGTCAGTCCCCGTGGCGCCATGAAATCTTCCCGCAGGACTTCGCCCGGATGAACCGGGGCCAGCAACTTACCTCCCTTGGCCATGCTTCCTCCTAGTGATAGTCCACGATTTCCACGTCGTACGCGTCCCCGTCCCGCCAGACAAAGCAGATTCGCCACTGATCGTTAATTCGAATGCTGTACTGTCCCTGGCGGTCGCCATGCAGAGCTTCAAAGCGATTCCCCGGCGGTGCGGTCAGGTCACGGAGCTCCACAGCCGCATCCAACTGGCGCAACTTTCTCAATGCCACTCGCTCGAAAGCCCGAAAGCGCCTGACGCGCTGGCGCTTCGCGAGGCGTTCGGTCTCGCTCGACCGGAAACTGTTGATCACCGCCCTAGCGTATAACGCCTTACGTAAAACGTCAAGCGAAATGATCTTCGTCTCAGTGCGCGCGGGCTCACGGGCTGACCTTGACGAGCCGGACAGAACGCGGGAGAACTCACTGTTTCGCCGGGGAACCCTTCACGGCTGGTGGAGGCGGGGGATTCTCAGGGGCCTTGCTGGGTAGCGTGTAAATGATCTCGCCGGGTTTGGCCAGGTGCATCTGCTCGCGTGCCAGGCGCTCTACGGCTGCGGGGTCCGACTTCAACGCCTTGATCTGCTTATCCAACTGCTCGTTTTCCTGCTTGAGCTGCTCAATCTGTTGCTGCAGCGTCTGCAACTCGTTTTGCTGCCGGCGCAGCGCCAGGTAGCCGTTCTGGCCGAAGATTTCGTGAACGATCAGCGCGATCGAGATAAGCAACAGCACCAGGACGCCGTTGCGGTAGAGCGTGGCTTTGTCGAAGTGAAAATCCTTCATGGCTCGAAGACGAACGCTTTGGCCGCAGCTACCAGGCGGTCGAGTTCCGGCTGCGTGGGCGCTTCGCAATAGACGCGCACCACGGGCGCTGTTCCCGAGGGCCGCATCAGCACCCACGCACGGTCGTTAAGAATCATCTTCAGCCCGTCGGTGCGATCGATCTTCCGGACGGGGCGGGAGTCGAACTTCTCCCAGTCGCGCTGCAGTTTCGCGAGCAGCCGCTTCTGGACGTCGGGCTCGAGGCGCAGGTTGATGCGCACGTTCTCGACCGCGCCGACTTTCTTAAACAGCGCCGCGAGTTGCTGCTTCACGGAAGCGCCCCGCCGCGCTACGGCTTCCGCCACCAGCAGACACGCGAGGATTCCGTCCTTCTCCGGCAGGTGCCCGCGGATGCTCAGTCCGGCGCTCTCCTCTCCGCCCAGCACGATCTTGTCTTCCTTGATGAGCTCGCCGATGTACTTGAATCCCACCGGAGTCTGGTAGACGGGAACGGGATGATAGTCCGCCAGCGTCTTCACCAGATTCGTGGTGGCTGCCCGGCAGAAGGTAGTTCAATATTCTACAGCCGATCCAACCGGTGGCTTTCAGCCCGTAGAATCCAAGCGAAGGTCCGAAGGCGACATGCCCAAATTCGGAATTACGATGTTGTTTCCGTACCCGCCCCACAAGTCTAGTGCCATCGTTCCGGTGGGTTGTGCTCGCAGTCGGAGTCGCTCGCCCTGGGTGCCGGTCACCTCACACTCGGATTCGGACTCGAGCATCTTGATGCCGCGAGCGAAGTCGGCCCTCGAAAACTTCCCACTGACACTCACCCACTCTCCAGTATCAAGATCAAACGGTCCTGAGTATTCGAATATCACCTCGTCCTTGTCAAGGTGGAATCCGAAGTGAGTGTGCTTACTGCGTCTCAACTCCGCTGGCGTCTTCATGCTTTTCTCCGAGAGCGCCTAGCTTCCATCCATCAACAACATCATGCTACACTACGACGTATTGTTGTGACAAGGCGCAGGTGCCCCCCAGTGCTCTCTGCTTCGCGGAAAGTGGTTTAGTTTCCATCGTGAAGTAGGCCAAAGGATTATATTTGCCATACCTATCCAGAGGCCGTACATGAAACCCTCCAAGGCAGCTGTCTTTCTTGACAGAGACGGCGTTCTCATCGAGGATAGCCCGAACTACATAACTCGGGTGGATAAGGTCATGCTGTTGCCGGGCGTCGCAGAAGCTACACGCAAGCTTAATGATGCGGGGTTCAAAGTGGTTGTGGTCACCAATCAGTCGGCTGTGGCACGCGGGTTGGTGACTGAAGCGGGTGTGGAGGATATTCACACTTATTTGAGGCGAGTTCTCGCGCAGGTGGCTGGGGCGCGGATTGACAAAATCTACTTCTGCCCATTCCACCCTGACGGTACCGTGCCGCAGTACGCTAGGCCGTCAAATAGGCGTAAACCACAGCCCGGGATGCTTCTAGACGCCGCGCGAGACTTGGGTATCAAGCTGCATCGCTCATACCTTGTGGGTGACAAAGAAAGCGACATGATTGCGGCTAGAAAGGCCGGCTGTAAAGCAATCGCCGTGTTAACCGGACCAGATGCAACGAACTTTGGGAATTGGAGTGTTGGACGTCCCGATTTTGTGGCCGCCGATCTGCCTGAGGCTGTAGCATGGATTCTGAACGAACACCGGGGGTGATCCATTGTCGGAGAAGCTGGAGGACTCAACGTGCTTGAGGCGCTGGAGGCTATAACCGGTCTTGAGATCGTTTTGCGCGTTCTGAAAGGATCCACAAAGTTCGCCGCGAAAACGTTCCTCGACTACTTCGAGAAGCCCGGTGAGCGCCGAGAGTTGATTGGGCAGCTCTTTCTCGACCAGGGTGACTTCCTTTTTCATCCAGGCACCGACTGGCGGCCAGCACCGGGCCAAAACGAAGCGCCCTATAGAGGAAGGGGATATCCACATGAACTTCGAGCACTGCGGTCCTTTGTGCCCTTTCTTACCGAGACTGCTGCGTACCAAGAGACACTCTTTTTCCGGGCTGAAGTGAATCCTCAAAGCCGACTTGTGTGTGCGGGAAGTCCGAAGTCGAATCCTCTTGCTGGAACATATTTGCCTTCGTTCGAATTGACCGAAGATGGAGCGCGCCAGCAGTATGACACCCTCATCCGCCCTCAGTCGTTGAAGTACCTATTCGGGGAAGACCTGACTGCGCCCAGGGTCCAAGTGGTCTCAATGATGCAACCCGGAATGGCGGCTGCAAAAACCAGAAAGGTTCTTTTGAGCTGGAAGGGAAAGGATGATTTTAAGCCCTGGCAGCCGAAAGGATATGGCGCCGGGGAAGAATTGCGCCGAGATTTTCTCCTTGTATCTCGTTTACCGAGAACCTCAATCGGTGGCGACATCTTGATACTTGCTGGCGGCCACGGGGCGGGAACTGAGGCCACAAGGCTCCTTCTCCATTGTCTCCATGTTAAGCAGCTCAGAGAACTTGTCGATTCGCTGCGCGGTAAGCCCTACTATCAGTTTGTGATCGAAGTGACAGAGGTGAAGCACCCCAAGACGGGGACGGTGCCGACGCGGATTAAGATCTCCGAGGACCTGCCTCCGGTGCCCCTGAATGTAAGCGCGGCCGACTTACTTAGGCGGGCCGTAAAGGGGCGTAAGGTATGGCGGTAGGAGTCCGGACCGTGGTGCCGACCTGTGGACGACAGCTAGTGACCCGGCGGTGTGCCGGTTTGACGGCAGCCTCCTAGGACGTTCGGATTCTCTAGTTTCACCTGGTACAGTTTTTCGGGGCGGGTCAAACCCCCTGGAACTCGCATTATGAGTGATACAGAAAACGGGGGCAGGCCAAGAAGAAGGGGGGCGTCCAATGTCACTCGATGAGCATGACTATTTCAAGTGGTTTAATGATGAAATTACTCGTTACAGGAACCTTGAATGGCGAATTTCGGCTTATACTGGTGGCATATTCGGTGTTGTTGTCTACTGGGCGTACGACCCCGTCCGAAAAAACCTCATCGTCAATTGGCGGTGGGTTGCATTTTTGGTAGTCTGTGCCTTTGTTGCTTTCTGCGTTTTCGCCGAATGGCACATCCATGACCGCTTGAACCACTTTCGTGCGGCGCGAGATTTGTTGCGCAAGAATCCTGCAGACCCCGAAGCCGCACTCAATGCCCCTCACAAATTGATAAGTGGTGGTCGAGATGGAGTCTATTTCTCAGCGTTTGTGCTGTTCGAAATCGTCATGGGAGTTGCCGCTCTTGCCGCGGTGTACCACGCGTGAAAACGGTTTTGGCAAGAGCTAGGCGGGGGCGGACGCCGAAACAATCCTGACCTGGAGCGACCGCATCTCTGAAGCACTGAAAAATGGCGCGATAGACGTCTTGAGCAAGGACGTATGGGAGAAATCCGGTCTCATGCACGAAAGCGTTCCTGAGGAATTCTGAGCCGGGCAATTGGTAACATTCTTTAAGAGCCCAATCGAGACCAGCACAGGGAGGTAGGGGGACAGCCTTGTTTCGGACCTGTAGGTCAGCCCAAGCCTTACTTTAGAGGAAGGAGACATGACCGTGCGACGGCAGATATTCACCGAGGTGCCGAACAATTCCTTTGAGTACTTCGAGAAGATCCTCATCACGGACAACGGCTTCCGCGAATACGACGTTCGCTGGCTTCTAGGCAAAGAGATCAATCCGAACGGCTTTCTCTTACTAGGCCGCGCCTATGGCACTTTTGTCCAGGAACATCTCCATGAGACTCGAGTTGTTGTTGGACACGATTTCCGCTCCTACAGCCAGGATTTGTGTCGGTCGTTCGTCGTGGGTCTTTTGTCGACAGGTGTGCACGTTGTTGACATCGGACTTGCACTCACACCGATGCTCTACTTCGCCCAGCATCACCTGAAAGCGAGAGGTGGGGCGATAGTGACGGCGAGTCACAATGAGAACGGCTGGACTGGCCTAAAACTGGCTGACGGCCTCTCTTCCACGCTCAGGCCTGAGGGAATCCAGGCATTCCGCAGGGTTGTTCAAGGAGGCAGTTTTGCTGACGGCTCCGGTACTTACGAAACGTGTGATGATTTATTTGCGGATTACCTTGCGGATGCTACAGCGGGGGGACCTCTGCGCGAGAGGCTAAAGGTTGTTGTCGCTGCTGGAAATGGGACGGCTGGGCGGTTTGCTCCGGCAGTTCTCTCTCAATTAGGTTGTGATGTAGTTGAACTTGACTGCAATGGAGACTGGAATTTTCCACGTCATAATCCAAATCCCGAAGACATCAGTTTTCTTCATGGGATCTGCAAGACAGTCCGGGAGACAAGTTCTGATGTGGGCATCGGAATAGACGGCGATGGCGATCGGCTAGGGGTGGTGGACGATAAGGGGAGGGAAATCTACTCAGACAAGTTGGGGCTCTTGGTTGCGCGGTGGCTCTGCCCCAAGGCCCCTGGACGCACCGTTGTTGTTGACGTGAAGAGCACAAGTCTTTTCTTTGATGACCCAGTCCTACGTGAAACAAACACGAAGGTAGTAATGTGGAAAACCGGACATTCGTACATAAAGGCGAAAGTCGCGGAGTGTAATGCGGTTGCAGGGTTTGAGAAAGCAGGCCATTGGTTTTTTGGCAAGCCGTTCGGGCGTGGTTATGATGACGCGGTATTGTCCGCGGCATACGTACTTCGATTCCTCTCAGAGTCCGGGCAAACCCTATCGAGCTTAATAGATGCGCTACCGCAGACTTGGCAGTCTCCGACCCTTGGAGTCTACTGTTCTGATAACGTTAAGTATCAAATAGTAGAGCAAGTTACCGGGGATTACATTCGAGATCGCGACAGGGGCACCCTGATAGGAAAATTTCCCATAAGGGACATTATTACGGTGAATGGGGTTCGTTTCGTACTCGAAGATGGTAGCTGGGGGTTGGTGCGGGCTTCGTCCAACAAGCCGTCGCTCGTGCTGGTCGCGGAATCGCGTACATCTCGGAACCAGATGTACGACGTAATGGAGCATATCCAATCCAGATTGGCCGAAACTGGGCAGGTTGGCGATTACGATCAGCACATGCCCCCCCGATAAACCTTAAGCAAAGGGCTGTTTCATAGAGTGGTACACCCCGTTGTACTCGGCAGGATTGTGGCTGGCGGTGATATTGATCCCGCCCGCAAGTTTGCTGCGGATGATTTCGTAGGAAATCGCCGGTGTGGGGTCGGGACGCGAAGTCGAGAGGGTTTCGATGCCATGCGAGCGCAGGACTTCCGCCGCACAGTCGGCAAATCTTTCCGACATGAAGCGCGTGTCGTAGCCGACGATGACGCGCGGCCGCGCTGAGCGGCTGAGCAGAAAATGCGCAATGCCTGCCGAGGCCAGCCGCACGTTGGGAAAAGTGAAATTATCCGCGATAACGCCGCGCCAGCCGGAAGTTCCGAAGTGAATAGGGTTGCTTCCCATGCTGCCCTCATTGTATCTTCTGCTGCAAGCCCCGCGCAACCAAGCGGCCTTACGGCCCGAGGCGTTGCCGCGAGGAGGATCGGTGACCGACAAAGTCGTAATCATGGTGACCGCGGCGAGCAAACGCGAGTGCCGAAAGATCGCCCGGTACCTGGTGGAAACCAAGCTTGCCGCCTGCGTCAACATCACGCAACCCATCGAATCCATCTACCGCTGGGAAGGCAAAATCGCGGACGACCACGAGTACCAGCTTCTCATCAAGAGCACGCGCGAGTTGTTCCCGGAAATCAAGGCGGCGATTTCGAAGCTGCACAGTTATCACACCCCGGAGATCATCTGCCTGCCCATTATCGACGGCTCGCGAAACTACCTGCAGTGGGTGAGCGATTCCGTGAAGGCCGCCGGCCCCGCCGAAGAGGACACCGCCGGGCAGGGAACCGCCGGGCCGGATTCTGCGTAGGAAACTACAGACACGCTTGTGGGAGGCCACTTGCCTGCCGTCATCGAGATGACCAAGTTGCGAAAAGAGTTCGACGATCTGGTCGCTGTCCAGGGTCTGGACGTGTCCATTCCCAAAGGCGAGATCTACGGTTTGATCGGCCCGAACGGCGCCGGGAAAACCACCACGATTCGCATGGCCTGCGGCTTGCTCGAACCCACCGGCGGCCGCGTCGCCGTCTGCGGTGTGGACGTGCACGAAGAGCCCGAGCGCGCGCAGCAGTTCATCGGTTACCTCTCGGATTTCTTTTCGGTTTACGAAGACCTGAAGGTTTGGGAGTACCTCGATTTCTTCGCGCATGCTTACAAGATGCCGGAGCAGGACATCCCCGCGCGCATCGACGAGGTGATTCACGAGGTCGAGCTGGAAGTGAAGCGCGACGCCATGATCAAGGGCCTGTCGCGCGGCATGAAGCAGCGCCTGGGCATTGCGCGGGCGATCATCCACCGGCCCAGGATCCTGTTACTCGACGAGCCGGCCTCGGGACTCGACCCCAAGGCGCGCCTCGATCTGCGCAACCTGTTGCGCTCTCTGCGCGACCAGGGTACGACTGTGCTGATTTCCTCGCACATTCTCACGGAACTCGAGGGCTTCTGCACCTCCATCGGTCTGATGGAAAAAGGGCAGATGATTCGCAGTGGAACGATTGAGGAGATCTCCGCCGCGGAGAGCCAGTACCGTGTGGTCCGTCTCGGTTGGGTGGGGCAAGGGGACGCGACGGTCCGCGCCAAGCTGGCAGAGAACGCCCAAGTTTCCGGGTTGATGGCGCAGGGTTCGCAGGCGGTTTTCAAGTTTGCTGGCTCGGAGGAGGAACTCGCCGCCGTCCTGGCCAGCTTGGTGGCCGCCGGGGTGCAAGTCTCAAGCTTCGGCGAGGTCAAGCAGACGGTGGAAGATCTTTACCTGAAACTTTCGCATCACGAGGTGATGTAGTGCTCAGGTTCTGGCGCAACCCGCTTCTGATCCTTCACGTGCGGTCAGAACTTCGTCCCGCGCGCGCGGTGACGGCGGTCGCGGTCACCCTGGTGGTTTGCATCCTGGTAGCGATGGCGTGCTGGTCCGCAGATCATACCGACGTCCGGGAATTCTTCCGCGACCTGTACAGTTGGTTACTGGTCAGCCAGTTTGCGGTTCTGGGGGTTTGGTCCGCTATAGCTTGCGGGCAGGCGGTGACGCGCGAGCGTGAGCTGAAGACGTTTGACTTCCTGAAGACTACGCGGCTCACCTCGGCGGAACTCCTGGTGGGTAAATTACTCGGCGCCCCCATCCTTGCTTACTTCGTCGTGGCCTGCACGCTCCCGGTCTCGGTGGTGGCGGGATTGGCAGGAGGCATTCGCCCGGCTGCCGTCCTGGGCTCGGTAGTTCTCCTAATTGCCTTCAATCTCTTCTACAGCCTGGTTGGCGTCTGGGGATCCATGCTGATTGAGAAGACGAGCGCGGGGGCCGCCGGGTTGCTCGGACTGACGGCGAACCTTGTCGCCTTGCTGTTTGCAGAGGGTCCTCTCCCGGGATTCGCCGCCATCAGTGTAGTTCCCGCGCTTCTTTCTCTGCACCGGCTGAGGGAATTCGATATCGGGCGCGTTCTGCCGACGGTCTTCGGCGTAGAGGTTCCCTGGGTCATCATCTCCCTGGTTCTCTATGTGCTTTTGGGGGCGTGGTTCGTTTTGATGATCGTGCGTAATCTCAAGCGGGATCTCCCTCAGATTCAACTTCTCTCGCGCTGGCAGTGCGTGGGGCTAGTTGCCTTCTTGAATCTCCTGTTTTATGCCTTTCTGAATCCCAAGTGGGTGAGGGTCGAGCACGTATACACTCGTCCCAACATTCTACCCACTGAGGTCGCAGCCCTTGCACTCGCTTGGAACGCCACCCTGCTCTTCCTGATCGGAGTTGCGGCGCTGAGCCCACAAGAAAAGCTAAAGGGCTGGTACCGAAAGTGGACTGCGGGGAATGAATCCTACCTGGGCAAGCACGGCTTGCCATGGCCCTGGCTCGTGCCGGCGGCGGTTATCGCCTATGCCCTGCTGGTGGCGGAAGCCTGCGGGTTGCGCTCCGTCGTTCCTCTGGGCGAGTGGCGCCTTGGATTCGTGGCGGTGCTATTCCTGGCTTTCCTGATCTTCACGGCGCGCGATGTCCTTTCCCTGCAGTGGTGCCTGCTGACGCGAATGAAGCACCCGGTGGTGAAGGGATTTCTCTTTCTCATGCTCTATTACGCGGCTGGCATCATCCTTGGCGTGGTGACCGCGGTGTTCTCCCCAGCGTCCGCTCCCAAGGTGATGGCTTTGCTGACCGCTTTCGCGCTGCTCGGCGAAATACAGAAGCCGAGCGCTCCGACGATCGCACTCGTGGCCATGGCCCTGCAATTGGGCGTTTGCATTCTCATTCTCATCGCCATCCAGAAGCGCTTGGCGCGCCCCGTGCACGTGGCCGCCGCGAGCGCAGCCTGAACCGCGTCACCCTTCTACTTGTCCGCCCCAGCAGTGTAGCGGCGACGGAACCTGTCCCGATTTCATCGGGACGTCGCCATGGCAGGCTGGCGGGACAAACCCGCCGGTACTCCGGACGCCCTCTCCCCCGCGCGGGCGGGTCAAGGGAGAGCGTGGGCCAAACTATTCCGCCAATAACGTGGCCCAGACCCTGCCAAGCGCGCTTACCTTAGCGCTTATGGGGCGTTGCCCTGGGCTGAGGTAGGTTGCCCCTATGGGGCTGGGTGATGGGTTCCCGATCCCTGGGCTTTGCCCGGCGCTGGGGCAAGCCGCCCCTGCGGGGCTGGGGGCTCGAAACGGAATTTAGGCAACGTTGCTGGCGCAGAACGGAGGTCTGCGCTTCAGCGTGCTACATTAGCGCTGGTAATACCCACCCACAAACGCCATTTTGCGCCCGGCCGGACACAACAAGAGCCTGGAATTCCTGACCAGCAGCACCTAGGGCCGCGCTAAGCTTTTTGCGAGTGATCTGCTCGTCTGATGTCAGGCTTGTCAGTGGGCCGCAGAGCTGCGCTCTGCGCCAGCCAGCGGAAGCATGCGCTACCAACTCAGAGTACATATGTCCCTACAATCACACAACCTGAGAGTAAGAAAATCTTCCCACTCTCGTTTCGCATCGACTCTGCACTCGAGTACGTAGCGGAACTCTTTTCCCTCTTCATGCGAAGTCGCCTTTTGAGAGTACGAGTAGTGAACTGGTGCGATCAGATTCGGGTCAGGCTCCAACAAGCCACTCTTATTGTACACAACGGGCGCGATACAAGCGCTGCCTTCGAGTGCCAACGGGTGATTCTGCCACGCAGCCTTAATCCTTTCTAATAGCGCTAGCGGGTCATTTATTCGAACAACAAAACGTCCAAACTTTTTTACCAGATGCCCAACGCTAGCCTCACAATGTGACGTGGACAGGATGTAGTAACGATTCAGGGAAGAGCCGCTGTAGTGGATGTTCTGATCGGACTGCGTTCGAGCAACCACTTGTCTGCTCTTCTTGTCGATGATCAGCTGCGGAGCTCTGCAATTCCAATACAAGTCCACCAGCCCTTCCTTGTCGTCTCCGCGGGAACCCTCGATCTTTCTATAGTATTCAAGAAGGCCGAACCTTATCTCTCCATCGAGGAAGTTCAGGGCGTATTGCTCTCTGTCGAAAAAGCGAAGGAGGCTTTTCGGGATATCTACCACGCGTGTCCCTCGTTCGCGTAACACCTGCCCTGCCCAAAGAAAATCCCACGGCTCACAGTCCATGCCGTGGCTGCCCGCTCATCATTTATTCACCTGCTGCAATTGGTCCTCGTAATTCCGCTTATAGATCGCGTTTTTGGGGTTAAGCATGTAGGCCGCGCGGAATTCCTCCAGAGCACCCCGCCGGTCGCCTTTCTGGTCCAGTGCGACGCCGAGGCTGTTGTGCGCGTCGGCATCATTGGGGTTCAAGCGCAGCGCTTCCCGATATTCCGCTATCTCCCCGTTCACGTCGCCCATGTTTCCGAGCGCAACCCCTAGGTTGTTATGCGCCATGTCATTGTTGGAGTTCAAGCGCACGGCTTGGCGTGCTGCGGACGCGGCATCGTTCCACTTCATCTGCTGACCCAGGACACGGGCCAGGTCCACGTAAAGGTCGGCGTTTTGAGAATCAAGTAGTAAGGCCGCGCGATATTCCTGCTCAGCTTGCACATACTGGCGTTTCTGAAAGAATTCCGCGCCGCGCGCCACGTGTCGCCGGATTTCCGCCTGTCGTGCCTGGAGTGCCGGGTCAACGGTCGCGGGCTTCGTCACCTTGGCGCTATGGAGCGCGCTAACTAGTTCGTCCTCGCCACCAGCTAAGCGGACTTCCTGAAGGAAGTCATCCGTGGGCTCGAAATCGATTCCGCGTTCCTCGACCAGCATGGTGACTCGGTGGCTCGGTACGCCGCCCGCCAGCAGGGCGAAAACCTGTACCTGGTTCAGCGGCTTCTTAGCGCTCGCGGGCTCGGGATGCTTCGCCGCACGCAGCGCTTTAAGAAATGCCTCGCTCGCGCCTGCGGCCTTGAGGCTTTGGAGAAAATCCTCCGCCGGCGCGAAATCAATCCCGCGCTGCTCGATGGCCTTGGCGCCGGTCTCATCCCCGAGCCCGCCCCGCACCAGGCCTCGCACTTGATCCTGGGCCAAGGGCTTCTGCTGCGCCCAGTTGGCGGGAGCGAGAGTTAACGCCAGCGCGATCAACAAGAGAATCACAAGCGGCGGGAATCTCATTTGCACCTCCCGAAGGCAGGAGCCGCTCTGGCAAGTTACGCGCATTGTACCACGGGGGCCAGAGTGCGTGGTGAAGCCCACCGCCAGTCAGATACCCCGCGCAGCGGGCGGGCGCTGCATTCCCGCTGGAGCCTGCCCCGACTGCGACGGGGCGGGAATGACACCACGGGGGCATGCGGGCAGAGCCCCCGGCTATTCTATCGATCCCCTGCGGGGATCAGGATGACATGTTCGGATCGTTTTTCAACGGCCAGCTAAACTTTCTCGAGCGCCTGCTCGAGGTCGGCGATCAAATCCTCTACATCCTCGGCTCCCACCGAAATATGCAGCAAGCCGTCGGTGATTCCCCCGCGCTCGCGGTCCGCCGCAGGGACACTTGCGTGCGACATGCTTGCGGGGTGGGAAATCAGTGTCTCAACGCCACCCAGACTTTGGGCCAGGGAGCAGAGGCGGACCGACTTCAGAATGGTCTTGGCGTTTTCGAGCGAGCCGGTTTCGAAGGAGAGCATTCCGCCGAAACCGGCCACCTGCCGCTTGGCGAGTTGGTGCTGCGGATGATCGGGCAGGCCGGGGTAGTGAACCTTTTTCACCTTGGGATGCTTCGCCAGGAATTGGGCAATCGTCATGCCATTCTCGTTGTGCTGGCGCATGCGGACGGCGAGGGTTCTTACGCCTCGCAAAACCAGCCGACTGTCCATCGGGCCCAGCACCGCGCCGGCAGCGTTCTGGAGAAACCTCAACCGCTCGGCAAGTGCGGGGTCGTTCAGGATGGCGGCCCCGCCCACGCCGTCACTGTGGCCGTTCAGGTATTTCGTGGTGCTGTGCACGACGATGTCCGCGCCGAGCTCCAACGGGCGCTG
>Ga0187886_1003171_pt1 | contig 12482 bp, 11 predicted proteins | sample June2016WEW_20_1_FD_133001 | JGI IMG/M metagenome (GOLD analysis project Ga0187886, IMG submission 133001) | Peatland microbial communities from SPRUCE experiment site at the Marcell Experimental Forest, Minnesota, USA - June2016WEW_20_150 | ecosystem: Environmental > Terrestrial > Soil >...
GCTACACTTACCGCTGATTTTTATGTTATACCGAATTATCCCTCACATTTCAACACAATCTAAATGGGGAAATCCTTAATATTTCACACTTGATATTTAATACTGCCTTCCTATATAATCTATTCTTATAGAGTGAGGATAGAAAATAGGTATAAAAATAGATGTTAGGCGGCGAGAATATCCCGCTTGCCGTCCGACAAAACGACAAACGAGCGAAAGGAGAAGTAACATGAGTTGGTATATCAAAGTGCTGAAAAAGTATGCAGTGTTCAGCGGGCGTGCAAGGAGGAAAGAATACTGGATGTTCGTTCTTTTCAATTTCATCTTCGGCCTTGTGGCCTCTCTCATTGACTTGGGCATCGGACTACTAACCTTTGCAGTATTTGGCCTTGGCCTATTATCTATTTTATATGCTCTCGCAGTCTTTGTTCCAGGGCTAGCCGTATCGGTTCGACGGCTCCATGATGTTGGGAAAAGCGGTTGGTACTTGTTGATAAATCTGATCCCGATTGCGGGCTCAATCTGGTTTCTGGTCCTCACTTGTACGGACAGCCAGCCTGGAGACAATAAATACGGTCCAAATCCGAAAAAAGAGATAATCGCCCAACAAGAGATTGCAGCCGACGTGTAAAGGCGCGGCTGATCGGAGACCCGCGGACAACTGCGGAGATATAATGAAGGGGAGCGGATTTAGCGCTAACTAGGACCGGCATAGTTAACTCCGATGTAATCGGAGTTAACTCTACTTGATCAACTTAAACTCTACCACGTCCACTAAGCCTAAGTCGGTCAGCCTGAGCTCGGGAATCACAGGCAAGGCCAGGAAAGATAATATAGAAAATGGAGCTGGAGGCAAGTTCCCCAGGGTGGCGGCAGCTTTCTCCACTTTTTCATACTGGGATACGACTATGTCTAGAGGCTCGGGGGAAAGCAAGCCAGCGATGGGCAAGGGTAAAGAGGCGATAATTTCCAGGTCGGCGCAAACAACCAGCCCGCCTTGTAGCCTGTTAATTTCCTCAATTGCTTTGAGGATTTCGAGGTCGTTGGTGCCCACTGCTATTATGTTGTGAGAGTCATGAGCCACTGACGAGGCTAATGCTCCTTTCTTTAAGCCAAATCCCTTCACCAGTCCTAATCCGATGTTGCCGCTGGCTTTGTGCCTTTCCACCACCACCAGCTTTAGAATATCTCTCTCCACATCGGGCATAACCGTCCCATCCACGATTTTTATCTGTTCCATCGCTTTCTTGGTGACTATCTGTCCGGGGATGATTTCGATGACCGGGTAGCTTTCCTCACTGAGATTGCTTTGCTTCGCTCGCAATGACAACGATTTCACCATAATGGGCTTAATGCGTACCGTGTCTTTCAGCTCCAGAGTAAGAGGAGGTGTGGGGAACAGAAGCTTGCCTTGATTTGCCACCAGTTTCCCCTGGTAAAACACCATGTCTATCTCTAATTTAGCCAGGTCAGTGATGGTTATGAGATTGGCCATATAACCCGGGCCGATGGCTCCCCTGTCATGGAGTCTGAAATACTCAGCAGTATTAATCGTCGCCATTTGAATTGCCCGAACCGGCTCCAGCCCTCTGTCAATAGCCTTTCGAACCACAGCGTCAATATCGCCTTCCCGCAGTAAATCCGAGCAACTACGGTCATCCACCACGAAGAAGCATCTTTTATAGGTATTATCGGTAACCAAAAGCAGAAGGGCGTCCAAGTTCTTTTCTGAAGAGCCCTCTCGAATCATGAGGTACATACCCCGGCGCAACTTCTCTCTTCCTCCCTCCAGGGTAGTGGATTCATGGTCGGAAAGAATGCCGGCGGATACGTAAGCGTTCAATTCCTTGCCAGTGAGTCCCGGAGCGTGCCCATCAATAACCTTGCCCTGAGAGGCGCTGATCTTATTCAAAACCTCTTCATCTCCGCTGACCACGCCGGGGAAGTTCATCATCTCTCCCAGGCCGATTACATTGGGGGAGGTTAAAATTCTCTTTACTTCCTTAGAGTTGATTTGAGCGCCTGATGTCTCCAGATGGGTTGCTGGCACGCATGACGGAGCCATGAACAACATATCCAGTGGGAGCTTTCGTGCCCAATCCATGACAAATTTTATGCCTTCAGGGCCACAAACGTTGGCGATTTCATGTAAGTCGGTGACCACAGCTAGAGTGCCGCTGGGCACCACGGCTTGAGCATACCTTGCCGGGTGGAGCATAGAGCTTTCTATATGCGTATGTCCGTTAATCAGTCCGGGAGCTAAAAACCGGCCTTGTAAATCGATAATTTCTTTGGCCTTATCATAATCTCCTACGCCGGCAATCCTATCGCCATAGATAGCTACGTCGGCTTGCTCTATTTCTCCAATAAAAGTATTTACTATCCGGCCATTTTTCAGGAGCAAATCAGCGGGTATTTCCCCTCTAGCCACAGAAATCAGCTTCTTTAAATTCATCTCCTAATCCTCCACACAATTTCATATAAAGTTCCTCTCCCTCGAAGGGAAAGGTTTAAGGTGATGCGGAGGTACGGGGGCAAGCTCACTTCAGGTCCCAGCCGCCGACATCCAACAGCGAATCATCGACCCCCAGAAAAACCCAAAACGAGTAGGGTGGCCCCACGGCGACGACGGTGCCGTCGGACTTAAGCCCCACCGTGTGATAGCCGCCTGCGGCGACCTGGGCGATGCCCGTCCAGCCGCCGACATTACACGCCGAGCCGGATCCCGCAGCGACCACGGTGCCGTCGGACTTAAGCCCCACCGTGTGACCGTAGCCTGCGGCCACCTGGGTGATGCCAGTCCAATTGCCGACATTGCACTGCCCGGAGCTGTTATCTCCCACAGCGACCACGGTGCCGTCGGACTTAAGCCCGACTGTGTACCCCCAGTCCCCACCCCCTGCGGCGACCTGGACGATGCCCGTCCAGTTGCCGACATTGCACTGCCCACTCCAGTTCTTTCCCACGGCGACGACGGTGCCGTCGTCCTTAAGCCCCACCGTGTGATCGTAGCCTCCGGCGACTTGGACGATGCCCGTCCAGTTGCCGACATCGCACTGCCCGTAGTCGTTCTCTCCCCCGGCGACCACGGTGCCGTCGTCCTTAAGCCCCATCGTGTGATCGTGGCCTACGGCGACATGGGCGATGTCTGTCCAGCCGCCGACCTCGGCCTGCCCGTAGTTGATCGCGCCCACGACGACCACGGTGCCGTCGTCCTTAAGCCCCACCGTGTAACCGAAACTTGCCGCGACTTGCGTGATCCGCCTCCAGCCGCCGACATCGCACTCCCCGTACTTGTTGAATCCTACGGCAACCACGGTGCCGTCGTCCTTAAGCCCCACCGTGTGATATGTGCCTGCGGCAACCATGGGGGTGCACTCGATCCCGGGCTGACCACAGCCTACCATCCCGGCAATTAAGGCTAACATAGTCAACATAATCAAAAAGATGCTGACTATTGCCACGTAGTGGTGTCTCCTCGAATTAATTATTATCTTCATACTTCACCTCCGGATTCTTGTAGTTGCCCTGAACAAATTCCAAATCTCAAAATCCGTTTACAAAAATTCAAATGTCAAAGTCCAAATAACAGATAGAATTCAAATACTTAAATGCCAAAACCGCTCCTTTATCGTTGATATCAGTCTTAAGGTGCTCTTTCCTAAGAGATTATTATACTATTAGCTATCTGAGAAATTGTCAATATCCTCCAAGGTATATATATCGGGCAAATTGCGGAACCTCTCATCACAGTCCAGTCCATATCCCACGATGAATTTATCAGGCACGTTGAAGCCCAGATAATCGATGGGTACCGGAACTCTGCGCCGAGATGGCTTGTCTGTTAGAACACAGAGCTTCAGCGAAGCGGGCTTCTTCTTCTTCAAGTAATCGAGTAAAAAAGAGATGGTAATTCCAGTGTCCACGATATCCTCAATCACCAGAATGTCTCGGCCTTTTACAGGCGTCTTGACCCCTTGAACTACTCTCACTTTGCCTGAACTCTCCCTGACAGCGCCGTAGCTGGAGAGCCTGACAAAATCGAGCTCTAGAGGTAGATCGAGCTGGCGAATAAGGTCAGCCATAAACACAAAAGACCCTTTCAGGACGCTAATAAACAGAGGCTGCTTATTTTGATAATCCCTCTTGATTTCACAAGCCAGCCTGTCTACAGCTTTAGCTATCTCGTCACGGCTGATAAGAATCTTGAGTTGCGGCTGAACGACCATTACATCATTTCCCAACCAACTACTATGATAGCATAATTGCATCTGGTTACAGAGGCTGGATTTTTCCTGTGCCCTGTTGTATACTTAAAATAAGAGAGTATGATGCGGTCCAGTCTTATTGGGAAGATCGAAAAAGCCAAAAGGTATGCTCAAGAACCAGATCGTGTCACTTTCTCAGGTTTAACCGCTGTTTTCCGTGGGGAGAATGATGACCATAAGCTAAGCTATGCCCATGGGAAATGGCATTGTACCTGTCATTTCTTTTCCCAATGGAAGATATGTAGCCATGTCATGGCGCTCCAGCAAATTCTAGGCAAGATGTTGCCCAAGGAAGCACTGGTCTCTCCTATGGAGACTCAGCCCCCTGAGAAATAATCTAACGCTTCCGCCACGACAAACAGAGAGCCGGTAACGCAGATAATATCTGTCCTGCCTGCCAGGGATAAAGCTCGGGATATAGCTTCGGTTACAGTTTCTCTGGTTTCAGGCTCGATGCCTCGTTTGGTGAACTCGGCAACCAGGGTTGGAATGGGGGCAGCACGGGAGTGGGATGCCTGTGTGACTATAACTCGAGGGGAGAGGGGAACTAATTCATTTATTATCCCAGGTATGTCTTTGTCACAGGATGTCCCGAAAACAAGAAAAATCCGTTTGTGGGCGAAGTATGCTTTGATGTTATTGACCAACCTTTTCATTGACGCCACGTTATGAGCACCATCAACCAGCACCGTAGGGTATTGCTGCAAAATTTGGAATCGCCCCGGCCATTTAACCTGGGCCAGCCCTTGAGCGATATCGGCGGTTGAGATGGCAAAGCCCTCGGAAGACAAGATTTCTAGGGCCGCTACGGCAGCCGCGGCATTCTCAAGCTGGAAGTCGCCTAAAAGAGGAATGTTAACTTGATATTTGTTTGTTCTGCCCTCGATTACTAGCGATTGCTGATGAAGGTCACTGCCTATCTTATGCCAGGTGATATCCTTGCCGACCTGAACTGCCTTCGCTTTTCTCTCTCGACAAATATTGGTGATTACTGAAGCGGCCTCTTCTGTCTGGGGAGAAATCACCACCCAACAGCCGGATTTGATAATGCCGGCTTTTTCACGGGCTATCTCCCCTATGGTATTGCCCAAAATTTGAGTGTGGTCCAGGCTAATAGAAGTGATAATGCAAACTGCGGGATTAGCCATAACATTAGTGGCATCGAGCCTGCCCCCTAGGCCGACCTCCAGTACTTGAAAGTCCACCTGCTTTTTCTGGAAATAAGCAAATGCCAGTGCAGTCAATGCCTCGAAATAAGTCAGCTGCCTGAAGCTGGTATCTTGCTTCATTGATTCAATAAAAGGCTTGACCTCAGCCATGGCTGCAGCAAAATCCGCTTCAGAAATCAAATTGCCATCTATGGTGATACGCTCCCTTAGATTATGAAGATGGGGGGAGGTATACCGTCCCGTTTTATATCCCGAACTACTCAGGACCTGAGCAATCATAGCCGCGACGCTCCCTTTTCCCTTGGTGCCGGCGATATGAATCGTCCTGGTTGCCAACTGAGGGTTGCCCATACGGTTTAGTAGCTCTTCTACATGTCTTAAGCTGTAACCAGGCTGGGCATAAGATATGCCCGGAATCAGCTCATAATTAGTAAAACTATTGAGATACTCTTCTGCTTGGCTGTAATTCAATTCCTCGCCTCAATATCCAGCGATTATACCATAGTTAACCGCATAATCTCGTATAGAATTCCTCGTCCTTGATGGGAGAGGGTGAGGGCAAAGATGGAAATTGCCGCGCTCCCGCCTGACCAGCCTTGGTGGACAAGTCGCTGGCGATGACTCCTGGCCTGTCATTGCGAGTCCCGATTTATCGGGACGAAGCAATCTCGATGAGAGGAGTAATGGTGGGAGGCGGAAGGTGGCTTGTAGTGACAGTTGTGCGTAGGGTCGGGGCTTATCCCCGACCCTACGCGTCATTGCCAGCTATATTAAACGGGCTGCCAACTCAGGAAGGGATAGGTCGCGCCGTCAACGATGTTCCAGCCGTAGCCTGTGTTGCGTATGCTAGGATTGGCGACTGCGATTATGTCCCACGCAGCCCCTGAGAATGTGGCGATGTTCTTCATTTCCGCGGTGGTCTTGCCGGTTCCGCCAGCCGAAACGTTTTGTGCGCTGGTTTGGGTGTCCCAGAAGGAGTTGCTCACAGTGTAGCCATTGCCGCCCACTAGACCGCCAACTGATGAATTGCCAGCCACGCTGCCTGTGGAATAGGAGTCGCTCACATTGCCCCACTCATTAGACCCCACCAGACCGCCAACACAGTCATTGCCAGCCACGCTGCCTGTGGAATAGGATTCGTTCACATTACCCGCATTAAATCCCACCAGACCACCGGTCATGTTGTCGCTGCCAGCCACGCTGCCTGTGGAATAAGAGCAGCTCACCACAGCAGTGTCGAGATAATTCTCTCCCACCAGACCGCCAACCACGTTATTGCCACTCACGCTGGCTGTGGAATAGGAGTTGGTCACGGTGCCGGGCCAGCTCATTCCCACCAGACCGCCAACACAGAAATTGCCAGTCACGCTGCCCGTGGAATAAGAATTGCTCACAGTGCCACCATAATTCCATCCCACCAGAGTACCAACAAAATGAAGGCCAGTTATGTTTACGTTCTCGACACCCACCTGACTGACTTTTCCCCCAGGAGCAAGGTATCCGAATAATCCAACACCGTAAACAAAGTCAAGATTGAAGCTCAAGTTCGAGATTTTGTGACCATTTCCATCAAACTCTCCAGCAAGATAAGGGATGTAGAAGTTGGGTTCAACACCTAAATCCAAGTCGTTGGTCAATCTGAACTTCAGAGTAGCATCTTGACCGAACGCCAGCAGCTGTTTAAAATCACTGCCATTGTTTATCAGATAATAACCATTTTCTTGAGAAAGCCTTTCATTCACATCCAAAAACTTATCGTTAGCCAGCCATTGGTCAAAGTCTTCATCGGGTAAAGCTCCAATAGTGACTATGTTCTCGCCATTAATCAGGACCTCATCATAGCTATAATAGGAGTTACTCACAGTGCCCCAATTTTGTCCCACCAGACCGCCAACATCCTCACTGCCAGTCACACCGCCTGTGGAATAGGAGTTGCTCACATTGCCTGTATTCCATCCCACCAGACCGCCAACAGGCTCATTGCCAGTCACGCTGCTTGTGGAATAGGAGTTGCTAACGGTGCCCGCATTCTGTCCGACTAGTCCACCAACCATGCTGGCGCCAGTCACGCTGCCTGTAAAATAGGAGTTGCTAATGGTGCCCCCATTCTCTCCGACCAGTCCACCAACCATGCTGGCGCCAGTCACGGTAACGTTCACCAGGCCGATATCTTTGATGACCCCACCGTACTCGACCGAACCAAAAAGACCGACATAATCCCCGCGGTTGATAAATAGGTCACGTATCTCGTGTCCTTGCCCGTCGAAAGTCCCATCAAGGCCTATATAGCCACTATCAAAGACAAAAATTACAATTGGCTCCCAGCCCCTTCCCTCATTGGCTGTCGGACTTGCCAGTTCCTCATAACCAGCAGTGGTGGAATCGAGGTCGTTCATCAGAATGTGATGGCCGTCCAAGTTGTTCCTGATGGCATACAAATCATACCAATCCCGTATTTTCAGGTTTTGGGACGGAAGACTACAGCCTACCATCCCTACAATCAAGGCTACCATAATCAAAAAGATGCTAGCTCTGGCCACGTAATGGTGTCTCCTCAAACTAAGTATTATCTTCATACTCTGCCTTCTTCGTATTTGGCCTGATTCATCAGGCTGTTTTCCACTGTCATTGCGAGCACCTGAAAGGTGCGCGGCAATCTTATTGCTTCCCCACCCAGATTGCTTCGTCGTTGCGCTCCTCGCAATGACCCTGGGTTTGGAAAGAAAGGTTGGTTTTGCTGTGGCAGCAAAAAAGAGCCCAGTTCACATCTCTATATGTGCTGGGCTGAGCATCGTGCGAACTAACGCAACTCTCTGATGCACACACTCGACCACCGACCTTGCTATTAGTACTTAAAGTACTATCTTCTATAGAGGCTATTCTAATATTATACCGCTATCTAAGGAATTGTCAATACTTTTTGTGAGGCGTCCAAGATATTTCCCCCTCCCTCCTCCCTCCCGCCCGCCAGGGGAGGGAGAATTACAAGGAGTTTTGCAATTGACTATACTTACGCATCACATCTTGCTCAGTCTGTGGTAAAATCTCAGGAGACCGTTTGAGAGAAGAGCGCAAGCAAAAAATTAAGTGAAGATCACGCTTAAACCGTTAGGCAGTATAGCCGACGAGATAATGCAGAAGCTTAAGGATAGTGTTGGCGGTATTTTCCATTGTCCAGTAGAAATAAAAGCCGGTTTTGGCGATTTGGCCCAGGCTTATAATCCAGAAAGGAAGCAATACCTTTCCTCGAAATTGCTGGCCTCTCTTGGAAAGTCGGAAAGAGAGGAAAGGGTTATAGGTATAGCTGATGTTGACCTTTATGTTCCCAGACTTAACTTCGTATTTGGTGAAGCCGATATGGTTTCCGGAACAGCAATCGTATCCCTGTGTCGGCTAAGGCCGGAATATTATGGCTTAGCTCCGGACGAAGCTTTATTTCTAGAAAGAGCCACTAAGGAGATAGTTCATGAACTGGGGCATACCTTCGGCCTGGGACATTGCCCCAATAACAAATGTGTCATGCACTTTTCCAACGGCTTGGCCGACACCGACTTGAAGGAGGCGCATTTTTGTAATAGGTGCCGCCCCAAGATAATTCTTTAATGTAGCCCAAGAATTTGATATAGTAGGAAAATTGTAAATAACTTCCTACTCAGGAGGTAAAATGCGAGGGCGAAGAAAATTGGGAAGGGGGGTGGCTGTGGTGGGTGCAGGGATGTCGAAATTCGGCATGTTTAGCGACAAAGACTCTAAGTCTCTGTTTGCTGAAGCTTTCCATGAAATGCTTTCCACGGTAGATAAAGGGCTAGATCCTAAAGATATTGATGCCCTTTATTTGGGGAATTTCACGAACGATTTTTTTGTACATCAAGGACACTGGGGTCCCATAATCTCGGATCTGCTGGGGCTTACGCCGAAGCCGGCAACGCGGACTGAGGGTGCCTGTGCTTCCAGCGCTCTGGCTTTTAGAGAAGGGGTTTTCGCTATAGCCTCAGGATTTTATGACGTGGTTCTGGTTGGTGGGGTCGAGGAGATGTCGAAGCGTAGCACAGAGGAAGTTACACAAGGCCTGGCAATGGCCGCTAGTCCTTACGAAGTGAAAGCGGGATTTACCTTCCCAGGTGTTTTTGGTGCCATGGCCACTGCTTATTTTGCCAGATATGGAGCCAGCCGAGAGCATCTAATGAATGTCACCATAAAAAGCCATAATAATGCTCGCCTCAATCCTAAGGCACAGTTTAATGTCTCCATCCGCGATATTATGAATCAGAGGATGGAAAAGGCTAAAAATAAAGGGGAGCCTGTACCTGCTTGGAGAGACGAAAAGGAATTCCTCCGTGACCCTAGGGCTAATCCTGTGGTTGCCTGGCCCATGCATCTCTTTGATTGCTGCCCCATAAGCGACGGAGCCAGCTGTGTTTTATTAGTAGCCGAGAAAATAGCCAAAGACTTCACGGATGATCCACTATATGTTGTCGGTATAGGGCAGGGGAGTGGCAAAGGCTTGCATGCCAAGGAAGACCTTACCTATTTTGAAGCCACGAGATATGCCGCACAAGAAGCTTACGAGCTATCGGGACTCAAGCCCGAAGATGTTCAAATTGCCGAGGTGCATGATTGCTTCTCCATAGCTGAAATCCTCCACATCGAGGACCTGGGTTTCTTCAAGCCCGGGGAAGGATATAAAGCAGTAGAGGAGGGCTTGACAAGATTGGATGGCCTGAAGCCCATTAATACCTCGGGGGGACTTAAGTGCAAAGGGCATCCCGTGGGGGCCACAGGCACAGGGCAAATTGTGGAAATTTGGAAACAGTTGAGAGGTGAGGCTGGAGAAAGGCAGGTCCCTATTAAGGATTTGCGAGTCGGGGCAACCCAGAGCTTGGGGGGGACAGGGGGTACTTGTACGCTTACCATTCTGGAAAGAAGATAAAAAGGAGATAAAGCCAATGGAAGGAAGGCCTTTTAATGATATCTCTTACGAGCGATTTATCAGCGAGGATAAACTGATGGGGTCGCGGTGCCAGAAATGTGGCATCCTTTCTGTGCCTCCTCGCTCCATTTGCATTAAGTGCCATGGCTCGGAGATGGAATGGGTTGAGGTGAAGGGAAAGGGCAAGCTTGCTGCCTTCACCTGCATAGCTATAGGCCCGCCATTCATGATAAAAGAAGGTTACGACAGGAAACATCCTTATGTTTCGGGAGTCGTGGAGTTGGAGGAAGGGGCGAAGGTTGTTGCTCGCATTGAGGGAGTGGATGGGAATAAGCCGGAAACCATAAAAATTGGCACTCCGCTTAAAGTAGAGTTCTTACATAGGGGCGAAGGAGAAAACTCGACGACCTTTTTGGCATTCAGACCTTCATAACTCTGTATTAGAGTGCTGGACTGCGATTTAGCTTCGCTCAGATATCTGGATTGTACTAACTGAGGGAAATTCTGATAGAAGGAGATTAGAGCATGCAAAAAGAAGTAGTTGCCGTTAGTGGTGCGCGGACAGCAATTGGTGCATTCGGTGGTTCTTTGAAAGATATGCCTGTTGTTGAGCTAGGTGCCGTGGTAATCAAAGAAGCGCTTAAGCGAGCCGGACTGAGGCCGAAGTCAAGTGAAAAATTGCTCAGTTATGGTCCTGACGCACTCAAGGCTGATGGAATAATAGAGCTGGAGAAAAAGCACTATGCTTACGATTCTTCTTTGAAACCTGTTCAGGTGGACGAAGTAATTATGGGGAATGTCCTTCAAGGAGGACAAGGGCAAAACACAGCTCGCCAGGCCTGCATCTACGCCGGCATTCCTAAAGAAACCCCTGCCTTTACAGTGAATAAGGTCTGCGCCTCAGGTTTGAAAGCTATCACTTTGGGAGCAGAAGCCATAATGCTGGGCGAAGCCGATGTTGTGGTCGCTGGCGGCATGGAATGTATGAGCAGCGCTCCTTACCTTCTCCCTAAAGCTCGCTGGGGCTATCGAATGGATGTGGGAGCCAGGGGAGAGATTATAGACCTCATGGTCTACGATGGATTATGGGAAATATTCTACGGCTATCATATGGGAAATACCGCCGAAGAAATCGCCAAGAGATATGGCTTTACTCGCCAACAGCAGGATGAGATAGGCTGTCTTAGCCATATGCGGGCGCGCCAAGCCATAGTGAATGGTTTATTTAAGGATGAGATAGTTCCCTTTCCTATCCCGCAGAAAAAGGGAGAACCCGTTGTTTTTGATACCGATGAGCGGCCGATGGACACTTCTATGGAGAAAATGGCTAAGCTTCCTCCGGCGTTCCGCAAAGATGGAACGGTCACTGCCGGTAACTCTTCAGGAATTAATGATGCTGCGGCTGCGGTGGTGCTTATGTCCCGTGATAAGGCTAAGGAATTGGGTCTCGAATCTATGGCAACCTTGAGAGCCTGGGCTTCCGGCGGTACCGACCCCAAATACATGGGATTAGGCCCTGTGCCGGCGGTAAGAAAGGTGCTCAAAAAGACGGGGCTGAGCAATAAGGTTTTGGATGTTATTGAGCTTAATGAAGCCTTTGCTGCTCAGGTACTGGGTTGCCTGAAAGAGCTTGGTTGGGATTTCGACCACGTTAATCCTCATGGTAGTGGCATATCCATGGGGCATCCTATTGGCTGCACCGGAGCGAGAATAGCCGTTACCATTATCTACGATATGGTGCGTAGAAATCTGCACCGTGGCCTGGAGACCATGTGTATTGGTGGTGGGCAGGGGATGGCAGCCGTGTGGGAGAGGCCCTGAAATTTTACGAGAAGTCCGGTGTCAATATTACCATCTACAGTCGAAGCTCTTCTTAAGCCCCAGGCTTATCCCCACAAACCACAAAAGATAGAGCTGGTCCAGACCCAGATGTCCTTTATTTTCCTCGCCGGCGAATATGTATACAAGATTAAAAAGCCGGTCAACTTGGGTTATCTGGATTACACTACCTTGGAGAAGCGCCATTTTTTCTGCCATCAGGAACTGGAGTTAAATAAGCGCCTTTGTCCTGATGCTTATTTAGCCGTGGTGCCGATAACAATGTCATTGCGAGGA
>Ga0187886_1003173_pt1 | contig 12477 bp, 8 predicted proteins | sample June2016WEW_20_1_FD_133001 | JGI IMG/M metagenome (GOLD analysis project Ga0187886, IMG submission 133001) | Peatland microbial communities from SPRUCE experiment site at the Marcell Experimental Forest, Minnesota, USA - June2016WEW_20_150 | ecosystem: Environmental > Terrestrial > Soil >...
TATATGATCTGGCTCGATTGCCGGAAACTTGGAATGAATGGAAAAGACTTGCAGAGTTTCTTTGTGGGGCAGGCATCAGTTGGCATGAATGAGGGATCAGCTTTTGGCCCGGGAGGTGAAGGTTTTATGAGAATGAATATCGGGACGACAAGGAAGATCATAGCGCAGGCTATGGAACAGATTGAGAAGGCAGTTGCATCAGGAAGATAATTTATGATATAATTTGCGGATGGAAGAGAGAGTCAAAGTCACACTGACGCTAGAAGACGGGACGGAATACCATGGCCGATCTTTTGGAGCCCCGGTTCCTGCTGCAGGAGAAGTTGTCTTTAATACTGCAATGACAGGTTACCCGGAAAGCCTGACCGATCCATCGTACAGGGGACAATTACTTTGTCTCACGTATCCGCTGGTGGGCAATTATGGAGCCCCTGCAAAAAACGAAGAAAATGACCTTTACCGGTTTTACGAATCTTCTTCAATTCATATCTCAGGGCTTGTCGTATCAGATTATTCGTTTGAGTACAGTCACTGGAACGCCACGGAAAGCCTTGATGAATGGCTGAAAAGGAATAAAGTCCCGGGAGTTTATGGAATCGATACACGGGCGCTTACAAAAAGGATCCGCGAAAAGGGAGCAATGCTTGGAAAAATAGAACCTGAAGGGGCTTCTGTTGCATTTTATGATCCTAATAAGGTTAATCTCGTTGCCGAGGTAAGCACCCATGAGAAAAAAATCTACGGCAATGGCAAATACAGGATTCTGCTAGTCGACTGTGGTGTTAAATACAACATAATCAGGAACCTGCTGAAGAGAGATACAACAATAATAAGAGTCCCATGGGATTATGATTATCATTCAGAAGACTTTGATGGTCTTTTTCTTTCAAACGGGCCCGGCGATCCCAAAATGTGTGGCATTACCATTGAAAACATCAGAAAATCTTTTAATAAGGGAATACCTGTTTTCGGGATCTGCCTTGGCAATCAGCTTATGGCTCTGGCATCAGGTGCCGATACATATAAACTGAAATACGGGCACCGGAGCCACAATCAGCCGGTCCTTCAAGTCGGAACAGATAAGGCATATATTACCTCGCAGAATCATGGATATGCAGTAGATAATAACACCCTTGGGAAAGACTGGGATCCGCTTTTTATAAATATCAATGACCAGACCAACGAAGGAATGAAGCACAAGACAAAACCATTTTTTTCAACACAATTTCATCCTGAAGCTTCCGGGGGACCAACGGATACCGACTACCTGTTTGACGTGTTTATAGAGAATATAAAAAGATCAAAGTGATCCCCCTTCCGTTTCACGGGATCCCCCCTAAAGGGGCAGTCCCGCATAAAGGTGGGACGGGGATCACTTAACATATTCCATCATCTTTTCAGCCATTTCGGCGGCTGACTTGTTTTTAAAGCACTCCATCCTCTTATTGAATATTTCAGCGATTTTCTCATTGCACAGGTTGCCGATGCTTCCTTCATGAGCATAATCTGAAATTACCGTCCTCGAAAATGAAGAACTCTTGACCATTTCGGAGACAGCCTGGTATGCATCCCGGAAAGGGATACCGTTCCTTACAAGCCTGTTAACCTCTTCGGTGCTGAAAATAGTATTGTAAAGCGGATTCTCCGTAATGTTTTTACGAATAATGATATTATTAAGCAACAGCAGCATGATCTCAATGCACTCCGTGAGTTCACTGAATGCTCCAAAAATAATTTTTTTCAGCAGCTGAAGATCCCTGTTATAACCTGAGGGAAGGTTTGAAGTCAGCATGGCAATCTGGTTAGGAATAGTCTGGATTATATTGGTTCTCCCTCGTATAAGCTCAAAGACATCCGGATTTCTTTTCTGTGGCATTATGCTTGACCCGGTTACATATTCATCGGGAAAATCGATAAACCTGAATTCTGCACTCATATAGAGACATACGTCCATCGAGAATCTCGAAAGAGTCTGGGCCAGCGAAGCCAGGGCTGAGGCAATGGACAATTCCACCTTTCCCCTGCTGAGGCTGGCATATGCTGAATTATAAAGAAGATCATCAAATTCGAGGAGCTCGCATGTTAGCTTCCTGTTAAGAGGCAGTGTGGTTCCGAATCCGGCAGCTGTTCCAAGCGGATTCCTGTTGTTAAGAGCCCTTGCTGATGATAGCATCAATATATCATCAGCAAGACATTCGGCATATGCTCCGAACCATAGACCGAAAGATGAAACCATTGCCGGCTGCATGTGGGTATAACCTGGAAGAAGTACCTCGCGATGCTGTTCGCTCAAAGCCTGAAATTTTGAAAACAGTTTCCCCACAAGAATGGCCAGCTTATCTATTTCCTCCCTGGAAAAAAGTCTGATGTCAACCAGGACCTGGTCGTTCCTGGATCGTCCGGTATGGATTTTTTTGCCGGTTGTTCCAAGGATCGATGACATCTCCTTCTCTATCTGGGAATGAATATCCTCAACATTCTTTTCAATTACCAGACTCCCTTCTTCGTCCCATACAAAAAGAGAATGAAGCGCTTTTAACAGGTCATTCTTCTCTTTGTCCATGATCAGCCCGACATCGTTGAGCATAATGACATGTGCCATTGATCCGATAATATCCCACTTGGTCAGTGCAAGATCAGTCGTTCTGTCTTCACCTGCTGTAAATTCGATGATTGCAGGTTCCGGGGTTATCCCCTTTTCCCATAGTTTCATAAAACCTTGTTTTTTATGTTATTTATTCTGGTTCTCCTCTACAATTGCCCGGTGAGCCATAAGCCTGATAGCATTTATTTTGATGAATCCTTTGCTGTCGGTCTGATCAAATCCGCCCTCAATATCCATGCTGGAAAGCTTTTTATTGTACAGTGAAGATGGAGATTCACGTCCCTCAATAATTACATTTCCCTTATAAAGGCAAAGATGAACGCTGCCATCGATCAGTTCCTGGCTCTTTTCGATTGCAGCCATCAGAAAATCCATTTCGGGACTGAACCAGAATCCGTTATAGATTATCTCAGCAAATTTCGGCGTCAGCATATTTACCAGACGCATTACCTCGCGGTCCATCGCAATACCCTCAATATCCTTATGGGCAATATGCAGGACCGTTGCAGCCGGAGTCTCGTAAACTCCTCTTGATTTAATTCCGACAAACCTGTTCTCCACCATGTCGAGCAGACCAATTCCGTTTTTACCGGCAAGCTCATTCAGATAGACATACATATCGTATGGATCTTCTTTGGTTGTACCATCTTCTTTATTGACAACCTTTACAGGCAATCCGTTTTTGAAATGGATCACAATGCGTATCTCTTTATCGGGAGCATCCTGCGGCATGACCATTTTTGTGAGCATGCTTTTGTGAAGCGAGTACATGGGATCTTCAAGTACACCAGCCTCATGGCTTATATGCATGAGGTTATCATCTTCGCTGTATGGTTTATCGATGCTGGCTTTCACGGGGATCTTCTTTTCTGAAGCATATTTAAGAAGGTCTGTCCTGCCCTTGAACTGTGCAAGGAATTCTTTGTCCTTCCACGGTGAAATAACCTTGACGCCCGGCATCAGGGCATAATAGCAAAGTTCAAACCTTACCTGGTCATTGCCTTTCCCAGTGGCACCATGAGCAACAGCAGAAGCACCCTCTTTCCTTGCAACCTCAATCTGTTTTTTTGCTATAAGCGGCCTGGCCAGGGCCGTCCCAAGAAGATACCTGTCTTCATAAATTGCATTTGCCATTATCGCCTTCAAAACATATTTCTCCACAAATTCTCTTTTAAGGTCGGCTATTATGACTTTGGAGGCTCCAAGCAAAAGGGCTTTTTTCCTGCACTCCTCAAAATTCTCGTCCTGCCCTACATCTGCAACAAATGCTATCACATCAAAACCTTTTTCAATTAACCATTTAAGTATTACCGAAGTATCCAATCCTCCGCTGTACGCCAAAACAACTTTTTCTTTCATTTTTAAAAATTTAACCGTTAATTATTATTGAAAATTTATATTATAAATCATTTCCTTTTGACCTGCTCATGCAGCCCCGGCAGAATTATTTCGAGACATGTATGCATCTGGTTATTCGAAATGCCGTCGCGCGGAATAACGAGGATGGTATCGTCACCCGCTATGGTTCCTGCAATCTCGTATCGTGATGTATTATCTATATAAAATGCGGTATTGCTTGCATTGCCAGGTATTGTCTTTATTACAATGAGCCCTTTTGCCTCAACAATCTCACGAATTGCCGGAAGAACATGAAGCTTGCCTGTTTCTGAAGGCAAATTGCCAGTATTGTCCGGCAGGAAATATTTATAACCACCCTTTCCGTCAGGAATACGGCCTGCTCCTAACTGCCTTAAATTGCGGGAAAGGGTTGCCTGCGTACAGCTTATTCCCTTGCTTTTTAGTTTTCTAAGCAGGACTTCATGCGATGATATCTCTTCCTCGGAAATTATTTTTTCAATTGCCAGAAGCCGTTTTGTCTTTTGCATATTTATACATTATTTTTGCAAATATATTCATTTTTCTATAAAAACAGGCTTCTAATAAAAATTTGTGTTATTTTTGACCTTCAAATCCACCAGATGAAAGATGATTTAAAAAAGGTGATAGTCCTGGGATCCGGTGCTTTGAAAATTGGAGAGGCAGGAGAATTTGACTATTCGGGTTCCCAGGCACTGAAGGCATTAAAAGAAGAAGGTATCAAAACCGTCCTTATAAATCCCAACATTGCAACAGTTCAAACCTCGGAAGAAATAGCAGGAAAGATTTATTTTCTTCCTGTTACTCCCTATTTTGTTGAGAAAGTAATAGAAAAGGAGCGTCCGGATGGCATACTACTTTCCTTTGGCGGACAAACAGCTCTCAACTGTGGTACTTCTCTTTTTAAAAACGGGGTATTTGAGAAATATAATGTCAGGGTGCTGGGTACTCCTGTTACTGCCATTATGGACACTGAAGACAGGGAGCTTTTTGTCAGGAAGCTGGAGGAGATAAATATTAAAACACCTCGCAGCATTGCAGTCAGTGGTGTTGACAAAGCCCTTGAAGCGGCAGAGAAGCTCGGTTTCCCGATAATTATCAGGGCTGCATATGCACTCGGAGGCCAGGGAAGCGGATTTGCCTCAAGCGCAGCTGAGCTGAACAGCCTTGCTGCCAGGGCATTCTCTTTTACTAACCAGATACTCGTTGAAGAATCCCTCAAAGGCTGGAAAGAAGTAGAGTATGAAGTCGTCAGGGACAAATTCGACAATTGCATTACCGTCTGCAATATGGAGAACTTCGATCCTCTTGGCATACATACCGGGGAAAGCATAGTAGTTGCACCTTCTCAGACCCTCTCAAACAGTGAATACCATAAGCTGAGGGAACTTTCAATAAGGATCATAAGGCATATCGGTATTGTCGGTGAATGCAATGTCCAGTATGCCCTTGCCCCAGATTCGGAAGATTACCGTGTAATTGAAGTCAATGCCCGGCTTTCACGTTCAAGCGCTCTTGCATCAAAAGCAACAGGCTATCCGCTTGCATTTGTGGCTGCAAAACTAGGTATAGGCTATGGCCTCCATGAGCTGAAAAATTCGGTTACAAAAACTACCACTGCGTGCTTTGAGCCGGCTCTTGATTATATTGTCTGCAAAATACCAAGGTGGGACCTTAATAAATTTGAAGGCGTCTCTCATGCCATCGGCAGCAGCATGAAAAGTGTCGGGGAAGTAATGTCGATCGGCAGAAATTTTGAGGAAGTCATCCAGAAGGGACTCAGGATGATCGGCCAGGGTATGCATGGATTTACTGGCAACCGCCAGATACAGTTCGGTGATATTGAAAAAGAACTGGCCGAGCCAACCGATATGAGGATATTTTCAATTGCTGAGGCACTCGACAAAGGAATGCCTATCGACAAGATATATGAACTGACAAAGATCGATAAATGGTTCCTCTTCAAGCTCAGGAACATTATCAATATCAAAGATGAGCTTTGCAAATACAAAACCATTGAAACTATCCCTGCAGAGCTCCTATCTCATGCCAAGATACATGGATTCAGCGACTTTCAGATTGCCAGACATGTACTTAAGTCACCTCCTTCAGAAATCAATGAGGACCTTCTGAAGGTCAGGCAGAGAAGGAAAAACCTCGGCATTGTTCCCTGTGTGAAACAGATCGACACCCTTGCAGCCGAGTACCCGGCCGTTACAAATTATCTTTATCTCACATATGGTGGAACCGAAAATGATATCGTGTATGAGAAAGATAGAAAATCAATAATAGTTCTTGGTTCAGGTGCATACAGGATAGGTTCAAGCGTTGAATTTGACTGGTGTTCGGTAAATGCAATTGAAACAATAAAAAAAGAGGGATTTAGATCTATTATGATCAACTATAACCCGGAGACCGTCAGTACTGATTATGATATATGCGACAGGCTTTACTTCGATGAGCTGACTTTCGAAAGAGTCCTTGACATAATTGACCTTGAACACCCCGGAGGAGTAATTGTATCTGTAGGAGGGCAAATACCGAACAACCTGGCGATGAGGCTTTTCAGGGAAAATGTGCCCGTACTGGGAACCTCACCCCTATCAATCGACAGGGCTGAAGACCGTCACAAATTCTCAAAAATGTGCGATAACCTTGCGATCGACCAGCCAAGATGGCAAGAGCTTTCATCAATTGATGATATCTTTGAATTCGTAGATCGAATAGGTTTCCCGGTACTCATCAGGCCTTCATATGTTCTTTCGGGTGCTGCCATGAACGTAGTATCAAATAAGAATGAGCTTACACATTTTCTTGATCTCGCTTCCCAGGTATCAAAGCAATATCCTGTTGTGGTTTCTGAATTCATTGAAAACGCCAAGGAGATAGAGATAGATGCCGTCGCCAGGGAGGGTGAAATAATGGCTTATGCAATCAGTGAGCATGTGGAATTTGCCGGTGTTCATTCCGGTGATGCAACAATTGTTTTCCCGCCTCAGAAGATCTATTTCGAAACTGTCAGGAGGATAAAACGGATATCAAGGCAAATAGCAAAGGAGCTTAATATATCCGGTCCCTTTAATATCCAATTCCTTGCGAGGGATAATGACATTAAAGTCATCGAGTGTAACCTGCGTGCCAGCCGGAGCATGCCTTTTGTTTCCAAAGTCTTAAAGGCCAACCTTATAGAAATGGCGACAAAGATAATGCTCGGTATACCCGTCAAAAAACTCGATAAATCGGTATTTGAACTTGATTATGTCGGGGTTAAAGCACCACAGTTCAGTTTCTCCCGTCTTGCAAAAGCCGATCCAGTGCTTGGTGTCGACATGTCATCAACCGGTGAAGTAGGTTGTATTGGTGAGGGTTTTTATGAAGCTATACTGAAAGCAATGTTTTCCGTAGGCTACCGGGTCCCGAAGAAAAGCATCCTTCTTTCCACCGGGCCTGCCCGGTCAAAGGTTGAGCTGCTTAACAGTGCGAGGGCTCTGAGGGAGAGGGGACATAAGCTTTATGCAACGAGAGGAACACAGCAGTTCCTTAAAAATGCAGGCGTCGAAGCTCAGGTGGCTTACTGGCCCGATGAAAATAAATCACCAAATACCATTGAGCTTATCAAGACACGCGAAGTCGACCTTGTAGTAAATATTCCAAAGGACCTTAGCGCTACTGAACTGGATAATGATTATTCCATAAGAAGAAGCGCCATTGATTTCAATGTTCCTCTCATTACGAATGCAAGGCTTGCCAGTGCATTTATCCTTGCTTTTTGTCGCATTAAAGAAGACGATCTGGCAATTAAAAGCTGGGACGCTTATAAATAAGAAGGAGCAGAGGGCGTGAGGGCGAGAAAAACAATATAGCTCCGTGTAAAACTCTGTGATAATCCATGGCTAAAAATCAATTTCTTTAATTTTGTAATAATGATAATCATCCGCAAGGCCAATCAGTTAGATACACCATCTATTGCTGATTTTCAGCTTAAAATGGCGTGGGAGACAGAGCAGATGGCGCTTGATCCTGAAACAGTTAGAAAAGGAGTAAAAGCCGTTTTCGAGGTACCTTCCCGCGGACAGTACTATGTGGCGGAAACTACCGGTAAGGTTGTTGCATCGCTGCTGATAACTTATGAGTGGAGCGACTGGCGAAACTGCAATGTCTGGTGGTTCCAGTCTGTTTTCGTGGAACCGGAATACCGGCGGCAGGGGATATTCAGAAAAATGTATGAACAAATAAAACACACGGCTGAAGAACAAGGTGTCGCAGGACTTCGCCTCTATGTCGAAACAAAAAATGAAAGAGCCCGGAAAACCTATGAAACCATGGGAATGAGTTCCGAACACTATTCTTTCTACGAATGGATGAGGAAATAATCGATGCAGTGGCTTCTACTCATACTTATTGTACCTTATATTTGTCTGCTCATCCGGATTTACAGAAGCCTTATCCATATCAGATCATGGCACCCTCAATCTGTTGCAGGCCGGTTTATCTCCATAGTGGTTCCATGCCACAACGAAGAAAGAAACCTGCCGGTCCTTCTTATACATCTTTCTGAACAGGATTACGACCCTGATCTTTTCGAGGTTCTTATAATTGATGATAACTCCTGTGACAGAACCTCGGCCATTGCAGCTGAATTTAAAGGAATAAAAAATCTTGTCTTTCTAAAAAACTGCGGCAAAGGGAAAAAATCGGCTATCAGGCATGGCGTAAGAGTATCAAAAGGCAGCCTGATCGTTACAACAGATGCTGATTGCATAATGGGACAAAGCTGGCTTAAAACAATTGCCTTATTTTTTGAGGAAAATAAGCCTGAAATGATTATCTGCCCTGTCGAACTTGAAGATGAAAAGGGTTTCTTTAGTAGATTCCAGGAGCTTGAATTCCTGAGTCTTCAGGGCATTACAGCAGGAGCCGCATTCATGAATAAACCAGTGATGTGCAACGGGGCAAACCTTGCCTTTACCAAAGAAGTATATGAAAGATATTCAGGTAATCTTCATGATGAACTGATCAGCGGCGATGATGTGTTCCTGCTTCAGGCAATCAAACATGATCCTGAAAATAAGATAATGTGGCTTGAATCTGCTGATGCAATGGTTATTACACATATTTCAAAAACCTTATGTGCATTTTTAAGACAAAGAGTGAGATGGATATCAAAAGCCGGAGCATATAAAGACAGATTTACCAGGGTTCTCGGAATTGTAACATTTTTTACAATTTTACTTCAGCTCTTATTACTGATTGCAGGGATCTTTAATCCGGTTTTTCTATGGGTTTACCTGGTGACTTTCCTGATTAAATCGTCCGCCGACTATCTTATTTTAATGAATACTGCCTCAAGGTATTGCAAAAGAAAACTCATCAAGTGGTTTCCTCTGTCTGAAGTCATTTATCCTTTCTATGTGATATTGGTGGTGATCAGTTATTTTGTACCTGGGGAGATGAAAAACTAAATTAATTTCCCATTTCGGAAAGGAACTTTATCCTGACCAGCCTGATTTCGTCCTCCTCAAATTCATTGCCCAGCTCCCTGATGGCATCTTCAAGAGAGTCTGTTTCAGCTTCTTCCCTGAAATATGAATAAATATCGTGCTGCCTCTCTTCATCTACCATTGAATCGATATAATAATCAAGATTCAGGCGTGTACCCGAGTTAACAATAGCTTCTATCTCTGATAACAGTTCACTCATCTCAAGGCCTTTTGCATCAGCAATATCTTCGAGGGGCCGTTTCATATCTATGCTCTGGATGATATAGACTTTAATGCCGGATTTGTTTACGACCGACTTTACCACCATGTCGAGAGGTCTTAATATCTCTTTCTCTTCGACATATTTTTTAATTATCTCGATAAACTCCTGTCCGTAGCGTTGTGCCTTCCCTGCTCCTACTCCTGAGATATTCTGCAATTCATCAAGAGTTATCGGGTATTGAATTGCCATATCCTCAAGAGAAGGGTCCTGGAAGATCACAAAAGGCGGAACATCTTTCTGTTTTGATATTTTTTTGCGCAGATCCTTCAGGATGCTGAAAAGTTCTTCATCGACGGCTGCCGTTTTAGCGCCAAATGCATTCTCTTCATCAGTTGTATCGGCATAGTCATGGTCTTCAGCCAGCATGAATGAGACAGGGTGCTCGATAAATTCCATCCCTTTAGGAGTGACTTTCAGAAGCCCGTAATTCTCTATATCCTTTGTCAGCAGCCCTGCGATCAGGGCCTGCCTGATGACCATGTTCCAGTATTTTTCATCCTTATCCTCACCTGCACCAAAAAACTCCAGCTTATTATGCTTATATGATTTTATCGATGAAGTGACTTTCCCGGAAAGAATATGGGCAATATGGTCGGCTTTGAATTTTTCCTTTACGGCAAGTATGGTTTCAAGGACCAGCACTACGGAATCGCTTCCTTCGAATTGTGCCTTTGGATGGAGGCAGTTATCGCAGGCTTCGCAGTTATCTTTATCATATTCCTCGCCGAAATAATGAAGAAGGAGTTTTCTGCGGCAAACCGAAGATTCTGCATAAGAAACTGTTTCAAGAAGCAGTTGCTTGCCTATCTCTTGTTCAGCAATCGGCTTGCCCTGCATGAACTTTTCAAGCTTTACAATGTCGTTGTAGGAATAATATGCGATGCAGTTCCCTTCACCTCCGTCGCGGCCGGCACGTCCTGTCTCCTGGTAATACCCTTCCAGACTTTTGGGAATGTCATAATGGATCACGAACCTGACATCCGGCTTATCTATGCCCATTCCAAATGCAATTGTCGCAACAATGACCTCAGCCTCTTCCATCAAAAATTTGTCCTGGTTCTGAGTGCGGGTTGCAGAATCCATGCCGGCATGATAGGGAAGAGCCTTGATGCCGTTCACTTTAAGCACTTCCGCCATCTCTTCTACCTTTTTCCTGCTCAGGCAATAAATTATTCCCGATTTCCCGGTATTGTTCTTTATATATTTTATAATCTCTTTTGTGACATCCTGCTTGGATTTTACCTCATAATACAGGTTAGGCCTGTTGAATGACGATTTAAAGACACCGGCATCGAGGATGCCAAGGTTTTTCTGGATATCATGCTGGACCTTGGGAGTGGCAGTTGCAGTAAGGGCAATTATCGGTGATCGTCCTATTATATCAATGATCGGCCTTATGCGCCTGTATTCAGGTCTGAAATCATGTCCCCATTCAGATATGCAATGAGCCTCATCAATTGCATAAAATGAGATCTTTATGTTTTTCAGGAATTCAATATTTTCCTCCTTTGTCAGCGATTCTGGTGCGACGTACAGAAGTTTTGTCTGTTGATCGATGACATCCTTTTTCACCCGCTGGATCTCAGTCTTGGTCAGAGAGGAATTCAGGAAATGTGCCACATCGTCATTTGTGCTGAAGTTGCGCATTGCATCAACCTGGTTTTTCATCAGGGCAATAAGCGGAGAAATTACAATGGCAGTTCCCTCTCCCATCACTGCAGGCAGCTGGTAACAAAGCGATTTGCCGCCTCCGGTTGGCATTAGTACAAAAGTATCCTTGCCAGCAAGCACATTCTTGATTATCTGCTCCTGGTTCCCCTTGAAGGTGTTAAAACCAAAATACTTCTTCAAGTAATCATGTATGGTTGAATCACTTACCATTTTCCCCCTGAATTAACGAGTCTGCAGGGTTTAAAATCTTCTCGATGCAAGAGTTTATCTAAATTAATAAATTTCTTTATCATTTCACAGTTTTAACCAATAATTAACATAAATGTTCCATATTCCTTCCGCTTAACATTTTGTTCATCTTGTTTTGCATGAGAAGATTTATCATCTTTACACGCTGAAATTTTATTTGCTGGCTATGGCGCATAAATGGAAGAAAGGTGGCAAAGGGGATGGGGAAATGTCTTTTCTCGAACATCTGGAAGAACTGAGGTGGCATATAATACGATCTATATTGTGGATAGTTGTATTTATGATCATAGCCTTCATTTTTAAGAATTTCATTTTCGACCATGTAATACTTGCTCCCAAAAGACCTGATTTCTTCACCAACCGCCTCCTTTGCAAGCTCGGGCATGCAACAATTCTGGGCCATACTTTTAATAACGATGCTCTGTGTATAAATACGAAGCCCTTTAATATCATAAATATTAAACTGGCTGGCCAGCTGACAACTCACATCACAGTCGCTATGGTCGCCGGCCTTATACTTGCGTTCCCTTTCATAATCAGGGAATTCTGGAGTTTTTTCAGGCCGGCACTCCACACAAATGAAGCTAAATATGCACGCGGAGCCGTTCTTGCATCAACGCTTCTTTTCTTTTCTGGCGTTATTTTCGGTTATTTTGCACTCGCGCCTCTTTCAATCCATTTCCTGAGCACCTATGAAATAAGCGCTGACGTGGTAAACCAGATCAATATAAGATCATATATTGGCACAGTTACTTCACTATGCCTGGCTACAGGTCTGGTCTTCGAACTCCCGATAATTGCATTTTTCCTGA
>Ga0187886_1003174_pt1 | contig 12474 bp, 11 predicted proteins | sample June2016WEW_20_1_FD_133001 | JGI IMG/M metagenome (GOLD analysis project Ga0187886, IMG submission 133001) | Peatland microbial communities from SPRUCE experiment site at the Marcell Experimental Forest, Minnesota, USA - June2016WEW_20_150 | ecosystem: Environmental > Terrestrial > Soil >...
ACTATATTCATCCTTAACTTCAACTTTCCGGAGTATCCAGAAAGCTCCGTTTCAGGTCCAAGGTCTCTTGCATCCTTTTCAATAATATCTAATGTCGCCTTATTTATGCAATGCTATATATCAGGGCAGCAAATCGGCTAAAAGATTGACATCCAAATGCTGTTGCACTTCTTTTGGCCTTGAACGTTAGACGACGTGCGAAGGGGAAATGGCCATGGCCAGACGGAAGAGATCAGTCTATTCCCACAAACTAGAGCTCATCCGTAGCTCAAGGGAAGCAGCTCTCGCGGCGATTCAGACATACAATAATCCCTTGATTACCTTCAAAACCGAGAGCTTCATAGTGCTGATAACCATAGCGTGGACATATCTTCTCCATGCCTACTACCGCTCCAAGCGTATTGAGTACCGCTACTTCAAAACGGCAAAAGTACGCAGGACTTTTGAGCGAATAGAGGGCCAGTACAGATACTGGGAACTGTCCCGATGCCTCAAGGATGAAGCATGTCCCCTCGACAGGGATACAAAGAATAACCTCAAATTTCTAATTGGGCTCCGGAATCAGATAGAGCATAAGCGAGCCAGTGAGCTGGATACATTTCTTTCTGGCAGATATCAAGCGTGTGCGCTAAACTACAATTACTATCTGCAAACCCTCTTTGGTGAAAAATTCGCGCTTGACGAATACCTAGCCTATAGCATTCAGTTTGCGGAAATGAGCTTTCAGCAAGCGGAAGCAACTATTGAGAGCGAATCGGCTATCCCGAAGAAGGTCCGATCCTACATCGCTCAGTTTGATAACACATTGAACGAGGAGGAGTTCAACAGTGACCGGTACTCCTACCGCATTCTTTTTACAAGAAAATTGACGGGCAAACCCGGGCAGGCAGACAGGGTTATCGAGTTCATCGACCCCAGCTCTGATTTGGCTAAGAATATTTCGAAGGAATACTGGGTACAGAAGGAAGTCGAAAAGCCCAAATTCCGAGCCAGCGAGGTTGTTAGAATGGCTAGGGAGGCCGGCTTTGCCAGTTTCACTATGCATAAACACACTGACCTGTGGAAGAGAGAGGATGGCAAGAACCCTGCCAAAGGCTATGGTACGCTTGTCTCCGGATACTGGTACTGGTACCAGAGATGGGTTGACTTTGTCCTAAATCACTTGAGGACGTCAGTGCCGGAAACTCGAGAACGCACATAGCTTCTTTGCACGGCGTCTATCAGCATGTTTGCGGTTCGCTTCGCTCGGACACCTTTTGGTGGGAAATTTGTTTGATGCATTATGGAGGGAATGTTCATAAAGAAGCGGGAGGGGTTAAAAGGAGGTCGGCGTTGGCATTTTGGCTAACGGCTGGCGGCTGAGCGGCACGAAGTGATGAACAGAATGTGAATCAAGGCTTCAGCCGAAAATCAACCGAAGGTATTTCTAACAACCGTGGGTGCTTAGCGAAGCGTCACTTCGGCCAACAGGCGAGTGAACGGCTGAAGCCAAAATGCCCATAAAGGGCACTTCGCTCACCCGCCAGACGTTATACGCCATACAAACGCGGATGTGATATGAGCGAGCAGATGCACCTTGGAGTTTCTGGCGAGGCAATGCTCAACCCAGAAAGCTCGATGTACATGAGAACTTCCTGGATGCTGGATTCGCACCAAACGATGGGTATCACTGGGGTCCCGGCGCGAATCAGGTTTCTCGACTCCCGAGAGGCGGCACAACTTCAAGAGGCTGCCCGCAAACGCAACGTCTTCGCGCGGCATTCTTGGGAGAACAACTTTTATCTTCAACGGATCCAGGAATTCGCCGACCGTACCGTGATCGAAGTGGTACTGCCAGGCGATCCTGATTCCATTGCCGAGGAGGCCCAAGCAATCGCAGATGTCGTCGAATCCGTAGCGGTTCTGTCTACTGTACTGGTTGCCTCCCGTGCCACCCTTCAGAATCGCCTTGGAATCACACGACACCGAAAGGACGTTGTCGATTTCACAATTGGCCCGAAGTTCCAGTACCTCCGGAGTAGCTCCAAACGCGAACGGCGGTCACAAGGAGTAACGGTTGGTGGTCGATTCTCGCGGCGGTTCCGCCGGCTGAATCTTGATGTACTTGTCAAGCGCGCCAGCCAAATCGGTGAGGTCGGCGGCCGCCTCCGTCAATCTCTTGAGTGGCTTCTCCAATCCAGGGTTGAACCCTCACTCCCATCCGCACTGGTGAAAACAGCTATTTCGCTGGAATCTTTACTAGGAAGGAGCGAGACGGAACCGCTCAGCCGGACCCTTTCCGAACGCGCGGCGTTTCTCATGTCCCAGAGTCCCGACTTACGCGAGAGTCTCAGCGGCGTGGTTCGGCGGTTCTATGATTCGCGCAGCAGAGTGGTACATGGCTCCAGCAAGAGAGGCCAAGGACCGAGTTCACGCCTGCTGGAGTCGGTTGACCGTTTGACCTTTTTGTTGGCCGTCACTATTGCGGCAAACGCAGATGCCTTTGGATCATTCGAGGTGTTGCGCCGGTGGGTTGAAGAACAGCGGTGGGGTAAGAAGGACGTTATCGTGCGCCCGTTTCGCGACGGCGACCTCAAACGGGCTCTCAGCCGCGCGGCAAAAGAATAGGTTTGTCCTGAGTGGAGTGGCGGCACAGGCACTGCGTTTGTACGGCGCATAACATCGGCTTAGCCCGCTGGCGGCTGAGCGGCACGAAGTGATGAACAGAATGTGAATCAAGGCTTCAGCCTAAAATCAACCGAAGGAATTTTTAAAAACCAGAGGATTCCCCGGGAAGCGCCACTTCGGCCAACAGGCGAGTGAACGGCTGAAGCCAAAATGCCCCCAAAGGGCACTTCGCTCACCCGCCAGCCGTTAAATGAAATTTTGGGCATGATAAAAACAAGTTTTTCTTAGTCATAATAGAAGCATATCCTGGAGGAGTTTTGGCAACTGATACAGCCACAATCAATGTTTTTTCATTTCTGAAGTCACTTGGGATGCCGGGCTTGAGATTTTGCGAGAGCGATCCTGAAGTAAAAACTGTCCTTTTAGGAAAAGGATTCAACAAAACACCCGATCTTATCTGTGGTCCCGGTAATCTCAGTGAGGCCCCTCTCGAAGGATTTTTCTTTATTGATGTAAATGAACCATCCGGAGATTTCTTATTTAAAGAAGCAGCTTCAAAAAAGCTCGAAAAGAACATTGCACAAACCTTCCGGACCCTTTTGGGTGAAGACGATAAATTTGAATGGGGTTTGGAACAATTGCCGATAGATCATCATGCCCATTATTTGAATGTATTAAATAACAAACTTGACAAGTATTCCTTTCTCAGACCTCAAACATGTAACACTGGCCTTGTTCACTTCTTTGACCTTGGTGAATCAACAAAGGAACAGTTTGAAAACCAAGATAAATTCTTCGCCATGCTTGATTATTTGCACTTTTATACAAGACTCGAATGTGAATCTGGAAAGAAAAATCTACTGGAGGCGGGAAAATACTTGCTAAAGGAGTTAACTGCTGACGAACCGAAAAGACCTTATCTCATATTCGTGAAAAGGGACAGTCAAGAGCCCATTCTTTTTTTGATGATGTATGTTATCACTCACAGGAAGGGTATTCAATTTGATTTTGGAATTATCATGGTGAACACAAATGTTAAGGAAAATGACGAGACGAAATATCCGCTTCACGCTTGGATAGTAGAATTGGTTTCAAAGTCCCGATCAGTATCAACGTATGGAGAATGTGACGGCACAATTAAGATATCAGTTCAAAGAAAGAAGTTGCCTTTTGGATAGACATTTTATTTGAGCATTGATCGAGAGAAAAAGGTGGCCCTTTTTTGAGAAAGCCGGAAACTTCATTTAACAACGCATTGGCGCTCCTGCCCTTCGGGAAACAGGCGGTTTTTATGCTGGATGTTAACGACCATGGCCCGGCTGTTTCGCCAATGCCGAACGTTAGCCAGAATGCCGCTTCGCTCGTCCCGATAAATCGGGACGTATTTTGGTCAACGGCTGGCGGCTGAGCGGCACGAAGTGATGAACAGAATGTGAATCAAGGCTTCAGCCGAAAATCAGCCGAAGGTATTTCTAACAACCGTAGGTACTTAGCGAAGCGCCACTTCGGCCAACAGACGGTTGAACGCCTGCCTGTCGGCAAACAGGGCTGAAGCCAAAATACCCTAAGGGGCACTTCGCTCACCCGCCAGCCGTTATCTGAAAGCCGGCGTCAGTATATACTGTTGGAAAATCAAGAAACATGGTATGATTGCTTAAAAAGTCAAAAAGGGGGTCTTATGAAACAATTTAAGATAATTGTTGAAAAGCATCCTGATGGCTATGTTGCCTATCCCTTGGGAATCAAGGGGGTCGTAGTTGGGCAGGGGGATACCTATGAAGAAGCTCTGTCAGATGTTAAGTCTGCAATTCGTTTCCATATTGAAACCTTCGGAGACGAAGACCTTGATATTGAGCCACCCATTCTTGAGGCATTTGTTGCCGAAGCTGGGGTTTAAACTTAATGTCTAAATTTCCCATTGATGCACCGAAACGAAATGTTGTAAAAGCTTTTGAGATATTGGGTTTTCGTATGGTTCGCGAGAGGGAACATATCTCTATGGAACGAAAAAATCCAGACGGCAGCAAAACCCCTTTGACTATGCCAAATCATCCCAAAATAAAAGCTTCCACCTTAAGGACAATCTGCATGCAAGCGGCCATTTCAAGAGACGATTTTATAAAAGCATACGAAAAAACATGACGGCAGCCTTCAGATAACACAGCGTAAGCGCTTTATTGAAATATCAAACATCTCGGGCACATTGCCCTTTGTCCCGAATTTTGCGGCCCAAAATTCGCGCCAACCCTCAAGGATGGGCAACGTCGCTTACTCGGCTAACAGACTGTTGAACGGCTAAAGCCAAAATGCCCATAAAGTAAATTCGCTCATCCGCCAGCCGTCATGCGAAATTACGGACGTTGAATGACTCATACCAATAAGCTATTATAATGATGACTTTAAGCATCTATGAGTTTTAAAAAAGTTTACTTCACTAACAAACGGAGGCAGAATGGAAACTACAAAACATATTGCACTTGTTGCACACGACAACCTTAAAAAGGATTTGGTGGAGTGGGTGAATTGGAACTGGAACCTACTGTTAAACCATCAGTTAATATGCACAGGAACAACAGGGAGGTTAGTAGAAGAGGCTTTAGCGGAAAGAATAGATCAAGAACATCCTCTAAAGCATAATATAGTCAAACTAAAGTCTGGACCGTTTGGCGGAGATCAACAACTTGGTGCAATGATTGTGGAGGGGAATATCGATGTTCTTATATTCTTCTGGGATCCCATGCAACCTCATCCGCATGATGTAGATGTAAAGGCCCTTTTAAGAATATCAGTGCTCTATAACATTCCCACTGCATGTAATAGATCGACAGCAGATTTCTTGATCTCTTCGAAATTAATGGAAAAAGAATACTCACCGGTGGTAAGAGGTTATTCTGAGTACCTGGATAGAAAAGTGAATATCTAAGAATTATCACAATAAAAAGAACGCCCGCAACGGCAGATAACAGTGTGCTTGAGGTTGACGTCCAAAGGCTTCTCCCTTCTCAAGCACTCGAAACGTTATCTGAAATATGGGATACGAAATACCCGCCATCACGGCGGGCAGATTTTAGGAGGTTTGTATGAGCTATTCAATATTTTCTGAAACTATGGCAGACATGACGTATCAACAGATTGAGAAAGCTGCTAAACAAAAACTGCCTATTCTGTTCCCGATTGCTGTTATTGAAGAGCACGGGCCACATATGTGTTTAGGCACTGATACATATTTAACTTACAATTTTTGTAAAAAGGTAAGAAAAGGTTTGCTTGATATGGGGTTCGATTGTATAATTGCGCCCCCTTATTATTGGGGTATAAATATTGCGACAAATGGGTTTGCTGGTACATTTACTGTTAAGCCGGAGGCAATGATATCAGTCCTATGCGATTTGCTGGAGTGTTTAAAATCTTGGGGTTTTGAAAATATCTTCTTATTTAACTTTCATGGCGATTTTAAACATAACCTCACGATTCTTAATGCTGCTAAGAAGGCTTATGAGGAACTTGGTATTGGTGCTTATTTTATAGTACCTGATTTCTTTTTAAGAAGAGCAGGATTATCGGGGAAAGAGCCTTATGTTATTGGCTGGCCAACTAAGCCGGAGACACCATCGGAGTACTTGGACCTTCATGCAGGAGGTTTGGAAACAAGTTTAATGGTAAATGATTTCCCTGAATTAGTGGATGTTGATTTAGCACGTAGCCTTAAATCATCGCTAACTACATTTGAGGGTTTGAAGATTTGGCAACACGGTGGGGAGAAAGCCAAAGAAATTACCCCCTTAGGGTATTGTGGAAATCCATCAGCGATTGATCTGGAAGCAGCAAAGGCATTTGAAGAAGAAATGATTGAGGGTGTATCTAAGATTATTTGCGACTTTTTAAAGGGAAAGTAGGTTTGTTTAAAGGCTGCTGCCCGTGGCAACTCTTTTAGGAGCCTTTACCCTTGAGGCTCTTGGGTTATCCCTTGATCCGTTGCGACGGGAATTAAAGCAGCTACCCATGATTCTTGCTATGATTATTTAATTGCAAAAAAAACAAATTTCTGGTAAATGGATTTTATGCCATTAGATAAGAAAGACTTAAGAGAAGCGTTGAGGTTGGCGATCAAAGCCTTGATCATCCAAGAGGTCAGGGTATTACAATTGGAACGAGCCACTACCCCTTCCTTCATTATCGATCAAATGGCCCGTTCCATTCAGGAGGCCAAAAGAGAGATTATCTCATTGGTTCGGTTAATGCCCTCTAAAGAGAGAAATGTTTTCATCAAAAGGTTAATCCGTCAATCTATAGATGAAGAGATTGACCAGGGGGTTCAAGTAAGAAAGAATAAGTGTTTTCGTTGTATCCATGTTAGATATTTCGATGAGGAAGGATCATCCTATGTAAATCTGTCCATTGGAATCAGACAAGTTCAGATCATGGGGTGTGATGAAATTCGAACGGCATCTAAAGATCGGTGTCGGCGATTTGTAGAAAGGGCAAGGGCCACTTCACTCGAAGATTATCTCAGCGAAATGGCCCTTTTCTATGAGCTACGGGAGATGTTCAAAAGATTCGAAGAGATCTGGAAAGAGTACTTCCTCCTGTAAAACGCAAAGGGCATAGAGCATAGCGCAAAGTGTAAAGAACATGAATTTATATCTAACAAAAAATCGAAGTAAAATCGCTATGCGTCAAGCCCTCTGCGCTATGCGTTTAAGCTAAAGCCTCGGCCACCAACTCCGTAATATCCATCACCTTAATACGGCCCTTCTTCTCTTTTCGAAGTCTTGCAGCGGCCAGTTGCAGGTTGGACTTACAGGCCGGACAGGCTGAGACCACGACATCTGCCCCCGCACTGACAGCCTGTTGGATCCGTTTATAGCCTATTTCCAGGCTCATTTCGGTATCGTAAGCCTTTATCCCTCCTCCTGCCCCACAGCATTTAGCCAGATTTCTGTTGAGGGGGAATTCAACTAACTCCGCTGACTTAATGGCCTTGATTACATTGCGGGGTGGTTCATAAATGTTCATATGGCGACCGAGATCGCAGGGATCGTGGTACGCTATCTTCATCCGAGTTCCATCTTTGAAAGTGATCTGACCATCGCGGATGAGCTTGTCAAAATATTCTATAGCATGAAAGACCTGAATATTTCCCATTTCGCCACCAAACTTGGGATAAAGATCCTTGAAGGTCCGATAACACCCGGCACAAGTGGTCACGATCTCTTTCAATCCCATCTTTTTAAAAAGGCTGACATTCTTTTCGATACATCTTTTAAACTCATTTTGATCGCCCACCAGATAGGATATATACCCGCAGCAAGACTCTTCAATTCCAAGGGTGGTGAAATTGACATTGGCCTTCTTCATGATTTCGAGGGTGTTGGGGATAATATTGATATCCTGATAAGATGCTACACACCCGAAGTAAAGGAGGGTCGGTGCTTTCTCCTTTGCTTTAAAATCTTTCGGATAGATGTCCCTCCTTTTTTCTTCAACCTCCCCAAAAGGATTTCCTTTTCCTTCAATCGACTGCATGAGCATCTGATGTACAGGCGGCAGAAAACCTGCCTCCGTTAACCGGGTTCGTGCAGCCTGAATAATATCGGATACCATGACCCCGGCTGGGCAGACGGCATTACAATTAAGGCACATGGTACATCGATAGAATTTCTCGGCCAACTCCTTTGAAGGTTCTAAACCTCCGGTAAGGAGATGGTAGGATAATATGACTCTCCCTCGCGCATTAATAGATTCTAACGATGTCTCCCCGTAAGTGGGGCAACCCGCCCGACAGAATCCACACATGATGCACGCCATGATCTCATTATCCAGACTCTCTCCAAAACTTTTGAGGTTATCAGGTCTAATCAACAGCGGTTGAAAGGCAAAATTTTCATAGATATCCTTGATGGAATCATCAAATCCCATCTTTCCTGGATTGAGTATGTTGTTGGGGTCAAGGGCTTTTTTGATCTCCTTCATGACTTCGAGGGTTTCCCCTAACTCCCTTTTGATATAGGGAGATTTGGCCATTCCTGTTCCATGCTCTGCTGTGAGTGTCCCCCTGAGTCGTATAGTAAGGTCAATTAAGTCTTTGGATACTCCTCTGATGGTATTCCATTGCTCTTTATTTCTGGGATCAGATATGATGATAGGATGAAGATTCCCATCACCAATATGGCCAAAGGTGGAGATGGGGATGTGATGTTTCTCTGAGATTTTCTTGATTTCTATAATGGCTTCTGGGATTTTGGTGATGGGTATTCCCGGGTCATCCACAATGGATTGCATCCTTGACCCTCTCTTGACTTTTGACAATGAAGCGACAATCCCTTGACGAGCGGCCCACATCTTAAGACGTTTCGCAGGATCATCCTCCCATTTATTTTCAATACCGTTATTGGCTTCACAGGTTCTATTAATTTTCTCTATGTTTTCCTGAACCGCTTTTTTGTTGCCATCGATTTCAATAAAGAGGAGGCATCCCACATGATCGGGGATATTGAGTCCCATGGCTTTATTCACCACATCGATCGTCACTTTGTCCAATATCTCACACGAAGAGAGAGCAATGCCTGAGGTGAGGATCTCCCGAACGGCCTTTCCCGCATCCAAGGTAGAAGAGAAACGAGCCTCTGCAAAGGCAATGTACTCGGGTATGGGAAGGACCTTCAGAATGATCTTTGTAATGACGCCGAGCGTTCCCTCAGCATTGGTAAAGAGCTGAGTCAGATCGTATCCGGAAGAAGTCTTCCCTAGTATAGAACCCGTATTGATCGTTCGACCGTCAGCAAGCACAACTTCCAATCCTAGAACATAATGTTTGGTCGTTCCATATTTGAGAGCTCGATTTCCGCTGGCATTGGTTGAAACCATCCCTCCCAGCGATGCCAGATTAGCACTCCCTGGATCAGGAGGGAAAAAATGGGTAGGGGCAAGTGCTGCGTTGAGATTGTTGCAAATAACACCAGGTTCGACCACGACATATCCATTCTCTTTGTCTATCTCTAAAATACGATCCATCCTGCTTAGGTCAAGCAGAATACCACCCTTCGCAGCTAAGGCACCTCCCACCGCACTCGTCCCCGATCCCCTCGGGGTGACAGGGATCTTTTCCTTATTGGCCAAAGACATTATTTTTGAAATTTCTTCTGTTGTTTTTGCGAAGACAATAACATCCGGGATGGCCTCATGGACCGATAGATCTCTGGAATAGCAGAGTCGTTCAATCTGATCCGTCTTGACATTCTTCTCGCCAACAATTTTGGTCAATTCTTTAATGTAGTCCATCATCCTCCCTCCATTTAGAGTAGTGGAATTTTATATGACTTTGCTACTTTAAACAATAGGTTCTTTAAGTATTTTGATTCGTAATTAGATTTTATATTATTATTATAAAACAAATATCAAGAACCTACACACCAATGAGTTCTTTTCGGTCGTTGAGGCTAATTAGAATTTCTTGATAGATGGAGCGAATTTAAATCTTTTTATCGTAGTGTAGTGTTTCATAAATGACTTTACGCATTTTGTCATTCCGGACTTGATCCGGAATCCAGTTTTTTCCCTCTGGGCCGGAGGCAATCTGGATTCCCACTGGAGTTTACCCCGTACTTGATACGGGGCGGGAATGACATCTCTCAGATTATTGTAAAGAAGTGTTGGATTCACTACACTAGGAATGGACATCACATGGATTTCTCCACGAGTTCGCTTAGATCATAGGCGGCCATGGTTTCAGCCTTCCCTTTCTCTTTGATTCCGTCTCCTAACATCGTGAGGCAATAGGGGCAGGCTGTTCCCACCCATTCGGCCTTTACCTCGATGGCTTGATCGGTGCGCATCTGATTAATCCTCGTCCCGATATGTTCCTCCATCCACATCCGTCCTCCCCCGGCCCCACAGCAGAAGCTCCGATTATGATGTCGTTCCATTTCGATGAGCTTCAAGCCAGGGATGGAATGAAGAATCTTTCGGGGTGCCTCATAGATTTGATTCGCCCTTCCAAGGTAGCAGGAATCGTGGTAGGTAATGACTTTATCAATTGGCTTGGTGAGCTTTAGCTTTCCACTGGTGAGAAGTTCGGTTAAAAACTGGGTATGGTGAATGACCTGAAACTCGCCTCCGAATTGGGGATATTCATTTTTGAGCGTATGGAAACAATGGGGGCATAGGGTGAGGATCTTTTTGACGCCGTATCTTTTCATGATTTCGATATTGGCCTCTGCGATCGTCTGGAAGAGGTATTCGTTGCCGATTCTCCGTGCTGGATCTCCACAACATCCTTCCTCATTGCCCAAGATTCCAAACCGAACTTGGCAAGCTTGAAGGATTTTAACCACGGAAGTGGCTACCCTTTGGTTCCGAGCATCAAGACTTCCACAACATCCCACCCAAAAGAGGATCTCAGGATCAGTAACTTCAGCAAACGTTTTTATTTCCAGGCCTTTAGTCCATTCAGTCCGAACCCCGCGGCTCATTCCCCACGGGTTATTGCTCTTTTCAAGATTCTTTAGAGTCAATCGAACTTCGGAGGAGTACTTTGTTTCCACAAGAACTAAATAACGGCGGAGATCGATGTTCCGAATGATTTGTTCGATGTATACAGGGCATGCCTCTTCACAGGCCATGCAGGCTGTACATGCCCAGAGCTCATCCTCAGCGACGGTTTTTTCCATGATGGCTTCTGGTTGGCGCTGGTCTATTGGAGTTGTTAGGAGTTTTGGTCCCTCCCGCCACAGGTGGTCCTTCAGGTTCTGGGTCATTCGTCTCGGAGAAAGCGGCTTTCCTGTTAAGTGTGCTGGGCAGACATCCTGGCATCGGCCGCAATTGGTGCAGGCCTCAAGATCTAACAACTGTTTCCAAGTAAATTCAGAGATCTCTCTTACACCAAAGGTTTCTGCTTCTTCAAAATTAGGAATAGGGACAAGAATACCTTTTAGTTTGAGGTTACGGAAATAGACATTGATAGGCGATAAGAAAAAGTGCTGTAAAGGAGTACGTGTAATAAAGACATAGGCAAAGAATAAAAAGGCAGGCAGAGCATGGATTAAGACTCGGTGCCAGACCAGAAGTTCGTTCAGAGGTGCAGTCGACAGGATCAAAAAGAAACGAGAAATAAGATAACTTATAGGTGCCCAGGAAAACCAATCAGGAACAACACTTCCTCCGATGAGGGCTATCCGGTAGCCCTTAACGAAATAGCCGGTAATTAAAAGCACAATACCCCAAGAATAGATCAATGTATTGGTGGATTTTGTTTCCAAACGGGAAGGTTTGACAATATATCTTCGGTAGACGGCCATACATCCGCCAAAAATAACAAGAAGGCCCCCGATTTCGGAAACGAAGGAAGCATACTTAAAAATGTTTTGAGGAGGATTCGTGAGTCCCACAGGGTATGAAAAAAGTCTAACAATCTTGCCCAGAAAAATTAAGATGGCACCCCAAAAGATTAAAAAATGCATGGTGCCAGGGTAGAGTTCCTTCCAGAATCGGACGTGGCCAAACGTAACTGCCAAAAGAGTTTTAAGCCTGGTCGCTCCATGATCGGAGCGGTTTTCCTCTTTCCCGAGATACCATAGCCGATAGTGCCGCCACCAAAAGCTTAGGACAGAAACCGCCAGAAGCCCGATAAAAAGAATGAGAAAGCCAATGATGATAGGCAAAAAAACTTTCATGATATAAACTTCTTGACCTATCCAGAAACGAGTTAAAGAATCCATTTTACCTTCCCAAGTCCTTTCGATAAGATTTCTGAAAAGTCCAGGAATCTCTGAGAGCGTATAGTAGTTTCTCAGAGCTCTCTAGATATTAAATTGATAAACGAGGATAGAACGTAATCAAATGGGCAACAAAGAAAACGAGTGCTAAACA
>Ga0187886_1003175_pt1 | contig 12474 bp, 9 predicted proteins | sample June2016WEW_20_1_FD_133001 | JGI IMG/M metagenome (GOLD analysis project Ga0187886, IMG submission 133001) | Peatland microbial communities from SPRUCE experiment site at the Marcell Experimental Forest, Minnesota, USA - June2016WEW_20_150 | ecosystem: Environmental > Terrestrial > Soil >...
AATTTCTTTGCAAGACAGCATGCCGAAAATCAACACCAGAAAGAAACCCGATTTGTCGTGGGACGAAGGTGAGATTGGGGAGAGTGAGGCGGAGTACCGGCTAAAGGCGGCCAAGGAAGATGAGTCCTACGCAGACTATCGGGGCAAAGACTTCGAGTGGGCGCGGGAACAGGTAATGGAGGATGCCGGCCTGTTTGAATTGGAATGGGACACCCTTTGTGAAAACCTGACGGAACGCATGAAGCAAATGCAGAGGGAAATTGAAACCGAGTTAATCAAAACGTTTTATCAACAAAACGTGGATTACTTCTGGACGGCCTGCGTCTCCGGTTTCGGGTGGAGAAGCCTCTCCGGGCACACCTTTATCAAGGCGAAGATGGGAAAGGAGCTGTTGCACCGGTTGTTGCCCCGAAACACGCCCTGCACCTTCCGAATCTGGATCGATGTACGGAAAAGATTATGTGGATTCAGAACTTCCATCACGACGCACCAACCGGAAATGAATGGTATTCGGTCAGGCCGGCCAATGTAATGGAGGTTGAGAAATTGGGCGCCGGCGGCTTCGTCCAATAAACAGGACGCGGCGTATACCGCTGTGCCGGCTACTTATCCCATCCAGGCCATTTTTTTTTTGCAAAATATTGAAAAAACGCCTCAAATTCATTTATTGAAGAAAAAGAGGGTTATTTGAGGAAATGTTAATGAACTGAAGCTCGCAGGGTTATGAGTGCTAATCTCAAAACCCATACCTTAGACCGTTTGGCCTACCGTCTGAGGGTGGCCATTCGATCCTCAGTTCGAAGGAACCATGCGAGAAAGAACCAGCTATATTTTATATCATAATCTGCATATTTTAAAATGCAGTCAAATGAACCTGACGATATTGTGTTGTCTTTGTTCAACAAAAAATTGATAAAGAAGGTTATTTTCCAACATAAGATCGCCACTGATCCGATAGGCAAAAGAAGTCCAGAACGGGGAGGGATAAAAATGGTATTGCCGGAATAGACGAGGATGAAAATCTCAAAGCATGATAGTCCACTGGGAACAAAAACCCATATTTGGGGCGAATAATGGCCCGGATGAGAAAAGCATCTAGCACAGCTTCAACGTTTCGCAGGTTACCTTCCTCTAAGTGAAACACCTCTGACTGCTCTTGACAAATATCTCATTATGAGATATTCTTTTTTCATGCACGTCATCTCGCGCAAGCCCTTGATGGAGTTCTGGAACAGATACCCGGACAGCAAAGAACCCCTCTTGCGCTGGTATAGGATCATGCAGACAGCAACATTTGATAATTGGGGAAATTTACGGGCCGTATTTCCGTCTGCGGACAAGGTGGACCATTGGATCGTCTTCAACATCAGCGGTAACAAGTATCGACTTATCACAGCAATTCACTTCAACCGACGAAAGGTTTATATCCGGCATGTCCTAACCCACCAGGAATATGACCGGGGAGGCTGGAAACGATGAACTTTGTCACACCGAACGTACAGGCGCACTGGGAGGCTTTGCGGCCCATCCTTACTATCCGGAATGAGAGTGAGTATCGGCTGGCCGTAAACCGGATGAATGCGCTGCTGGACGAGATCGGCGGAAATGAGCGCCACCCGTTGAGCGGCTTGCTGGACACACTGGGAACATTGGTCCATGAATACGAGGAGCGCCACTACCCCATCCCGGACTGCGGCGGTGCGGAGGCGCTACGGTATCTCATGGAGGAACATGGCGTAAAACAAACCGAACTCCCCGAGATCGGCTCGCAGGGGGTGGTCTCGGAAATTCTGCGCGGGAAGCGGAAACTCAACGTGCGCCAAATCCACACGCTGGCGAAGCGTTTCCATGTTTCGCCAGCTACATTCCTGTGAGTTACCAACCCTGTCCTGGCTACTTATCTCATCCAAGCTATTATTAGCCCTAAATATCAAGGAGATCCGTCGACGAACGCGAGTGGTGACAATCTTGCCTAACGTCGCTTCTTGCCAGCGGTTGATTAGTGCCATTCTGATAGAGGTGGATGAAGACTGGCAAATGGGAAAACGATATCTGACGTTTCCTATTACGGAGGAGTTGACAACCTAATCGAGGATCACCCGGAGGCACCAGCCATTTTACAGAAAGGATCTTGCATAATCTTTCGAAACAGCATGGTGCCCAAATAATTGCTGGACTGCTGCAGAAGTCTATTACGTCGCTTACATAGGGCATCAAGGATACGATTGGCCGTTTCCTGAAAATTATACTCAACCTTCACAAAATAGTTGGATGAATCTTGGTTATAATATTTGGTATGAGGGAGAATTAACAGTATGTAATCAAAATGATCCAATCTCAACAACCCCTGGTTCAATTGGATTGGAAAAGGAAGTCCCGATTAGCAAGAGGAAGGACGCGCGTATGAAGAGGAAATTGTCATTCGCTCACCTTTTTGCTCTGTATCTGGTATTCATGTTGGTTACAGGCTGCAATCTCCCGCTTCATACCGGGGTCCCCCTGACCACGGTAACGTCTCTGCATGTATCCACTACCGCACTTGAACCCACTAGCACCATCCCTCCCACTGCGACACAGGAACCCTGTCTGGCTTCCGGTGACCAAACGTCCATTAATGCCAAGCTGAGCGGGCCCGGCAGTGTCGTCTGGTTGTGCCAGGGAGCGGTTTTCGAATTGACCGGCCCCGTGGTGATGAACGCAGACCGCCAGCAGATCTCCACGGTCGGCCTCCCCACCGATGAAAAACGTGCAGTACTCCGCTTAGCTTCCCCCCCTGTGGTCACCGCGGTTATCATGCGCGACTATTCGAATGTCATCCTCAGCAATGTAATCGTGGACGGTAACCGTCCCAAACTGGGTCAAAAGGATGGCGATGCCTTGATCTATGCTGGTGGATCCTCAAGCGGGCAGATCATTCGAGCTGTTAAGGTCACCGATACCCGCAGCTGGTCTTCCATCCATCTTATCGAGGGGAATCCTTCGCCCGGTCAACCCTGCACAAACGCGCTGTTGGAGGAGAACGAGGTCGGTCCTGCCGGCACCAGTGATAAATGGGCGGACGGCATCTCCCTGGCCTGTAAGGACAGCATTGTGCGCAACAACCGCGTCATCGACGCCACCGATGGAGGTATCGTGGTTTTTGGCGCCCCAGGTTCGCTCATCGAGAACAACCTCATCCGTTCCGAAACGCGCACCCTACTAGGTGGCATCAACATGGTGGACTATGATCCCTACAAAGGTGATTACACTGGTACCATCGTGCGTAACAATACCATTGACGCCTTCGGTGCGGTGATTCGGGTAGGCCTAGGCATGGGACCGCGCGTCTGGGTATGCTTGCCATCGGGGTCAGACAAGGATACCGTTCATGGGGGTACGGTCACCGGAAACACCTTAATAGGTGCGAAAATGCAATACGGTTTTGCCATCGACGGGGTAAAGGACTGGACGGCAATTGCCAATGTTGACCAGGCCAAACACCTGGGTATACCTTCGCTGGATTGCGCAGGCCAGGTTGCCTCGTCGCCCGCCGGCTTTCAATATAATCCAAAGCATGCCCAAGGGACTTTTCAGCCGGAGTTCAAAACCGCCCACCTCGACCTTGCTCTCTGGGCAATCGTGTCGCCACGTCCTTAAGCAAAAGACTTTTTTTATGCGACAAAAAACTTTTTTTAAAATATTATTGCGTGGGTGTCATTGTTGATTCTTGAAAAAGAAATAAAGTTCTTTAAAGGCGCCGGTTTTTCCTCTTTCTTCGCGTTGGCTGTGCAAAAAAGCGAAAACCTGTTGCCGAACAATGAAAGCCTGATTGCCTTAAGCTGTATTGGCTACTTGGCTAATCCGGTCCATTTTTAGCCTAAAATATTGAGGGGCCAATTCAAATGCATTGAATAAAGAAAGAGAGAAGTTTGAAGAAATGTTAATGGACTTAAGCTCGCAGGGTTATGAGTGCTAATCTCAAAACCACTACCTTAGCCCGTTTGGCCTACCGTTTGAGAGTGACCATTCGATCTTCAGTTTGAAGGAACCGTGCGAGAAGAACCAGCCTTATTTTACATCATAATCTGCACATTTTAAAATGCAGCCAAATAAACCTGACGAAATTGAGTTGTCCCCGTTCTACAAAATATTGATAAAGAAGATTATTTTCCATCATAAGATCGCCACTGATCCGATTGGCAAAAGAAGTCCCAGAACGGGGAGGGATAAACATGTTATTTCTGAAACAGATGGGGATGAAGATCACAAAGTATGATAATCCACGAGGAACAAAAACCAATATTTTGGGCTAAAAAACGCCCGGATGAGAGAAGTAGCCAGCACAGGTGACCGCTATATTTTATATATTTATGGGTACTTCGGCCTAATTACCGAAATGAATTTCATTGATTGTTTTTTTTTACTCTGACCGGCAGATTACATGAGGAATCATCCCTGTGTCGTTGAGATGGTTCCTTGCCAAGCCAAATAGAATGGCTTCATGAACGGAGACGCGACGGTAAAAGATTTCTTTACCGTCGCATCTCCTGGAGCAAAGGAGAAGGAGAGACTGACCCCCTACACGCGCAATTTTACATAAGGGGGATTCTTGGACAGCAAGAAAATCACACCGTCATGAGCATCCAGAGTTACGGAGATGTGATCCATCGCTTCCGGCTGGCTTTGATTCCTAATCCAATCTACGACGTAGAGCGGGCTGCTCAATCCCAGAGATTCGAGTTGGAACGAGCGCTGCACCGGGTATTCGCCCGTATTGAAGATAAATACGGCACTCGACTCTGATCTTGAATTAATTTTTGGCCGGACTTGGACGACGACCGGATCCACCAAACGGGCCTCGTGGCCAATCAGACTGGAGGGGTAGTTGGCCTGGATACGGTCGTAAACTATGGGGGAAGACCCAAGGAAGGGAAAATTACAGGAGTTCGAATCCATCTCGAGGATGAATTTCCACAGATGTAGCCTCTCATTCGATAATTCCTGCAAGTCGTCACTGGTCATCATGACACCACCGCTCATTCCGGCATAGAGCGCCAGCGAGCGAACTTCCTTATCGGTCAAATTATGATGATTGTTCCGCAGTAAGATACAATCCGGATCCGCCTGCCATAGCACGTGATTGGCGAAGTTTCGCGTGGCAAGATCATTCAGCAGGGATTGTGCAGAAAGCCGGCCTGTCCAATCCACACCCACATCCTGTCCAATGCGGATGGCATCAACCAGCCCCACAGAAGCCCACAAGGGACAACCGCAACCCAGCCAAATCGCGTCACCGATTTCAGCCCGGATCATCTCAGCCATCTTATGCCAGACTTCGATGCGGGTAGAACCAGGCGTCTGCCAGACAGCCCGATCCGGCCCATGATCACATCCAAAATACATGAAATCCGTCTTGAAATATTCGCAGCCCCATTCATGCCGCCAAGTGCGGAATACCTGTCTCAGGTATTCGAACGCCTCGGGGTGGGTCGCATCCAGTGTGTAGTACTCCTCGCTGAGTTTGTGCCAGCGGTCCTCCCCAACGAGCCGCCATTGAACGAGCGGACCTCCAGTTCTCCGGTCCCGGACGACCCAATCCGGGTGATCCCGGTACAGATGGCTTCGGTTGCCAACCATGAATGGTCCGATCCACAGACCGGGAATAAATCCGGCCTCGCGGATATCATCCAGAACCGCTTTCATCCCACGGGGAAACTGGGGTTTGACCTCCAGCCAATCGCCCATCTCCGGAATAAAACCCTCGTCGATTTGAAAAACTCGTAAGGAAAATTGCTCGCGATCAGAAGCTGCTTTGACGCGCTTCAGATACTTCAGGATAACCTCTTCCGAAATATAGGCATACAGGTTGTACCAAGAGCTCCAGCCAGTGATCGGTTGTCCAGAGATCCGCGGCTGGAGGGGCGACGCTTTGGCCACAATCCAAGCCCATGTTCGCAGTCCCTTCTCCGCCTGATCCGATTCGAAAACCACGAGTTGCTCCGATGTACACGGCTCATGCTCGTCGCGGTCTTTTTGGTCCCACAGGGTCAGGATCGTCAACGACGGGGGACAGCGGGTGGTATCAAACGTGAAGGTATGCTGGAATCGGTTGTGACGGTCGAAACCAAGCAGGAGGGAATTTCCGCCGTGTCGGGGTAAAAGCTGGGTCATGGCATACCCTGTTTCAGGGCGTATCTCATGCGATCCGAAATCCGCCAAGGCTTCGCCGTCCACGTAGGCGCTGCCATCCCAACTGGTATAGCCGTTGCGCAAATAGACGCGCAGGTTTTCAATTTCCTGGAATTGCAGACCGAACGAATTGAGCGTCTGCGAGGCGGGAATTCCTTCCAACCAATAGCGCAACCAAAACCCGTCCAAAGAATGATCGTGACGGATTTCCAGGCCGAAAATGCCGTTCTCCAATGTTGGAGACCGATAATGGACAATTTGGCGGTCGCTTTCATTCAGGACGATTTCCGTATGGACGTCCTTTAGAACCGACGAGTTAATGGCCGGATAACCGCCGCGCAAATAAATGCTGCTGGCCTCGATGTCCAATGCTCCTGAAGGAGTGAAAGTCAACTTCATAGACAAGTTCTTCTCCGAATGGGAAAGGTATTCCCCTGCTCTAAGCCGATGGCGCAGATTTGAAAGATGACCCCGGCCGGGTGCGCGCACTCGTGAGCCGACATCCGGCCGGGGTTTGAAGTGAATGGAAACAACGGAAGTGCTATTGGAATAAAGCGTTCACTTGCGCGTTGGCCGCAGACAGAGCGCTCGCGGCATCCTTGGTGCCCAGGAAGATTGCATCCATCGTCTGGTTCATGATGTCGTTGATCTCGGGAGCATGATCGGTCAACGGATAGAGGAAGGTATCGCCCGGCGTTGTGGCTTCCGTCGTAAAGGAGGAAACGTCCAAGCCCTTGGCCTTGTCAGCAGCCAGGGCCAACTGGACCGCATTTTCCTGAGCGGGGAAGACCACGCCCGCATTGCCAACGACGTTGGCGCATTCCGGTGAGGCCAGGTATTTGACCCACTCCCAGGCTTCCGCTGGATGCTTTGTGCCGCTCCAAATTCCATCGGTCAGGCCGTTAAACATCGACTTACGCCCGGCGGGGCCGGTCGGCAGGAGAGCAAAGCCGGTCGGGAAGGTGTCTTGGGCGTAGGAGCTGATCATCCAGGAACCATCGGAGATCATGGCTACTTTGCCGGACTGGAACAGGGAAAAACCGCCCAAGCTCTTGATGCTAGTGTATGGGATGGCATAGTGGGTGTCGTTCATCATCCGGGCCACCCAATCGATCGCCTGGGCGAACTTGGGATCGTCGTAGTAATACTTGGTGCCGTAGACCTGGTCAGTGTATTTGGCGCCGTTCCCCTCAACCAAGTAGCTCCATTGCTGTTGGCCGTAGGCAGTGCCGTTTCCGGTATCGCTGAAGAAGGTAAAGCCGTACTGAACGACGTTTTTCTTGTCGAACGCCGGATCGAGGCCATTCTTGCCGTTCTTGTCGAGGGTCAGCTTGGCAATGATCTGCTGGAACGTGCCGCCGTCCGTAGGATTCCAGGTCATGTTGTTGACTTCATCCGCGGTAATGCCAGCTTTGTCCAGCATGTTTTTGTCGTAGACGATGGAGATTGTGTCCCAGTCTTTGGGGAGGCCGTAGCGTTTGCCGTTGCGCACCCACAAATCGGCTAGCCCGGGCAGGTAGATGCTCAGGTCCACCTTGTCCCGGTCCACCAATGGCTGGATATCCATCACCTGTCCCTTGGCAGAGAAAGAGGGATAGTAGGCCAGATGGTCGGTGAACACATCCGGGGCCGTGCCAGCGGTGAAGCCAGTCTGGAGATTGGTCCAGTAATCCGCCCAGTTAAGCTGGGAGATCTGGATTGTGATGTTGGGATTCTTGGCCGTGAAGGCGTCGGCGCACTTCTGGTAGACAGGCTGCTGGTTAGAATCCCATAACGAATACTTGAGAGTTACAGGCTGTTGTGCGGTGGGCGGTTGGGCCGTGGGTGGTTGGGTCGCCGCCGCAGTTGTGGGTTGGACAGGCGCCAGCGTGGATGTGGGAGTAGCCGGCGCGGCGCATGCACTGAGCAAAGAACCCACAACTAAGACCGCAAGCGCCAAAAACAAAATTGATCTTTTGTGTAGCATTTCTTCCTCCTTTTATCGAATATCGAAGCGTGTTACCGATGGATCGCTGGAATTAAGGCATATGTTGAGTTCGTCTTATTTTACAAGTCAGAAGCCACCTCCTTTTCTCCCAACACGGGTCCATAGCGAAGAATCCTAGTGTGGAACTACATTACTTAATTCCCGTGAAGCGGATCGAATCCAGCAAGCGGCGGCCCAACGCAACCAACAGGATCACGGCTGGAATGATCGCCAGCACAGCCGCCGCCATCAAACCACTCCAATCCGGAGGTCCCGCAGAGTTCTGGGACCGAAAGACTCCCAGGGCTACCGTTATGACGCGTGTCTGGGGCAGGGCTCCACCAATGACGAGCGGCCACAAGTAATCGTTCCAGTAATTAATAAAAGTGATCACAGCCAGGGTCATCAGGGGAGGCTGGCTGATGGGAAGGATGATGCGCCAGAAGGTGGCAAAGGGTCCCGCCCCGTCTATTTTGGCAGCATCCTCCAGCTCTCGGTTGATTTCCAGGAAAAATTGGCGGAGGAAGAACACGGCGAAGGGCGTCATTAAAATATAAGGGGCCCACAATCCTTGCATGGTTCCCACCCACCCCAAAGACCTCATCAGTATGAAATTCGGAATAAGGGTGACAACCGCTGGAACCATTAGAGCCGAGATGTAGAGGGAGAAAATGAAGTTACGCAGCGGAAAATCCAGGCGGGCAAAAGCATAGGCCGCCATGGCGCTAAAAACCACCTGAAATAGTGTAATGACACCGGCGAATAGAATGGTATTGCGAAAAGACACCAGAAAATTAATGGAAGATTGGGATCCGCTAATTTCTATGGCCGTCTGCGGATCCATCAGACCGGTTACCCGTAGGAAATTAACCATCGTCGGCTGGACCGGTAAAAGCGTATTTGTATTTAAATAAACCAGTTTGGGTGCGGTCAGGGCGGTGCGCACTACCCACCATAGCGGGAAGAGCGTGATGAATATATACACCCCCAGAACCGCCCATATCAAAATCCTTCCAACGTTCAACCGTCTGAGCCTGCGACCCACGATCATTTTTATTTAACCCGCCTCTCCATGCCTTTAGTCCGCCATGCTTGTACGGAACAGCCGCATTTGCACCGAGCTGACCACGACCAAGATCAGGAAAAGAACGACCGATAATGCCGTCGCATAACCCATATTGAAGCGCTCGAACGCCTGTTCGAAGATCAACCAGTTGAATACTTTGGTCGCATTGATCGGACCGCCTTTCGTCGTAATGGCCACAATATCAAAGATCTGAAACGAGCCAATGATGGAAGTGATTATGACGAAACTCAGGATCGGACGCATGAGGGGCAACGTGATCCGCCAGAACATATTCCATTCGCCCGCACCGTCCACCGCGGCCGCCTCGTAAATCGTCAGGTCGATGGTCTGCATCCCGGCGAAGATCAACAACCCCGTATATCCCAGCCAGCGCCAGATGGTGATGATGGCGAGGGTTGGAATTGCCGTTTGCGGAAGTCCCAAGAAAGCTACGGACTCCATGCCAAGCAATTTAATAAACACGTTGACAATGCCCAGCGTAGGATCCAGCAACCAACTCCACAACAAAGCGACCACTACATTGGAAAGCAACCAGGGCAGCAAGAGAATACTGCGCACCACGGTGGATTTGGTCAGGCGGCTCATGATGACGCCCAACAATAAGGCCAACACTGTCTGGATAGAAATGTTCCAAAATACGAAGAGGGAAGTTACTTTTATCGCATTCCAAAAGTCCGGATCATGGAGCATGCGTACATAATTGCCAAGACCGACGTATTTTGCCGGTGTCAACATATCCCAGTTGGTAAAACTGACCATCAAACCACGCACGGTCGGAATGGCGTAGAACGTGATAAATCCCACTAAGCTGGGAAAGATAAAGATCCAGGCCGCCAGCGTCTCTCCACGAAACCAGCGCTTGATCCATTTCGAATGGGATCGACGTGGGGGAGCAGGTGAGATAACTTCCGGTAAGGTTTGCATGAGAATATCCTAGAACCATTAACCAATGGGTTAAGAATGCTGTAGCTCGTGCAAGGTTTCGAGTAATAGGCCTGGTAAAACGGGTTTCACCAGAAAAGCGGCTGCTCCCATTTCCAACCCACGCTTGCGTTCGTCTAACGTTGAGCAAAGGATCACCGGAATGGAACGTTTACGCAATGCGTTCTGTATGGCCGTAAGAATTGTCCAGCCCCTTCCGCCCGCCAAGGCCGGTTCCAGAATAATGGCGCGCACATCGACGGTTGACAGGGCTTCCAATGCGCCAGATTCACTGTCACGCGCCAGCACTTTATATTCCTGATTTAAGACCCCACGATACAGGTCTATGGTTGGCAGATCGCTTTCGATCATTAAAACGACCGGTTTTGCCATTGGACAACTCCTTTTTAGAGTATAGGGAAAGGAAGCATAACTGTCTTGGACAAATGTATTCGCCACTAGGATAAAAGTATTCGGTTGTGAATGTGTTCCGGGGAGTTATTTTTTCATTTGCCGGAAAGACTGGGGGGATTGGCCAGTGTGTTTTCGGAAAATCCGGCTGAAGTAGGCTGAATCGTCAAACCCGACCTGTGCCGCGACTACTGTTATCGTATCCGGGGAATTATGAAGCAGTTCCTGCGCTTTTAATACACGGAAACGGTTCAAGCAGTCCCAGACGGATAACCCAACTTCCTGATGAAAAATCCGGCTCAGGTAATTGGAACTAACCCCCACGGCCCGAGCAATTTCCTGACGCGTTACGTGCAGTGCGTAATTTTGATGGAGGTAAGCGATCGCGGCTTTGACCAGAAAGCTAGTAGACCTAGGTAGGGTTTCGCCGGGTTCGAAAATTTTCCTGAGGAGTTCAACCGCCTCTTCATTGGAGAGCAATTTTTTGCTTTGGAAAGTCACCCGCGCGAAGTCCAAACGCTTGATATCCTCCATCGAAAGCAGCTTTCCGCTCATTACCAGCACTGGGACCTGTCGGGTTTCGAGTCTGGAGCGCATTTTCTCCAATACCGCGAAGCCATCGACTTCTGGCATCATCAAATCCAGGATGACCAAACTAGGCGGGGTCTTCTGCATTAATGCCAAAGCTGTTGTTCCGTCTTCGGCGGATAACACGGGATACCCGGGAAGGGCTTCGTTCACTATCCGTTGGTAAAAATCTCTAGCTTCTGCCTCGTCATCCACAATTAATATCGGATCAGTCCCCCGGGTGGGACGAAGCACACTGATAGCTTCCAATAAGGTTTTGCCGGCCACCGGCTTCATAAACACTTCCGTTGTTTCGATCCCATCGTCCGAACCTTCCCGATAAACGATAAATGGCAATTGGCATAGCTGAGGATGAACGCGAACGTATTCGACCATCTCCCATTCGTCATGGCTGGCATTGAGCATGTCCCAAGCCAGCACGCTGGGTGTGGCCTCTCTCAGGATGGCGTCCAATTGTTCGGGAGCGCCAATCTTCCGGACTGGCAAATGCATTTGCGTGGCCAGATTCAGGAATGTTTGGGATGTTTCCTCTCCAGTCGAGAGAACCAGCAAAACAGGCTTTAATATCTCCACGGGGGGAGCGGTAAACCTTCCGAAAAGATTGGGCAGCGGCAGATAAATGTGGAACGTGCTGCCCTGTCCGGTTTGGCTCTCCAGGCTCATCATGCCACCATGCAATGCAACCAGACGACGGGTGATACTTAATCCAAGGCCAATTCCCTCGCTCCGACGCCCAAGTCTTTCAACCGTGACGAACGGCTCGAATATGCGCTCCTGAAGCTCAACGGGAATACCCATTCCCGTATCCTGGACCCAAAGATGCAGATGGGGTGGATTAACTTCAGCCCCCAAGATAATTTCCCCGTCGGTTGTAAATTTCCTTGCATTACTGAGCAGATTCATCAGGATCTGACGCAAGCGGATGGGGTCAGCTTGAATGACCGGTAACCGGTCCGGTAGACTAAGTTTCCAGACGACCTCTCCAGGGGAAGTTTCTGCCATGCTGTGGAAAACGTCCTCCAAAAAAGCGCGGGTGGGAATAATCTCCGGGAAAAGGTCCAACTGGTCAATCTCAGCCCGTGAAAGATCAAGCAAATCGTTGATCAGCCGGGTGAGATGCTCGCAACTCCTGAAAATATAACCAATATCCTTGCGCAGTCCATCCGGCAATTCAATCCCGTAAGGGTTGGGGTTCGAGAGGGCGGTCTGGCTATAACCGAGAATGACATTGAGCGGCGCCCGCAATTCGTGACCAACATTCGCCAATAACCTGGTCTTCAATTGATCTGCTTTCTCCGCCACAGCCCGAGCCTGCACGGCTTCTTCATACAAC
>Ga0187886_1003176_pt1 | contig 12461 bp, 11 predicted proteins | sample June2016WEW_20_1_FD_133001 | JGI IMG/M metagenome (GOLD analysis project Ga0187886, IMG submission 133001) | Peatland microbial communities from SPRUCE experiment site at the Marcell Experimental Forest, Minnesota, USA - June2016WEW_20_150 | ecosystem: Environmental > Terrestrial > Soil >...
AGGTATGTGGCAAGCCAGGGCCGTACGAAAGAGTATGTCCGCATATACGCAGAGCAACTCCGATTGCTATAGCGGTTCCCTACAGCCTTGATACCGCGCGGCTTGCCGCGCGGCAGTTCATTTTTAACGCAAAACATAAAATGACAGCAAAAGGGGTGTTATTTTCAATTCTAAGAAAAGGACTTAATTATCGTTCTGCAGCAATTCCGCAACCAGGATCAGAATATCATCCTGTGAAATGTGGAAAAGAGGGGTATTGTCGCCCGTCCTTCGATTGGCTTTGCGGTAATCGGGTGAATAGGCAATATGCGCAGGAAATGAATTCGGAAATTCTTTCCATGATGATTGCGGATCGGTTACGAGATTATTTGTACTTGCAGCAATCTTTTGGATAGTTTATACTTCCAAACTTCGGGTGGTTGATTTCCTTTTCAATGACTTCTGTAACCCGCGACTGGAAAAATTTGGTTGGGCGGTTGATGAAATATAAAACCTACCTACAATACGCTCTCCTGGTCCTGGGTATTACGATATCGGCAATACTGGTAATAGCCTTTCCAAATTTTTATTCCCATTATGATATAGGGGTCTTTGTGAAATGGGCAAAGTATTGGAATAAAGGTTGGCAAGATATTTATCTTTCGTGCTCCGAATGCAATTACCCTATCCTTGGTATGTTCAGTTCGGCAGGTTTACTGAGTCTATTGGGAGGGAATAATCCCCAGAATGCTGTATGGACTTATCGGATTATTCTCGCTATAATAGATGGTATTAACGTATTGCTGATTTTTTTTCTGTTGAGAGAATTCTCCATTAAAAATGCCGCGTTATGGGCTGGGATTACAGGTTTATTGGTATCTTCATGGGCCGGAGCCGCGGTATGGGGACAAATTGATGATATCAGCCAGTTCTTTCTGCTGCTGACCTTATTATGGATTGTCATATGTAATTTATCCATGAGGATGAACTTTATACTTTATCTGGGAATTAGCAGCCTGCTGTTGGGCCTCCTACTGCTCACGAAGCAATTGATTGTTTTCAGCTTTATTCCGATTGAATTACTCCTGATGGTAAGCATCTTCTCCAGCCGAAAACGGGTCTCAGCGGTGGGGTACATGGCGCTGCATTTTATCTTTTTGGCTTTTTTTGTTCTCCTTTGGGATCATTTTCTCCATCTGGAAGAACCCTATATCTCACACCTGCAATTAATCTGGGGTGTTCGAAGCACCCAAGGAGATTTCATTTCGGCCAATGGTTTTAACATTTGGTTATTTATTCGCCGGGGGATGTACAGTTCCTCCCATGTTCCTTTTATTATCTTTTCCCAATCCGTGTTCTCGGGAATATTTAATCCCTTTAACATCGGTATTCTTCTCTTCCTAGCACTTGTTGCCATCCTATCCATATCCATTCTACTGAATTTTCGACGACGCAAAAAGAATGGAGATACATTCCTTAACAAGGAAGTGCTGTTGAATTTCATTCTTTATCTGGCTATTGTAAACTTAATTTTTAATCTGGTGCTTGCCGGGACCCATGAACGGTATTTATATCATTTTTATCCATTCGTACTCCTTGCCTGTCTGGGATTACGGGAATACAGCAAACTCTTTACTAAAACACTATTGGTTGTAATCTTGATTGGATCGAGTCTGTATGGATTATTTGTTCTGGGAATAATACCGGGAATCCTATCAGATTTTACAAACGCCCATGGATACCTGATAAATAGAATTATGGGGTTCTATCACGTCGGTCTTTTATGTGTTCTTGTCGTTATTATCTTAAAATACCAAGGATTTGTTGTAAACCTCAAGAGCATATTAGAAAAAGTGAAAATCCGATAGGATGCCTCGGCTGCGGTTGAGATTATTCATAAAATAATTGGAACCGATTGGAGAGGGGGATCCTGGCGCACGACCCAACCTGGATAGGAATTCCATGCCATATCGCTGTTCTATTTTCCATAGGATGGTACCTGAAGACTCAAGAGGGGCAGGAATTGTTCAGACGGTGGAAATTGGAACTTTGCATATTCCTTGCGCAATGCGAAAAAAAGTCCCAAAGGTAGCACGTCGTTCCGCTAGGTCTGCCTACCCAGAGAGAATGTCAAACAGATTCTATTCATAGGTTGGCGAATCATTTACAAAAAAGCCAAGAGAATACATTTTGGCTTTTTTTCATCAGGTTTTGGATGTCTTCGGGTCCCGGATTCCAGTCTTATCAATAGTCCGCATAATCCGGCCTTTGACGAAATCGCTTGATATAAGAAATTAATGCTATTAATATAAGAAAAATCTGATATAGGAACAGTAACATATGGAGGTTTGCTGTGTCGCTTAACCATGCGATTCTCGGCTTCCTGAACTACAGAGCCATAACGGGATATGACCTGAAAAAAGTTTTCGACGTCTCGGTCTGGCACTTTTGGCCCGCCGACCAAAACCAGATTTACCGCACCCTTGGCCAGTTGGAATCTCACCAATGGGTGAAGATGGAGCGCGTCCGGCAGAAGGAACACCCGGACTGCAAGGTGTACCACATCACCGACGCCAGTAGGAAGGAATTGCGTCGCTGGTTGACCGTCGCCCTGTCTCTGACGGAATTTCACGACCCCGCGCAGGTCCAGTTTTTTATCGCCGGGCAGCTGAAAGATCAGGAGATCCTGGAGATGTTCGAACGGAGCGCGTATGTTCAAACAAGCTCCCGCTCCGGAGCAATGAGCCTTCCAGAGTCTCTTGAGCCCCCGTCGAACCTATTTGAATCCCGGAGAGGTTTCCATATGTGTTTTGAAATACGCATCGCCGGTGCAATAGGACGGCAACGGAACCGCCAGGCGGCCGTCGAAACGACCATTCACCAGCAGACCGGGAATGATGGTCCAATAGGTAGTATCGACTTGTTGTGCTGGTAGTTGCATTCCGCAAGTGCTGCTGGTCGTCATCGAAATCGGCGGACCATTCTCAGGATTTGCCTGGATCGAGACATTGATGCTGCCATCGGATTGCCTGAGGTATTCTCCCGTTAGATTCGCCGTCCATTGGCTGGGTTTGGTGGAAGTCCACTCTGCCGGGCTACAAAAAGCCGAGCTCATATCCCAGTGTATCCCGACGTCGGAGGTCGTAATCCTGGCAGTACCCTCCAGCTTCCCATTCTCGGCGGCTTTCACGGAGAATATTCCTTTGGTGTGGCCCCACTCGCGAACCGTCAGAACCTGCGTCGGGCCGAGCGTCTGGCGGCAGGTGAAATCAAGGACAAGCTCGGAGCTGCCCTTGATGCACACGTCGTCCGCAGGGTCGAAGTTGTCTGTCTCACCCTGATCCAGTTCGTACTTCCCGTTTCCGTTCGCGTCCTCCATCCCATCCAGGCAGCCGCCGTTATCCGAATCCTCATCCAGCTCCGTGGGTTTGCCATCTGCGTCGATGTCGCGTCCTTCCACGTAAGGATGGATTGCATAACCATAGCGCGGGTCAAAGACGCCGGAAGCGATATCCTGCTTGTCGTTGACTCCGTCCTGATCGGTATCCGCGATATTGGAATCCGTCTTAAATCGTTCGGTCTCATCGATATTGACCACGCCGTCGTTGTCGGAATCCTCGAAAATAGCGGGGTCGTCTTTTGTTCCTTTAGCACCGGAAGGGATCAGCCAATACGCGTCCCAATTCGCCCGCAGGGCGGATTGTTTCGGATTTTTAAGATCGACGTTGTACGACCCATCCCAGGGATCGTTAATCGTGATGTAAGAATCGCCGTCTATTTCACCGTAGCCGGTGATGACGAATACGTGTTTGGGGATGGAACCGATCACCGGCCGGCCGGCATCGATGTTAGCTTTAACATCGTTCCAAAAAGTGTCGACAGTTTGTCCTTTGCGATAGATCGGATCCACTCCGAGCGCATATTTGAGGGCTTGGGTGGTTTGGGAATCTCTGAAACCCGCGTTGTAGTTTAAATCCCGCTCCGGACCGCGCACTTTATCCTTAAAGATGTAATATCCGATTCGATCCTGGCTGAGGTTTCCCCCGTAGAATTGATTGACCATGGCAATGGAGGCCAGGGCGCAGTTGGTGTTGTCGGCCGGATCGTTTTCATCAAAATCGGGATGGGCTCTATCCCAGGCGTGGGGTCCGGTTTCGTTCTCGCTTTCAAGCAGCAGCATGGGCGTGTCCTTCTTCTGAAACAGGAAGGGTACGGGAAGAGGATTTTGCGGGGCGAGGGCAAACAGATTACCCGAGGCGCTTGGGACTTTCAACGTGATCATGTTTACCGGCGAGAATTCGGCTTTGGCTCCGTCGGCGCCAATGGCTTGCACGCGCCAGAAATAGGTTCCGGAAGATAGCGAATCGACCTTGAGCGAGGGAACGGAGACGGACTGATCGATTTGCAAAGTCGCGAACGCAGGATCCTGGGATACCTGCACCGAATATTGGGTGGCTCCCGCCGCGGGATACCAGCTCAGTTTGACGTCTCCCGGGATCATCAGCGCGCCGCTCAGAGGAAACAGGAGTTGGACGGAGGGGATGGGATTGGCTTTCCCGGGCGTGGCCTGCTCGGGTGCAAATGGAACCCACTCGGCGGGGTGGATTTTTACGGCCAGCGGATAGCGCCCGATGGTCATACCGGGTTCTGGATCCTGCACCCGCCCGCCCGGATTCAACTTGACCGGTCCAGCCTGTTCGTCCCCCCACGCTACGCGGTCAAGCTGGGCTCCATCCTTCCCGGTGAGCGCCACCCATCCAGACGTTGGGTTCAGGAAATCGGTACGGTCGGCGTGAAGGGTAAGGCCGTCGGTCTTATCCTGGCCGTCGAACAAGATCAGGAAGAATGTGCCAGGCGCCAAGACGGTGTGACTGTCAGGTGGTTGGTAGATTTGCTTCGCTTCGTTGCTTAGTTCCAAGCCGGTAAGGGGGGCGCTGCCGGATCCGACGTTCTTCAGCTCGATGAATTGCGGTTGCCCTTCTTCCGGCGTAAAGCGGATTTCGTTTAGCAGGACTTGGACATGTGTAGGAGTTCCGCCCAATACGCCTCCTACAGAACGCTGCATGGTATTACAGCTGAGGGTGAATAATAGGAACAATATTACTAGAAAGAATTTTCTCTTCACTCTCTTCATCCTATCAAGTCCGCCTGATACCGACAAAGATAGGCCCTACATAGAACCCCGGATGGTATGATATCTCTGATAAAGAGGACAATGCACTTATGAAATCGCTCCTGCGGAGCGTCTCTTTAATGCTCCCATGTCTCCTCTGGCAGAAGGGATTTAGAAAGCGAATACATGTCGGTCTTCTCCGCTACGAACGCGTTATCTCTCGCTTTGCTTTCCCGGTTGTGTGGTTATTATACTATTGAATATAATTACTTTTACCGAATTTTCTGCCTTGGATTTGCCGGTAACAAAATCATCGCGCTCAACAGGTGGCCAACCGGCTCGACGGAGATTGACCCGGCAACGCCGACCACCATCTATACGGGGATATCGGGTAGTGACGTGTTTGTGATTCAAAAGTTTGTATATCAGATTTACCTTCCACTGATCCAACGCGATCAGTAGAACGCGGCTCTGTCGGCCAATGTATCCATTCGGAACGAAAATGTCGGTTTGGGTTGAAGGAAAAAGCCCGATCCGGAAAACAACTTAATTATCACACTTCAGCTAGTTTCCCTACTTCAAATGATCTTCAGTAAAGAACTTAATTTTCCCAGAAGGCCAGTCATTATGCTGTTGTCATACCGAAATTTGCGATTTCGGAATAGGACTTTACTATTCTTCTATAGCATGATTATCCTTGATGTAACCGGCGGCGCTTTTAATAAACTTTCGCTAAATATAAAATTTATACGATTTTCGGTGCGGCGGTTGGATTGGGGAAACACCGGCGCGCGAACGCCTAACCCGAAATATCAGCCGGCGATTAAACCGCCAACTCCGTGCTGGTCGGGCAGAGACGCCCGCCTATGGCATGGATTTGGTATAGCTTTCGTCCAGCAGCTGGCCGAGTTCGCTGCGGGCCGTGGAGACCGGCACCGCCATGGAATATTGCCATTCGTCGACGAGCGAAGTGACCGATCGTTCGAAGATGGAAGTTTCGTATTCGTTCAGTTTCTTGTTCTTCCGATAAAACGATAAATCCCGCACCAGCCGGCACATGGATCCGGAATTTCCTTCATGCAGCCGCAGGTGAATTTGCGTTTTTCGCTCCATCCGGTTTTCGGAAAACGGAGCGTACCGGTCGCGCAGGATGGAAAAGAATTTCTCAAATTCCAGCTTGGAAGCGGGCGTTCGCAAGGTAACTCTGTCCTCGGCGTGCACCGGAATCCACACCGTCATGTCCTTTGCCTTCACGACGTAAAAGAGCGTGATCGTCCCCGCTACTTCCTTCTTTTCCAGATCAACGATCTCCACCATCCCGTAGGACGAATGGATGACTTTATCGCCCACATGAAAATCCATGATCCACCTCCAGGGTAATTCCGGCTGCCGATTGCGACAAAAAAGCCAACCGGATATAGGGGCTGGCAAATTCGCTTGGCAAATCCTATATGGGACAAATGGATTATACCACATTTGTGGATCGGAAATGGTGGAAATGTTCGAGGGCTATTATGCCCCGGCCATATCGGTTATTTTCGGTATTCAGTTCAGAATGATTCAAGGTGGAGCTTTTTTGAAGTGTTATGCAACTAATAAGTATAATTAAGAGTGTGCAGATCCGCTCGGTCGATACAGAAATGGTTTTTGGTTATGTATAGGTTACCGAGAATCCAGTGCGCCTGTTGCCCGGCTCGCATCACCCGATTATTTCCGGAGGATTTCCGAAAGTGAAAGGGCAAACTACAATGCCTCCATTAAATAAAATCCAAATATATCTCGAGATCGGCAAGCAACGGGTTTTCGCCGGAGCGGTGGACTGGCCGGGATGGACCCGGTCCGGACGAGATGAGGAATCAGCGATCCGGGCGCTGGTCGAGTACGGAGCTCGCTACGCGCGTGCCATTGGATCGGCGCAGCTGGGATTCCAGCCGCCCGCGGATGATTCCATCCTCACGGTGATCGAACGATTGAAAGGAGATGCAACGACCGATTTCGGATCGCCCGGAACCCCGCCCAAATCCGACTCCAAACCGGTGGATGCCGACTTGCCTCGGCGATCCGAGGCGATCTTGAAATCCTGCTGGCACACGTTCGACAGGGCTGTGAGGGCTGCGGGAGAGAAAGCACTCCGCAAAGGTCCGCGCGGGGGCGGCCGCGAGTTGGATGAGATCGTCCGGCACATTCTCGAGGCGGACGCGGCGTATCTAGCGAAGATCGGTTGGCCGTTCCGGCAGGATGCAACCGCCGATACGGCGGTGGAATTGCGCCGGACACGCGGCGCGATTCTGGAAGGCCTGGCCTCCGCCGCAAGCGGCAAATTGCCTGTGCGCGGGCCGCGGGGAGGGTTGCGATGGACACCGCGATACTTCGTCCGCCGGGTTGCCTGGCACGCACTGGATCATGCTTGGGAGATCGAAGACCGCGCGGAATGATTTAAAATGAATTGTCGCGACGGTTCATTGATCTTTTTAGGATTCCGCACCAACCCATTTCTAATAATGTCCGCTTTCGGAATCCTGTTAATATTTGCATTTTTCGTAGATTAATTGAAATCATTTCCTGTTAATAATTGGATAGAAAATATCGAAAATTGAAAAGGATTATCATTTTTATTGATGCGATTGGATATAAGGCTCCGATCCAACAAGTCAGGAAAATGAAATAATCGACGTCCAAATTGTCGCCGAACTGTAACAGTTCTGCAATGCGGTTAGGCTAAAATTATCAGTGTCGGAAAAAGGGGGTAATTGCGAAGTCCATTGGAATGTTTTATCCTTCCGGTCTCTCGACGGGAGATGACCCGCGGAATCGACGGGCAAGAGGCGTCGGCAATGAAACGGTTCAAGGTCCGATATCTGCTTTTGGCGGCACCCGTGTTCCTTGCGCTCCTATGCGCCGGGTTGTATGCGCAGTTCAGTTCCTACGCGCCCGCCGCACCCAGGGACCTATCGACCGAAACTTCCACGCCGTTCCGGCCCGCCACCGCCACGCCGTTCCAGGTGGGGCCGAGCGAGACTCCCACCGCGACCGAAACCATGCTGCCCCCGCTTCCGACTGTCACTCCCACGCCTCCCGGTGGTTCGCCGCCGTGGGCGCCGTTTGCCGGGCCTGTGCATCCGGCGTCGACGCCGATCCCGACACCCGCCGAGGAAATCACGCAGGGCGGGGATACGCTCAACATCGCCCTGCTGGGAATTGATAAGAGCGTAACCGCGGGTTCCTACCGGACCGATGCGATCATGATCCTTTCGCTCGACCGGGACCGCAAGTCCGCCGTGCTGGTTTCCTTTCCGCGTGATCTGTACGTCTATATCCCCGTCTACGGGATGCAGCGGATCAACGCGGCCTTCCTGCAGGGACAGGAACTGCATTATCCCGGCGGGCGCTTCGGCCTCTTCGCCGACACGATGCGGTATAACTTCGGCTTGCGGGTCGACCATTACGCGCTGTTGAACTTCCAGGGTTTCAAGGACATGGTCGACGCGCTCGACGGGATCGACGTCAACGCCTCCCGCCCGCTGACCGACTTCCGGCTCGGCTACGGCAACTACACGATTCCCGCCGGGGTGACGCACATGGACGGCTCGACGGCGCTTTGGTATACGCGCGCGCGGCATACCACCAACGATTTCGACCGCGAGCGGCGCCAGCAGGAGGTGATCCTGGCAATTGCACAGCGCCTCCTAGATCTGCGGGCGGTCGCCAATTTCCCGGGATTCTTCAATATCTTCATGAAATATTTTGAAAGCGACCTGACGCTCGATATCCTCACACCCTACATGGAATTGGCGGGATCCGTCTCTCCCTCCTCGCTTCAGCGCTATCGGATCACCGCTCCGGACGGTTGCAGCAATTGGACGACCCCGGAAGGCGGAATGGTGCTGCTCCCGAAATACGACGTTATTCGCGCAATGTTGGAAGCGGCTCTGTTGGGATGACCTCAAGCTGAATGCGGAAAATGTGAATTATATTAATAGAAAGACAGTTCGCGAGATAATTACGAATTGGATGCGGATCATGAAAGCCCGGCCGCAGCTTATCCTCGGAGTTTATTTTCTTCCGGCTATTTGCGGCACGTTGAAGACCGGCATTGATTATGGCAACGCACCGGTACCCAGGAGCACCGAAACCCGCCCGGATTTCGCAAAGACCATAGGTGCGATTTCCACTTGGACTCCGGCACCCTCGGTGACGTAATCACCAACCACTGCCCGGACTATCGGCGAATCCACGAATCTCCACCCCACAGAAAATAAAAGCGGGTTTGTCGACGTTGCGGCGGGCCGAAGCCATACCTGCGGTAACCGCTGGTGTGGAATGATAAAATAGTTGTATCCTGAAAATTATATAAATCAGTCCTTTTTGTCTTTCATTTTGATCTCCAAGAAAAATAAAGTTATATCCTAGCAGTGTTTTTAACAAACACCCAGTATAGAAATATGATGATAAAGTTGTATTCTCGCAGTTCCTTTTTTGCTGTTTATTCCGTAATCTATTCTCAATAACCCCAAAATCTATTCCGTATATCCACCCCGTGGGAGGGTGATAAACAGAAACAATTCCCGAACATCTGTATAATAGGGGTTAGATACGGAAAGAGGCAACCGGGGATTAAGTCAGTTGACTCAATAGTTGGGCAAATTAAGAAGGCATCTTATGGAAAAGGACCTTTTCTTAATAATTGAAGAACAAGAAGATACAGTAAGGCAAAAAGGAATATTAGATAATCATCATTATATTGAATATTATCGTTCATTAATTAGTGCGCTTGATATTAGCATGATTAATTCATTACAATTTATTCCTAAAAACAACTCAGAAACTAATTTCAAATCGTTTAATTTTATGGTAATACCCAAATATATTTCGATTTCAAAAGCTGCAATAGATCTTGCGATTTCTGGCCACCCAATAGAAGCTATTACCCTTTCAAGGTTATTACTTGAAATATCACAAGTATCACAATGCCTAAATTATCATCCTGAATATATAAAAAGTTTCAATGAGGGGAAAATGAAACCAGATAAATTAAGAAAAATAATCTCAAAAGAAACGAAAAGTAAAAAAGGGGATAAATTATTTGGATTATTGAGCACATTTTCCCATTCAACGCGAGAATTAATTTACGTAACTCTCCAACCCAATGAAAATGGAGTAGATATACCAATAATAAGTAATAATTACGATTTAATTCATAAGGCAATATTTAGTATCGTACATTATGTCTGAACTCAATATATTTCATATAGAAGCTTATTTGCCGATGATAAGATAGCCAACGATGAATTGCGTGAATTAGATAAATATGTATTTGACATTACTCGGTATACACAATTATTTGGGAATGCTTCGGAATTAACACTGAAATACTTATCAGTATTTGTTGAGAAGATAGATGAATAAATTAATTTACCCAACCCGCGCATGCAGCCGACCCCCGCTCGCGAAGTCATCGCACCGGAAGAGCACCGGTGCTCATCGCTCCCTCGCTTCGCAACCATCACCGCTCGATGAGCAGAACCGAGCGGTGATGCTCCGCGAGAGCAGGCGGGGGGCAGGCCCCCGCTTCGTAATCGCCCCCGTTCCCGAGGGGACACGGGAACCGGAGCACTTCGCGAGAGCAAGCTTTGGCCCCTCGCTACGGAACTGCACATGTTCCTGAAAACCACAGGAACATGTGCGCTCCCCCCGCTTCCCCCGCTTCCCCCGCTTCGCGAGGGCAGGCGCGAGGGCGGAGCGCGAGGCAGGCGCGAGGACAGGCCTTTTTGTTAAGTATAAAATTAGGTAAAGAACGCAACTTTTTATTAAGAAAATGAGGTTGTTAAAAGTTCGGCAAGGCTCAGGGGCAAAACGTTTAAATTGCGTTTCTATTTTCCTGCTAAAATAGTAATTGAATTGCGGAAACGGCCAAGCGGCCCCGCGCCCCGGAGCAATCACCACCCGTTTTTGGGGTGGTGATGAATTGCGCAGGGGGCCCCCACTCGCGAAGTCATCGCATAGGAGGCCCCCGCTCCGCAACCATCACCGCTCAAAGTACAAAACCGAGCGGTGATGCTCCACGAGGGCAAACTCACCGATGCTCATCGCTCGGGGGGGCAGGCTGAGCCGCCGGACGTTGGGCGGAAACGGGAAGCAAGACAAATTGGATAATGATGGATAGAACAGGCATGCTCAAAATCCCTATACCACGTGAGCATCAAAAGCGGCATAAATAATAATTGAATTTTCTTTCTTGCATTCTTTTTTCCAGATGCTAGGGGTAGGCGAATATCTATGTATCTGATCAAACGAACCCATGCGTGCAAAAGTTCCGGCAACTTTCCCATGGCCACTGATCCTGATCGGTATGGATGGATCTGTGTGGTGGATAGCATGTATTCTTCTCGGAACGGAAATTCATCATAACCGGAACTCCAGGCTTTCATCGCGCAACGCCGGTCGACATTGGCGGAATGCGCCCAGCGGCTTGAGAGAAGCAAGCGCACATCTGGCACCATAAACTGCATCACGCAACGAGGAGACTATGAACAAAACAACAACTACGGACTTGGAGAAGAGGATTCTCTGGGGATGGATCGCCATAATAATCTTGGCCACCGTGGTGTACGCAGTCGGCATCTCGCACGAGAGCTTCTGGTATGACGAGGCATACTCGTCGGTCATTGCGAGTTATCTGCCGTGGCAGATTCCAGCGCAAGTGATGGTGGACAACCATCCTCCGCTCTACTACATTCTGCTGAGCTTGGTGCGGATGGCACTGGGGAATTCGGAATGGGCTCTGCGCTCACTTTCGGTGGCGGGAGCGGTGGGACTGGTGGCGCTGGGGGCGGGTCCGGTGCGGCGGATATTCGGAAACCGCAACGCGTTTCTCTATGCGATTGTGGTGCTGTTCACGCCAGCGATACTCATCTATGCCCACGAAGCGCGGATGTACTCGCTGGCGATCTGCGCCGTGACGGCCGGTGCGTTGTATGGGTATTTGGCGGTGACGGAGAACCGTATGCGCGATTGGGTGCTGTTCGGCGTGGCGACATTGGCCGGAGCCTACCTACATTACTATGGACTCATCGCAGCTTTTTTCCTGCATGCGTTTGTTTGTTTCTGGCTTTTGATCAAACGGCGCGGGCAGTTAAAAACGTATCTGATCGTCGGGGCGGTCGTCGTTGTTGCATATCTTCCCTGGCTGATCGTCTTCATTCGGCAGACGATGAGTGCGCATAAAGCTTTTTGGTTGGGACCGCTCTCGTGGGATGGGATCAAGGTCGCTTTCATTCAACCGTTCGCGTATCGGGAGCAATTTCCCGCCATTACGTTCGCCGAATTCCTACATGACGTTACGCGGAGCCAATACCTGGCTTTGGCGCTG
>Ga0187886_1003177_pt1 | contig 12459 bp, 9 predicted proteins | sample June2016WEW_20_1_FD_133001 | JGI IMG/M metagenome (GOLD analysis project Ga0187886, IMG submission 133001) | Peatland microbial communities from SPRUCE experiment site at the Marcell Experimental Forest, Minnesota, USA - June2016WEW_20_150 | ecosystem: Environmental > Terrestrial > Soil >...
TCCAACAATTACTGCTGCGGGCAGAATTGACACTGCGATGGTTGCTAATTTGACATTGAGAGCGAACACAACCACTAACGCACCTAGAATGGAGGTTGTATCTATGAGTATTTGCGTTAATCCCTGCCGCAGGAATATTCTCACGCTCTGTGCATCGTTAATCATTCTTGACATTACCCTTCCAATTTCCCCTTCAGAGAAGTATCTAAGGGAAATGATCTGTTGTTTCGATGTCATCTCGTCCCTCATCTCGGCTACGACTTTTTCTCCTACGATGCGCATTTGGAAAACCTGAACGTATTGTAGGAAGTAGTTTGCCACAGTCACGATTACGAATATTGGAACCCACCAGATGAACCCGCCAAGGTTGTTAGCGAGGATTATTCGATCGATCGCTATCGCGTGCAAGTAAGGGGAGATTAAGCCCGTAACTGTGCTTAGTATGATGGCGGTGGCTCCAATGACTAGGTTTCTATGACTGACCTTCGCGTATTTCCAGAGTTTCTTGATTATGCTTCTATCTGAGGTCTTTCTCTTACGTGACTCCTCATAACTAGATGAGAAGACGCTGTATTGGCTTGACAATTATCTTCGCGCAACCTTCTGAACTGCTTCGGGCGCCTTCTCAAGGAATTGAGTTTCGTAAATCCGTTTGTAGATGCCTTCGCTCGCCATTAGTTGTTGATGCGTTCCAAACTCAACAATTTTTCCGTCGTCTAAAACCATTATTCTATCAGCATTCTTAATGGTTGATAGTCGTTGTGCGATAATGAAACTTGTTCGACCTTTCATTGCTTCGTCAATTGCTGCTTGAATTTCGTTCTCAGTCTTGGCGTCAACAAAGGATAAGGAATCATCGAGTATCAGGATTTTGGGATTCATCGCGAGAGCTCTGGCAATTGTTATTCTCTGCCTTTGCCCGCCTGAGAGGTTGATCCCTCGTTCGCCAACGATTGTATCGTATCCGCGGGGAAGGCTCTCTATGAAATCTTGTATCCTAGCAAGGGTCGCTGCTTTAATGATGTCATCTCTGGTGGCGTCGGGTGCTCCGAACGCTATGTTTTCCGCTATTGTTCCAGAGAATATGAATACGTCTTGCATTACGATGCCTATCTGTCTTCTGAGGCTTGCCATTTTGAACCTATCAAGTTCAATGCCATCAATCAGTATGTTTCCTGAGTCAATTTTGTAGAACCTTGGGATGAGGTAGATTAGAGATGTCTTGCCGGAACCGGTGGAACCAAGTATTGCAATCTTTTCACCCGGGTTGACTGTGAAGCTCAAGTTCTTGAGCACAGGTCTTTCCTTTGCATACCCGAAAGTTACGTTTTTGAACTCGACTTTGCCTTGAGCTATTTTGATGTCGGCGGAGTCTGGTCGGTCCTCAGTTTCCTTTGGGCCGTCTTCGATTGCATGGATTCTTTCCAAGCCTGACGCGGCGTTGATCCACTGGCCTATTAACATGCTCAGATCTCGAAGAGGGAAAGCTAGTCTTAGCATGTATCTTGCGAAGAGTGTGAGGTCACCAATTGTGAGGATTGTTGACGCTGAAACTATCAAGTTGCCGCCATATAGGTAGACCATTACGATTCCCAGTGTTAGAATCGTTGGAGCGGAAGGCGTGTAAATTGACTGAATCCTGCCCGCGCTGATTGCAGTCTTGACGTAAACGTTCTCAACTTTTTTGAATCCAGCTTCTAATTCCTCTTCTCGTCTGAAGATTCGTACGACTTTCATTCCAAGGATGTTTTGTTGAATGTAAGAGCCAAGTCTGCCTAAGATTATTTGCATTTTGCGGAAGAGAGGCATCGTGGAAGTGAAAAGTTTAACGTTCAAGTAGAATGAAATTGCCATCGGCATGAAAGCAATTACGGTCATGATGGGACTTATGGAGAACATTACTGAGAGTATGATTAGTACCGTGAAGATTGCGTTTGATGTTACTCCAATCCACGTGTTGAGAAATGATTCGAGTTGGGATAAGTCCAATGTGGCTCTTGAAACTAGATCTCCGACCGGTGTAGAATCGAAGAATCTGAAAGGTTTCGCTTGAAGGGATAGGTAATAGTCAGATCTTATCTGTTTCTTCATCAACTGCCCGATATAGGCTTGTGAGAAAGTGACTGCGTAATTCAGTATTGCGTAAGCTCCAACTGAGAGAACAATATTCAGTACTAATGCAAAAAGAAGGTCATAGTTGCCTTTAACGATGACTTGGTCGATTATTTGTGCAGTATAGATTGGTTCTAGGGCGAATGCATAGGATCTCAACGCGGCCATTGCAACGATCGGAATGAAGAGGTAGAGGTACCGCTTGTGGTATTTCATCAATCTCTTGAATGTGTTAACGGTGCGTTTGATGTCGTTGCTTGGTCGAATTGTTCTAATGTATTCGAGAGTTGGTTTGGCTACACTCATGATCAACCACGGTTATGTCGTCGATGCCGGGGGATTTCTCAACCTGTTGCGTCGAATTGGGTGAGTTGTCTTTTGACAACGACAATTAATTTAAGTATCTGAGTTATCGTGATTGAGACTTGGGAGAAGACTAAATACTTTTCGAATGTCTTCAAAGCACCTATTAGAGGGTGTCGAGTTGAATGGTTATTTCAGTAAACGGTACGCGTCTGAGGTCTGCCAGATCCAGAATATTACCGCATAAATTACGAGGCTTGTTCTGTAGAATGGATATTCGTAACCTGTAAGGTTCGAAGCATATACTGCATAGAGGGTCTGCCAGATCAACGCTAATGTGCCCACAATTAGGCCGGCCACAAGGATAGCAGCTCCGCGTTCTTCTTTTCCTGCATACATCTGTCCGAGTCCTGGAACTAATAATGAAAGAATTCCCGCGATCGTTGGATCTCTGTTTTGTCTCCTCGGCAATTACATCAGACTCTTAATCTGGTATGAGTCATTTGACGAGCGTTATGAGCTTTTGCATGAATCGTTAGCCAATGTACTTTTTTTCAAGGTACTTGACTAGATGGTCGGGGTTGTATACTTCTCCGAAGATTTTCTGTTGTAGTTCTTTAGGCGAATAGGTTGACCCCCACTTGTGGATGTGTTCTCTGAGCCATCTCTTGATCTGGTCAACATCACCACGTTCTAGGACATCGTGCAAATCCATATCCTGTTGAATTCGATTGTTTACCATACCCGCGATCACATTCCCAAGGGAGTATGTAGGGAAATAACCGATCATGCCCCCACTCCAATGTACGTCTTGAAGGACTCCGTCTGACTGGCTCTTCGGTCTTACTCCAACATATTCTTCCATCATGTCGTCCCAAATTGATGGAATTTCAGACACGGCTGTTTCTCCACCTATCAGCTTCTTTTCAAGCTCGTACCGGACAACAATGTGGAAATTGTACGTAATCTCGTCTGCCGCCACTCTGATGAGGCTGGGTCTTACCAGATTGAAGTACTTGTAGACTTCTTTCTCTGAGAATTGTGAAATGAAGGGAAGATTCTTTTTCAACACGGGGTAGAGAAGTTTTGTGAACTCTCTGCTCCTACCGATGAAGTTTTCCCAAAAACGAGATTGGGATTCATGTATGCCCAGGGATGCGCCGCCAGCCACGGGAGTATATTCGTATGCGTGCTCAACTTGCAGGTCGTACATTGCATGCCCGCATTCGTGGATAACTGAAAAGATTGTTTCTCTGAAACTTTTTCCCTCGTACCGTGTCGTTATGCGAACATCATCTAACGAGAGTCCCGATGTGAAGGGGTGTGTTGAGACGTCCATTCGAAATCTCTTGTCAGGCATAGCAAGAATTCTAAGAATTTCCTGATTTACCTGCTTCATAGCCTCTTCTTCGTACCCGATCTCCTCAAGTTCATGATTTCTTGGGAAAACGCCTGAGGAGAGAATCCTTTCGAGTATCCTCTTCAGGTTGGGTACGAGGGATGAGAAAATCCTATCAACATCTTTGGTCGTCAAGTCTTCTTCGAAAATGTCAAGCAACGCATTGTAACGGTGTCCATCATAACCCAGTTTATCAGCCTCCTTCATTTTCAGTTCAATTATCTTTTCGAGGTATGGTTGGAAGAGTGAGAAGTCAGACTTTCTCCTAGCTTCTCTCCAAACAACGGTAGCTTCTGTCTCAGTTCTCTGAAGTTCCTCAACTAAATTGGGGGGGACTTTGATGAAGTAATTCAGTTCCCTACTGATGGTCCTCACGATTCCGTTTTCGTAGTCGTTTAGGTTGCCTAGTTTTCTTGCTTTTGAAATAGTTTCAGCAAGACCAAGTACGCGTTGCTGTCTCATCAACGCAATCTGTGCTTGCGCAAATCCACGGGACTTGGCTGCTTCATGAGGCATGTATGTCTCAAGATCCCATCCGAATATGGAAGCAGCATGATTGAGTGCCCAAATCGGTTTGTAACTCTCAATGATTTCTCGGACAATTGGGATATTGGACATAGTTTAGAACGCAACGACCTGTATGTATATAATTCATTTCCCATTTTGCGCATTTGTTCTAAAAATTTTTTCAGGAGCTTAAGTTAATCGTAAAGATACGTAACATCGATAGGTGGTCTCATTATCGTGAGGGGAAAACATACTTATTCAGTATCCTTAATTCTAAACGAGGTGTAATCGGTGTTGAGTTCTGACGTCTGTCAATGCGGGAGTGGCAAAAGGGCCTCTGGAATTTGCCCTCATTGTGGACAAGGTTACTGCAGCGAATGTCAGTTTACGCACCTTTACACACCTCTCCCAATGAATACTAGTGATTTCTTAGCAGCTAGCCTCGAGAAGAAAGATTAGACAGGCATTTTTGTGATTCATAAACCGATACTTGTCTACGACGGGACTTGCAATCTTTGTATTACAGCTGCAAAGTTTCTACACTCGCTAGACAGGCATGGACTCATTATTTACGTACCATATCAAATGGTTTCACTGAAAGCTCTGAATAAATTAAGCGCTCGCAGTCTCCAGGGACGAATGCATCTGATTTTGGAAAATGACAGGGTTGTGAATGGTTCTATAGCTGTTTCAGAAGTCTGCAAGTTACTCTTTCCCATAGGATTCTTGTGCCAAACTCTCAGAGCACCATTAATTCAACATTTGTATGATTGGTTAGCGAAGCGAAGATACAGTATATTTGGATACTCGAAATCCTGTTTCGTGTTCGTTGATGATCACCAGAGTATGGATTACGCTTGAGATGCACTTAGAAGAATCTTAATACCGTCTGGATCATAGATAAATGCTGATTTCTCTGAAGTAACGTTTAGGCTAGAGTGAAGTTGCGCTGCAGCATTCTTGTTGGACAAGTGAATGGTGAAGTACTCCAATCCAACGCAACCATTGCTGAAGGGCGATCCGATCAGACTTTCCCAAGTATTGATACCGATATGGTGATGGTACCCGCCAGCGGATAGGAAAGCGGCGCTTGCCCAGTAATTCATCAGGGCAAGTCCTAATTGATTGTGATAGAAGAAAATTGATCGTTTAAGATCAGTCACTTTAAGATGTACATGCCCGATTCTTGACTTTTCAGAAACGGCCTTAAGATTATCAGTTGGCTTTTTTACTTCTCGTAGTAGCGAGTCGATATCGAGAGGGTACGTGCCCATGTGGGGTGTTCCGTCGTCATCGAATTTCCATTCGTTTCTTGGTCTATCAGTATAAATTTCGATCCCGTTTCCCTCTGGGTCTGTCAAGTATAATGCCTCACTGACCACATGGTCAGCATATCCATCAAACGTTATCCCTGAGTTTCCGAGTGCAAGGTACGCCTCCGCTAAGTCTACTCTGCTCGGTACAAGAATTGCGTAATGGTAGAGTCCTGCCGAACTAGCCTGGGGTGTCTTGGCGGATGGGTCATTCTTGAGGATGATCAAAGGCTCTTAGCACTTGTTCGGAGCTAGTTCCGTTCTTTCGTCATGGTCGCTGATCGAATCTAAGCCTAGATCTTCCTTGTAGAATCTGAGCATAGAATCCAAATCTCGTACTCTCAGTGTTACTGGTCCCATCGTCATCTTCGGATCCATTTTGAAATCCGACTGGGACATTGAGGACCCTATAGTTGAAGGTCGACTTCTCACTTATGAATCAAACAGGCACAGAGTAATCTTCTATGTCCCTTCCCAGCATCATGTAATTTTTTGTACAGATTTTCTTGCTTTTTTCATTTGAGTCATGTTTAGAATTCTTTGGAATCCTTTGTCTTCTTGTTTCAATTCACGCAGTTCCACGTAGCCAGCCCTCGAGGCTGCCGTCACCAGTTCTAGACCTGCGCGTGTCCTGGCGATTATTGATGAATAGCCACTTGGGCCTCCGATTCCTCCAACCGAGACGTCAGCGTATTCCGCTGTGAAGTCATCACACTGGTGACAGCTGCCTCGAACGAATTGATTAAGATCCTTCAAAGGAACCCGCAACACTTCAGTTTCGCCACTTGAGACGACAAACTGCCCTTTCTTAATCTCAACTTTCGTAATTCTTGTAGGATCAATACCTTTGCTAATTATGTAATTCTCCATAAGGCTATCGTACTTGTAACTTTCCATACAGAAAAGTCCAATTGACAAAGTCATAGCTTGGGCCAATCGGCGATTTCCAAGTGGAGATGTTTGAATCCGTCTTACGGCCCTAATCTGGCAGGGCGTTCCAACCAACCCTACTCTTGATTTGCCATAATCATCAATGGCTGACCTGACTCCAAGTATTGTTGGACTTGGTGTATACTTGGTTCCCGCACTCTGCACAAGATCTTCATATCTTGTTGCGACCTTCGGTCGTGCTAACCATTTCGCATCTCTTCCAGCAACTACCGCAGCGTCGATCAGCTTGCTCTCCAGCGCATATGCGAGCAATGCTGTTACCACCCCACCGTCTTGACCTCGGCTATTGATGTCCGAATAACACGCTCGGCCAACGAACGCCTGCCGATATATGCCAACCTTTTCATCAGCCTTTCTTGTTCGACCATGGATGAAATATTCCACATCATCGCTAGAGAATTCTACGTTTGGACATTGATTGTAGCATATCCCGCAAAGAACGCATGTCCCAACCATTGTTGGTTGTTCATCGACCGGCCATAGGATGTTGATCGGGCATGCGGCCATACATGCTCCACAGAAACTACATTCACCTTCGCGAATGATTTGAGACATCAGACTGTCGAATAACTGTGGTTTCTCCAACATCAATGGCGGGTTCCTCAAATCGCAGTCCCGAAATCATGATGAAAATGACTTTTGGTCGTTTATCACAATTGGAATACGCCAATGCTTTCATTTGATCAAAAATCATTCGATCGAAGTATATACAATATGACGCTCTCGTTAGCATATTAAGAATATAGCTATTCCAACGGCTGATACCTGTCCGCTTGAGTTAAAAACTCTAACTTGAATCCAACCATGTCTCGGTGATGATTTGTGCCCGTGAAAAAAGTGCAAGTGCGTGGCTCCATCGTAGAGCTTGACGGGGATGAAATGACCAGGATTATGTGGCAACTCGTCAAGGATAAGCTTCTATTCCCATATCTCGACATGAATATAGAATATTTCGATTTAGGACTAGAGAATAGAGACAAGACCGAAGATTCGGTAACCATCGAAGCAGCCGAGGCCATAAAGAAGCATGGTATAGGCGTTAAGTGTGCAACGGTCACTCCAAACAAGGACAGGGTTAAGGAGTATAATCTCAAAAAGGAGTGGCCGAGTCCGAATGCAACACTCCGAGCCGCCCTTGACGGTACAATATTTCGTAGTCCGATATTAGTTAAGAATGTCTCTCCAACCGTTAGAACATGGAAGAAATCAATTCACATCGGAAGACACGCATACGGAGATGTTTACAAGAATAAAGAAATTCGAGTACCGGGACCAGGCAAGGGTGAACTCATATTCACTCCCACAAATGAAAGTTCATCGATAAGAGAAACTATTCATGAATTCGAAGGCCCTGGCATCCTTCAAGGGATCCATAATACTGATGAGTCAATTCGAAACTTCGCTCGAGCATGCTTCACTTACGCGTTAGATCTAAAAGTCGATCTTTGGTTCTCGGACAAGGACACAATTTCAAAAACGTACGATAGTCGTTTTGCTCAAATCTTCAAAGAGGAATACGAAAAGAATTGGAAGACGTCTTTCGAAAAAGCGAGCATCACCTACTTTTTCACATTGATCGACGATGCAGTTGCCAGGATCATGCGCGCCGAAGGAGGAATACTCTGGGCTCTGAAGAACTACGATGGCGACGTTATGTCCGACATGCTCGGATCGGCGTATGGAAGCTTGGCAATGATGACGTCCGTGCTCGTATCACCTACTGGCCGGTTCGAGTACGAAGCTGCGCACGGCACTGTCCAGAAACATTACTACAAACACTTGAAAGGAGAAAAAACCTCAACCAATCCGATGGCGTTAATTTTTGCGTGGACAGGAGCTCTTAGGAAACGAGGAGAGTTCGATAAGACTCCCGAAGTGGTCAACTTTGCTAACAAACTCGAAGCCGCAGCTATTGAGACAGTAGAATCAGGCGTTATGACTGGGGACCTGTTAAGAGTGGCGGTGCCCAGTCCAAACAATAAAATGGTATACACTGAGGAGTTCATCGACGCAATCGCGGCCGCCCTCAAAAGGAAGGTCAATCAGGATTAGGAGAGATGTATCATGGCTCATAAGCCGATAAGAGAAGCTGACGGAAAGCGAATGATGGCACGACTGCTGAAGGATTATACTCCGAGGCAGTGCATGATCAGAGACACATTCGTTTCCGTGGGACCGGAAGTTGACCTGAAAACCCTGCCCGCAAAATATCCTTGGATAAACGACTCAAAACTCGTCGTAAAACCTGACCAACGCTTCAAGAGAAGAGGGAAGAATAACCTAATCCTCCTCGACGCCACATGGCCGGAAGCGAAGAATTGGATACAGGAACGAATGGGCAAACCGGTTACAATTGGCAATGTAGCCGGCATACTTGATCATTTCATTTTGGAACCATTCGTTCCACACACAGAGAATGATGAGTACTACTTGTCAATCACCACCTCTCGAGACGGAGATGAAATAATGTTCTATCACAAGGGAGGAATCGAAATAGGTGACGTTGATCAGAAAGCTGAGAAACTTCACATACCGATGGGCGTGGTCCCTTCCAGACAAGAAATAGAATCAAAACTTGTCTCTAAGATTCCAAGTCAACGAAAGCCATTCATGGCATGCTTCATTGAAGGAATGTACAAGTTCTATGTTGATCTGAACTATACCTTCCTCGAAATTAATCCATTTGTTCCGATGTGTGACCATAAGGTTTGTGACGGTAACTGCTGCGGATTTCCACTAGACATGGCAGCTGAACTGGATGATACCGCTGAATCCGAAAGTGGTAGCAAGTGGGGCCCGATCGAATTTCCCCCTCCCTTCGGTAGGAGTCTGACGAAAGAAGAAGCATACGTAGAAGAACTCGACTCTAAGACTGGGGCCTCCCTAAAACTCACTGTGCTCAACCCTGAAGGACGCATTTGGACATTGGTTGCTGGAGGCGGAGCTTCCGTAATCTATGCAGACACCATAACCGATTTGGGGTACATGGACGAAATGGCCAATTACGGAGAATACTCAGGAGATCCAAACGAAGAATTCACCTACCTCTATGCTAAAACCGTCATTGACCTTATGACTAGGAAGAAAAATCCGCAAGGAAAAGTTCTGCTAATAGGCGGAGGCATTGCCAATTTCACTGACGTCGCTCAGACATTCAAAGGAATAGTTCGCGCACTTAGAGAGTACAAAACCCAGCTGCAGGAAACGAACGCAAAGATTTTCGTACGAAGAGGCGGGCCAAATTACAAGGAAGGCCTAAGCATAATGCGAGAATTAGGCAAAGAACTAGGGGTTCCAATCGAAGTCTACGGCCCTGAAAGTCACATGACCAAAATCGTTGCAATGGCTGTTAAGGAGATGAACTAGTTGGGTAACGCACTCACGATGGAAGTGAAACCGCCAGCAAAAAAGGAGGATTACATACTCTTCGATCGAGATACCCAGGCTTTCATATACAATATGCAAGTTAACGCAGTACAACGAATGCTAGACTTCGACTATGTTTCAAGAAGAGAGAAACCGTCAGTAGCCGCCTTGATTGATCCAACAGGATCAGACGGCTACCAGAAATTCTTCTTCGGCACGAGAGAAATTATAATCCCCATCTACAAGTCCGTTAATGTTGCAGCCGCACAGCATCCGAACGTAGACGTCCTAATCAATTTTGCATCATTCAGATCTGCGGCTCAGTCTACTGAAGACGCACTAGCTATCCCATCCATAAGAACTCACGTAATAATCGCCGAAGGCATACCAGAGCGCAGGACAAGACTGCTTGCAGACAAAGCGAGGAAACTTGGCAAAGTCATCATCGGCCCCGCAACAGTAGGCGGCATCGTAGCAGGAGCCTTCAAGATAGGCAACACTGGTGGAACGATAGAAAATATTGTAGAGTCAAAACTGCACATACCCGGATCAGTAGGATTTGTTTCAAAATCAGGTGGTCTAAGCAATGAAGTCTACAACATCATCGCCAGAAATAGCGACGGGCTCTACGAAGGCATCGCTATCGGAGGAGACAGCTATCCATGTACATCCCTTCTATACCATCTTCAGAGATTCGAAAAGAATCCGGAAATCAAAATGCTAGTATGCCTCGGAGAAGTCGGAGGCACAGATGAATACGCAATCGTTGAAGCGTTAAAGAAGAAACAGATAACAAAACCATTAGTAATCTGGGTTACCGGTACATGCGCAAAAGCCTTCAAGACAGATGTACAATTTGGACACGCCGGAGCCAGGGCAAAATCTGATACGGAGAGCGCTCACGCCAAGAACGTGGCGCTCAAAGAAGCAGGAGCCGTAGTCCCATACTCATTTGACGACTACGACGAAGCAATTAATCGGGTCTACAGAAAGCTGGTTGAGCAAGGAGTGATACTTCCGCGCCCAACACCTCAAGTACCTAGAATGCCAATTGATTATGCAGTTGCACTAAAACAGGGACTCGTGCGAAAGCCAACGAATTTCATCTCCACCATCTCAGACGACCGAGGAGAGGAACTACTGTACGGACACATGACCATCTCAGACGTCTTCGCGAATGACATCGGCATCGGAGGCGTCCTGTCGCTTCTATGGTTCAAGAAACTGCTATCTAAGAACACACTCAAATTCATAGAGATGGCCATAATGATTACTGCAGACCATGGCCCAGCAGTATCAGGAGCCCACAACACAATAGTAGCAGCAAGAGCAGGCAAGGATCTGATCAGTTCCACCGTTTCCGGAATGCTGACCATTGGACCTAGGTTCGGAGGCGCACTCGACGGAGCAGCACAACAATTCTCCAACGCACTAGACACTGGATTAACCCCCAAGCAATTCGTAGACCAGATGAAGTCTCGCGGGATACTGATCCAAGGGATCGGACACAGAATCAAGTCAATCCATAACCCGGACATGCGAGTCACAATCATGAAAGACTACGTCAAATCACACTTCAAAGCAACACCGTTACTCGACTACGCGCTCGAAGTAGAGAAGATAACAACATCAAAGCGAGATAACCTAATCCTCAACGTGGATGGATGCATCGGCATCTGTTTCGCTGACTTACTAAGAATAGAGTTAGGTAACGATTTAGCTAACGAATATATCAGAATGGGTGCACTAAACGGATTGTTTGTTCTTGGCAGAAGCATAGGCCTCATGGGTCACTACTTGGACCAGAACAGACTCAAACAACCATTATACCGCCACCCATGGGACGACATTGCGTACATGAGTTAATCCAATTCATGACGGGGGTGAATTGGAATCACCATTGGAAAATGTGCTGAATGTCGTAAGGTGTATGGTGACGACTGTACTCCATGCACGATATGCGGTTCTCCTGTCGGCGAATCTTGCGCTCACTGCCCTCCATCACTAACCTTAGGCGGTTAGGTTACATCCACTAAATCTACCTAGCACAGTTGTCCACAGGTCAGAAATGTTTCGATGATGATGTTGTCTAGTTATTTACGCCCTGTAATCGTATCCAGTCAATGTTCTGCCTCATGTGCGGTGACGGATCTCTCTAAGGCTCTGAGACTTTCGCTAGCGATCTGGGGATTTTGAACTATTCGAATCGCTTCCTTTAGCGCGTCTTGCGGCATTAGGTTTAGGTCTTTCAGGATCGTTCCAATAGCGGCTAGAGTAACTTCCTTTCTAGGTATGCTGCTTAAGTCCAATGGCATGATCTGTGCATCCGTCTGAACAGGTAAGAGTTCTTTCCGAACGTAAAGTGTATCGTCAGCGGTTAAGCTATCTAGCTGTCTCTTACACTCCTTCATCCCTTCCGGAGCCAACGCGAGGAAGATGTCTGGTTTATCGATACCAGTGTAGAAAATTTCCGCAGGACTCAGTATGACCTCCGATATTGAGTGGCCA
>Ga0187886_1003178_pt1 | contig 12458 bp, 14 predicted proteins | sample June2016WEW_20_1_FD_133001 | JGI IMG/M metagenome (GOLD analysis project Ga0187886, IMG submission 133001) | Peatland microbial communities from SPRUCE experiment site at the Marcell Experimental Forest, Minnesota, USA - June2016WEW_20_150 | ecosystem: Environmental > Terrestrial > Soil >...
AAAATAATTTCTTCGTGGTTGGCGTGCTCTTCAATCATCTGCAGAAGGTGACTGATTATCTCCTGCACCTCTGATTTCCTGGAAAGCAGTTCCTGCTGGTTCTGTCCATGCGTGGTAAAATCAGATAGAGTTTTTTTTGCGTTCTCAATTTGCCCGGCTATCTCATGGTGCTCGTACAATAGAGCCTTCATCAGAGCCTCACCGAACAATGGCGGCAGGGACTTTTCCTCATAGTTAAAATGACGCTTTAAGCCCTGTTCCATGGCGCTTATCGCCTGCAGCAGATGTTTCTGCTTGTCTGACAGCTCCTGGATGGAGCTCTGGGTCCATCCCGAATAGGCCTTATGAAGAATAAACAACGCCTCGATATCCGTCACCGAATCGCCGGTGAGTTTCAGGTTTTCCTTGATATCATAATGCTGCGCGATGGCCTTATCGATAATGGTCATGGCATCGGACATGGTACACCTCCCTGTTTAAAAAGCGACGTTCAATTAATACCCAGAGTTTTTCCTAACAGCCTAGTCAACCCCTATTCATAATTATCCTTCTTAAGATGAAGGGCAGGCAAATATGAATGATTAACAGGACTAAGAAAGGAATCAAAAGATTATCATGAATCCTGAAAGACAGGTTCTTGCTTAATAAGCCAAACGTTAAGGTCTCAACCGTCCTGAACCGGGTTATACCCAGGCCGGTGATGAGATAGAGTACCATCACGACCAGCAACAACCAGGGTATAACTTTTTTGACCAGTTCCCATTTAGCCATATTCTTCATTCTTGAGAGAAATCTGAGCAATATCTACACCGCTACTTCTGAGTTTTCCTGACATAAACTTTGATTTCGCCGCCGCCCTCTTCTACCCCCAGGAACTCATTTCCGGTAGCCTGGGCCCAGGCCGGCATATCCTGCTTGATACCCTTATCGTCGGCCACCACCTCCAGCACTTCACCCGTCTTCAGTTCCTTTATTTTCGCCGCCGTTTTGACGATGGGCATGGGGCAGTACAAACCCACACAGTCCAGAGTCTGGTCCGCTTTCATATTTCACTCCTTCCGACTAAATGAACAAAGTTACCTTGGACTGGCGGGCTTCGCCCAGAAAATAAGCAGCGCCAGCTATACTTTCCACCCCGCTGCGGAAGGAATTTTCCGTCAGGCCGAACATTCCGCATGTAGTGGAGCAGGGTATCAACTTTACTCCCATATCTTTGGCCATGGTGATGAATTCCTCTATGGACGGGTAGTGACTATCTTTCATGACAAGTTTCATCATCCAGGTGCCCAGGCCAAACATATGGAATTTAGAAAGCTTTAATCTCTTCGTGCCGCCCTTGTTTAAAAGGCTGAACATTTTCTGCTTGAACCCCTTGCCTGCCATGCCGCCCTCGTTTTTCTTGAGGATATTCAGCCCCCAGAAAGTAAAGAACATGGTGACATCCATGCCCATGCTGGCGCCGGTGGTAGCTATGATAAAAGCGGCCAAAGCCTTGTCGAGTTCGCCACTGAAGACGACAATGGTTAGCTTTTCTTTCTCAGCCATTTCCTAACCTCCTCCGGCGACTGTCCCTTTGATATCGGCGCCACAATGAGGGCATTTTTCTTTATCCCGCGGCACGGGCATCTGGCATTGAGGGCAGCGTAATATTTTTAATCCGCACGCTTCACAATAGGGGAATGCCGCTTCGGCTATTTCCGCATCGCAGAAAGGACAGGAATGAGCTTTATCGGTTACCTTATTTTTACCTGCCATAGTTATTTGCCTCCCTCTTTTTGTTTATTCTGGTAATCCTCGATGGCCTTATGTAGAGCCTGGGCGCCCAGGTTGGAGCAGTGGAACTTGTTCTTGGGCAGCCCTTCCAGCTTATCCGCCACCGATTGCGGGGTGATTTTCATCGCTTCTTCCAGCGTCATTCCTTTGGCCATCTCGCTGACCATGCTGGAAACAGCGATAGCCGCCCCGCAGCCGAAAGTCTTGAACTTCACATCTTCGAGGCGGTTGTCCTTTACCTTAATGTAGAAGGTCATCATATCCCCGCAGACCGGATTGCCTTCTTCGCCGATGCCATCGGGATTTTCGATTTCCCCCACGTTGCGGGGGTTCATGAAGTGTTCCATTACCTTTTCGTTATATATCGGCATTTTACTTGCCTCCTTGGCCAGTTTTTACAAATTTGGCGTAAAGTGGGGACATTTGTCGCAGCCTGTCGACAATCGGCGGCATTGTCTCCAGAACGTAATCAATGTCTTCTGTGGTGCTGTCCAGGCCGAGGGTGAATAGCACGGAGCCCTGGGCAATCTCATGGGAAAGCCCCAGTGCGATGAGCACATGGGATGCCTTGAGCGCCCGGGAGGTGCAGGCCGAACCGCTGGAAACAGCGATGCCCTTGCTGTTGAGGAGCATGAGCATGCCCTCGCCCTCGATGAACTCCACGCAAAAGCTGGCATGTCCCGGCAGACGGTTCTGCGGGTGGCCGGTGACGACCACGTGTTCAATTTTAGCCGGCAGCTGCGCGAGTAAGTGGTCGCGCAGCGGCGTTAGCGTTTTCATCCGCGACGGTATCTGCGCCGCGGCTATTTCCGCCGCTTTGCCCAGCCCGACGATAGCCGGTACGTTTTCGGTGCCGCCCCTCTTGCCACCCTCCTGGATACCGCCATCCAGCAATGTCATAATGCGCACGCCCCTCCGCAGCCATAAAGCGCCTGTGCCTTTGGGGCCATAAAACTGGTTACCCGCCAAACTCAGGGCGTCCACGCCGAGTTCGCCGACGTTAACGGGTATCGTTCCTGCCGTGGCTACGGCATCAGTGTGGAAAGGAATCTTTAACTCCCTGGTAATCTTGGCTATCTCCTGTATCGGCTCGATGGTGCCAATCTCGCCGTTGGCGTGCATGATGGATACCAGCACCGTGTCCTTCCTCAGGTTTCGGCGCACTTCCTCAGGGTCGACCACGCCATATTTGTCTACCGGCACTTCGGTCACCTCGAAGCCCCACTTCTCCAGGGTTCTCGCCGAGTGCAGCACCGAGAAATGCTCAATAGCAGAAACGACCACATGCTTACCCTTGCTTTGCTGCGCCAGCACTATTCCCTTGACCGCAAAATTATTGCTCTCGGTGCCGCCGCTGGTGAAGATAATATCCTCCGGGTCCGCCCCGATAAGACCAGCCACCTGACTACGGGCAATTTCTATTGCCTCCCGCGCCCCGTCTCCCCAGTCGTGCAGGGATGACGGATTGCCGAAGACCTCCCCTAAATAAGGCATCATTGCTTCTTTAACCTCGGGGAGAAGGGGGGTACTGGCCGCATTGTCCAGATATACCTTTCTCATACCTGCCTCCTCATCTTTATAATCCACCACCCACATGTTATACCACACCTGCATATTTAATGGTAATCTCCTGCGGCCTCTATTGAAATGACTTTTATCTCATTAGAGGGAAGCTAAATTGCAAAGAAGGGGGTGGGGAAAGCAGAATTCCCCTCCCCTCTTCCTTAAAGTCTTAATCTTCAATGATGTTTAGGGCAATTGACTATTTTCCCTTACCAGTACAGAATGAGCGAAAGCATACTCGTAATAAAGGTATTATGAAAAAATGTTGACTGAATATATAAGTGTTTCTGGAGTAATTTTATGAAAACTTTATGAAAAATTTATAATATAGGGGGAAAATATGATTGACAAATATTGTACAGTATATTGTAATAAATATTGGACGTAATATTGTAATCATTATATAACATATACATATATTAGTACAGATTATGGCGGTGAAATATGGTTACTACTATTCTTTCTGATGAAGTAATAAATTCTACAGAATTGAGAACCAATCAAAAAAAATGGTTGGAAAAAGCTTATGTTAGTCCCATTTCAATTATGAGTGGGGCTAAGAAATTGGTTTTGCTTAATCGTCAGCATGCCAAGCATATGTATTCCATAATCCACTATGCAGAAATGATCATACGATATTGCGAAGAAAGGGATTCCGGTAAAAAGGGGGAAAGCGATGTTTTCCCTTGGATAAAGCATTTAAGTGAGAATGCAATAGAGGAATTTCATAAAGAGTTATTTTTTACCTTTCAAAAATCAGTGGACAATAAGAACTGGCTGGCTTTTGAGGAAATGCTTAATTCTTGGATTGCGACGTCAGATGCCATGACTAACCCCGAAATGGTAGAATTGATAAACACCGACCTTTCTAAAGAGGAATTTACGAGAGTCGAGTGAGCCCATCCCTGTATTTTATAGAAGTTCGAACTAGAATGCTAGAGCGTTGGCATGCACTAGAGGATGAATACTCGGAAGATATGCATTGGTTTAAGAATTTCTTGAAACAACACCCAACAAATACTCGCATTACGAATGGTAAGGTTAAAAAACTTAAAGGTGATTTAAAAAACATTTATCAATACGATGTTAGTTATAAAGACCGTGTCCGGTATACGGTAGATAAAGGAAATCGCACAGTAAAAGTTGTTTATGCCAAAGGGCATCCATGAAAAAGTAAACTTATCTTACGTTCTTCTCTATCTTCTTTCAATGCTTCCTTATAGGGATATCCCATTAACCTATCCCCCTTTTCCCCTCGCTGAAAACTCATAACTGTCATCTTTTCACTCCTTATATTTTTCCAAGGCGCCGTAGAAAGCCCTCCAGAATGGGTCGACGATGGGGTGTTCCAGCTTTTTCTCTTTCCCCTTTTCCACTAGGACCATCCCCTTTTCCGGATTCGTTAGCTCGCCGACGACAGATGATTTTATATCCTTTCCGGACAGCGCCTTCACGATGTCCTGGGCCTTGTGCTCCCTGCAGGCAATAATCAAAGTACCCTCGCTGATGGAAGCGTAAGGGTCGATTTCAAACAGCCGGCATACCTCTTCGATACCCTCCTCCACGACTATTTTTTCCTTCTCTATCCTGGCCCCCAGCCCCGCCGCCTGCGCCAGCTCATATAGTCCTCCCCACACCCCGCATTCGGTGGCGTCATGCATGGCGGTGACTCCGTTCTGGCGGACGCCGACACCCACCGCCGTCAGGGCATCCTCAACGACCGACATCTTATAGAATATCTGCTGAGTCCTCCGGCTTAACTCAGCCCCAAACTCCTTTTCTATAATGTAGGGGAACATAGCGGCGAAAATACCGGTAGCCTCGATGGCCGGACCCTTGGTGATGATTATTTTATCGCCGGCCCGGCAGAACCTGGGGGTAACATATTCATCAAGCTTGCCGATGCCGGTGATAGTAGCCCCGCCGACCATGGGGTAGTGGCAGTTCTCATAACGGGCGGTATGGCCGGTAATAACGGTTATCCCCAGTTTCTCGCACTCCCGGTGAATGACCTCCCAGACTATCTCCAGCTGTTTTTTGGTCATTTCCATCGGCAGGTTCAGGTCTATGCTTAAGAACTTCGGTTTTAGTCCGCTGGTGACGGAGTCCGAAGCAATGATGTGGATGGCAAACCAGGCCGCCCTCTCCCAGCCGTATTCCGGCACGATGAAGACCGGGTCGCAGGTAAACGATACCGCCTTGCCCCCTATTTCCACGATGCCGACATCCACTCCGTGCTGGGGCCCGACCAGCACTTTATCGCTCCTGGCGCCAAGGCGGGGGAATATCAGTTCATTAAAGATTTCCGGGGAGATTTTCCCGATTTCAGGCATTTCGCTCATTGCTGTTCCTCCTTTACATATTTTATAAAAACAAAAGGCCAGAAGCTGAAAAGGATTGGTCTTCTGGCTTTGACTTCACTTCCCTACGCTCGCATTATCGAGTTCAGGTTCAAAGGGTATGTCCTTCCTGCATGGGAAGGACTCTCAGCCTTCCAGCTCCCCTAGTGGCAATATTCAATTTTGTTACATTCTATACGATAGTGGACTTTCGTTTCAAGTCGCTACTTTTATACCTGTTTCCCATTACCTGTTATCCTCCAGCCACCGGTGTAGACATTCATCCTCTTTACCCAGGCCGAAGCGACAAGGGTGATGCCTAGGGTACCAGCAATACTCACTCCCAGATTAGTCGGCTCCGATATAGAGATAATTATGGGAATGCCCCTCTTGGTTATCTTGTGCAGTATCTCCGAGGTAACTCTGCCGCTGGTTATTATGGCCCTGCTTTCAGTGGGTATACCCTCCAGGAGGCATTTCCCGAAGATTTTATCGATGGCATTATGTCTGCCGATATCCTCACTAAAGACCAGGATATTTGCTCCATCGCATAAGGCGGCACTGTGAACACCATGAGTTGCCAGGTAAAGCTCGGAGCCGTGTTGGAATTTACTGACCAGGGTAAAGATCTCGTCCGCGGCCATTGTCATTCGGGAATCCACTTTCTGGCTTGAGGCATCCGCCATGCTGTAAAAAGAAGCGCCTCTGCCACAGCCTGAAGAGATAATACGCTTGAAGATAAGTTCATGAGCGGATTTCTGGGTCGGCTCGGTTTCCACCCGCACCACTCCCCTATGGTCATCAATGATGACTTTTTTAATTTCATCCTTGCTATCGATTAACCCTTCGGAGGCAAGAAAGCCGACAGCCAGATAATTCAGATGCTGCGGTGAGCAAAGTAGGGTTACTAGTTCCTCGTCGTTCAGTATGATGGTAAGAGGGAACTCTCGGGCAACCGCCGTCTCAATTTCGCCTCTATCTTCTCTGGTAACCCGTGACACAGTAAATTTCTCCACGTCCGCTGTCTCGGAAATTGCTGGGGAGATTTTCTCAATTTCAGATGTATCAATCATTTCTGTTCCTTTTGCCCTCCAGTTTATTTCTGTTCTGGTAGTCCTAGATAGCCGATTTTAGCGCTTCCTCGGCTAAAACCGAGCAGTGCATCTTGACCGAGGGCAGTCCACCAAGAGTTTCGGCTACCGCTTCTCGCTATATAATGACCATGTATCAGGCAAGTTTTTATCTCCTACTTCTGGCTTTTTAAAAGCGGAGACATCGCCCTTAGCTTTTTAACTATCGGGGGCAGGACATCCAGCACCTTTTGTAATTCTGCATCGGTCGTCCATTTTCCCAGGGTAAACCGCAGCGAGCCACGTGCCTGTTCGTGCTGAAGCCCCATGGCCAGGAGCACATGGGACGCCTCCAGGCTACCTGAGCTACACGCTGAGCCAGTGGAAGCACAGATACCGGCCAGGTCGAGGTTCAGCAGCATGGACTCCCCTTCCACGTAATCAATGCTTACGTTGACATTGTTGGGAAGTCTCTTGACAGGGTGGCCGTTGAGTTGGGTATGGTCGATGCGTTCCAGGAGACCTTTAATGAGTTTGTCCCGGAATTGGGTCAACCGCCCGGCTTCTTCATTTAACTCCTGCCAGGCAAGCTCCGCCGCTTTGCCGAACCCCACGATTCCGGGGACATTCTCGGTGCCGGACCGCCGCCCGTTCTCCTGCTCGCCGCCGTGCATGAAAGAGACCAGTTTTGTCCCCTTCCTGACGTACAGCGACCCCACCCCTTTAGGACCGTAGAGCTTATGAGCGGACATGGAGAGCAAGTCCACCCCCAGTTCCTTTACATCCACCGGGATATGCCCGGCCGTCTGCACAGCATCGGTATGAAAATAGACGCCGGCTTCACGGGCAATCCGGCCTATTTCCGCTAGCGACTGTATCGTGCCACATTCATTGTTAGCGTGCATCACGGAAATGAGTATAGTCCCGGGGGTAATCGCTTTCCTTATATCGTCAGGGTCGACCATTCCGTAGCTGTCCACCGGAACGCAGGTAATATTGAACCCTCTCTTTTCTAAGAAATGGCAGGTGTTCAAAACGGCGTGGTGTTCGATAGAGGTCGTAATGACGTGGTTGCCCTTGTTTTCGCTGGCATAAGCCACGCCCTTTATGGCGAAGTTGTCGGCTTCAGTGCCGCCGCTGGTAAAGACTATCTCTTCACCTCGCGCGCCAATGAGGCCGGCGACCTTATTCCTTGCCTCCTCTACGGCCCCCTTGGCCTCCTGCCCGCAGGCATGGATACTGGAGGGGTTCCCGAAGGCTTCGGTAAAATACGGGAGCATCGTTTTCAGGACATCAGGGTGTGTCGGCGTGGTCGCGGCATAGTCAAGGTATATCCTTGCCATTATTCACCTCTTATTGCGTCTAATCGGGAAAGCCCGGGGCAGGGCCGCTTGTCTTAGCCTCCCTGCCCCGGACTCTACATATTTTTCTTTACTAAAGACTACTCTATCGGGCGTTCTTCAAGGCTCTTTAAAGCTATGCCCGATTCCACTCCCGGCAGCGGCGTCACCGGCTCAGTCAGGGTAAACTCTCCCTTTTTTATCCACTCTTTCAGAATTTGAGCAATCTCCACGGCCCGGGGATAGCTGGACAGGGAGGAGGTGGGCACCTGCTTGCCCCGCACTTCTATTTTGCCGGTCTTGAGCTGGGCATAGCTGACCTCTCCCAGAACGTCCGGCTTTCTCTGCGGGTAAGTCTCGGAATAATCGACAATCGGCGCCAAAATATCCGTGTCCGTCACCGCTGTGTACTTCAGGATTTCCTCGGATATTATGGGAATAGGAACGCCGATACCGACAATCATGCTGGCGCCGTAGCCCTCCATGCTGATTCCACGGAGCCAGGCGGGCTTCATCTGCTTCAGGTCGCCGATGACCGCCAGTGTCCCGGCGGGTCGCCGCGGCACCCCGTTTTCCCCCCTCAGCACGCCCGGATTATGCTGGGTGCCCTGCCAGGCGACATAGCCAATGCCTCCGCCCAGGAATATCTTCGTCCCGATGCCGATGGTCTTATACAGCGGGTCGTTGAGCAACGGGGAAAGCTGCCCGGCACTGCAATAGTTGGCGTTCCCCAGATTGGGCTTCAATACACCCATATAGGTATAAATCGTCTTATTCGATAGATTTACCGCCACGTTGTAGTTCTGGTAGGCGTTCCTGGGATTGAAGAGCACGGCTTCATTAAGGCTCTTGATATTTATCAGGGTTTCCAATTTCTTTTTCGGATAGCAGTCCGTGCCATAGGCAGTAGCCACCAGCCGGACATCCTTACCGGCAACGAGTTCTTCGATGACATGGCCGCCGCCATACCTGAAGTCGCCGGGGTGTACCCGGTTCCTCGGGTCGTCGTCCGGCAGCGCCGTGCATCCGATATAGATATCCACAGCGGCGAATCCGGTATAGGCCGGCACGTCGTTGAGATAAACCCTGCCGCCGCCCAGCTTGATGCGCGGTTTCGTGTGTCCGGTGTTGAGGTAGGCGCCGGAGGAACACATCGGGCCGAAAGTCCCGGTGGTCACCACGTCCACTTCCCGGGCCGCTCTCTGGATGCCCTTCTCTTTAACGATATCTACTATTTCTTCAGCAGTCACCACTACTGCCTGGCCTTGGCGTATGCGTTCGTTAATTTCCGCGATTGTTTTCATTATTTAATTTCACCTTTCTGGATTTATTTTATCTTGCTACCCTTTCCTGTTAGCCCTTGCGGGCAGCGCATTGTCCATAGGCGGGCTATCACCTCCCGACCGATAGCCGGAATACGCGCCCCGCGGGACAAAGTCCAGAAAGCGCTTTCATTCTCGCCCGGTGACAAGATACCTTTTGAAATTGCATCGATAATCATACTAATCTCTCTGACTTTATTTCTTCATTATTTGGTGGCCGGCGCGGATGGCTCCTGAAAAAGCCAGGTAGACAGATAACGCTCACCCGTGTCCGGCAGGACCACTACGATAAGTTTACCCGTATTTTCCGGCCGGCCGGCTACCTGTAACGCCGCCCAGGCAGCGGCTCCCGACGATATACCCGCCAGTATCCCTTCCTCTTTAGCCAGCCGTCTCGCGGTGTTGCCCGCATCTTCATTACTCACGGTGATAATTTCGTCAATAAGGTCCTTCCGGAGAATGTCCGGGACAAAGCCGGCACCGATGCCCTGAATCCGGTGCGCCCCCGGCTTTCCCCCCGAAAGCACCGGAGAACCGGCCGGCTCCACGGCAATAGCTTGGAACGCCGGTTTTCTGGCTTTGAGCACTTCGGCTATCCCGGTAATCGTACCGCCGGTGCCCACACCGCTGACCAGGATATCTACCCTGCCGCCCGTGTCCCGCCAGATTTCTTCGGCAGTGGTTAAGCGGTGTATCTCAGGATTGGCCGGATTTTTAAACTGCTGCGGCATGTAATAGTTGCGGTTCTCCTTCACGAGCTGCTCCGCTTTCCTGATTGCCCCGGGCATCCCCTCCGAACCGGGCGTCAGTATCAGTTCGGCCCCGAAGATAGAGAGAAGCTGCCTTCTCTCCACAGACATCGTATCGGGCATGGTAAGAATGAGCCGGTACCCTTTAGCGGCGCACACAAACGCCAGGGCGATGCCGGTATTGCCGCTGGTCGGCTCGACGATTACCGTGCCTTTTTTAATCAGCCCCTTTTCCTCGGCGTCAACGATCATGGCCACGCCAATCCTGTCTTTGACGCTGCTGAGTGGATTAAAGTACTCGAGCTTGGCCACCACTTCCGCCCTAGCCCCCCCGGTGACATGGTTCAGCCTGACGAGCGGCGTGTTCCCGATTAGCTCAGAGCAATCCCCAGCGATGCCCCGGGTCAGCTTCGGTATTTTAATTGTCCTGTAATTTGTATACTCTACCCCGGCGATTCGTTCCGCCATCTCCATTTCCCCCTTTTATATGTTATACATCGATGGCTCCGGCTGGCCTTTCCTTTTCTGTCTCTCGACGAGATCCTGCAATGTTATCGATTCCAGGACTCCGTCCATAACTTCTTTTAGCTGGCTCCAGATATCTCTGGTGACACAGAACCCGGACCTCTTCCAGGAGCATGCTTCCGGATTATCCACACATTCAACCGGGGCCATAGAACCTTCAAGTAGCTGGGTAATTTCAATCAACTTAATATCCTCGGGCTTCCTGGCCAGGGATATTCCGCCTTTTGGCCCTTTGGTACTCCTGATAATACCGCCGGCAATCAAAGGGGCGATAAGGTGCTCCAGGTAAGGCAGGGAAATTTGCTGCTGCCTAGCGATGTCTTTCAGAAAAACCGGCCCCTCTCCCTCATGAAGGGCCAGCTCCAGGAGAGCTCTGGTTCCGTAGCGTGTCCGAGTGGATAGTTTCATCGATTCATCTCATTGTTAAAGTATTGTTGACTATAATAATCAACAAAGTAAACAATAACATAATTTAAATATTTTGTCAATACATCATAGATAAAAAAATCGTTAAAAACGTTGCACCCTCTCCCCTTTTTCTGTTATAATTATTAAAATATTAATAAAAGGAGCTAACCCGGAACCTTTAAGCCAGTCCCGCGAGGCTGGCAAGGGGAACAACCGAACACAGATTACCCGTAACCTCTTGCCAGCCTGCTTACGCTAAACTTCAGCGGAGGCAAGCCTTAGCAAGAGGTTATTTTTATGCCTGATAAAATCGTCATGACCGCCGAAGACATCCGGCGCACCCTCGCCCGCATCGCCCACGAAATCATCGAGCACAACAAGGTAATGGACCATCTGGTGTTGGTGGGACTTCATACACGCGGCGTCCCCCTCGCCAGACGCCTGGCGGAAGACATCGAACGATATGAGAAATCGAAACTCATCGTCGGCGCTCTAGACTTCAGCCTGTACCGCGATGACCTCGACCCCTCGGAAGCCAGGACCGCCGTAGAGCGCACGGACATCCCATCCGACATCAACGGCAAGTCCGTGGTGCTCGTCGATGACGTTCTCTACACCGGCCGCAGCATACGCGCCGCCATGGACGCTCTCATTGACCTGGGGCGCCCGCGCTCCATACAACTGGCAGTGTTGGTCGACCGCGGCCACCGCGAGATGCCGATACGCGCGGACTACGTCGGTAAAAACATACCCAGCGCCCATCATGAGGATATACAGGTCCGTCTGGTCGAGACCGATGGCGTTGACGAGGTTGCTATCGTAAACCTTAATAATAAGTCCTCTAACAGCCAACCCAAAAAGCTGGAATCCTTCCCAGAGGGAAGGAAGGAGGAGCTACCATGAGTCTAAAAAACAGAAGCCTGGTAACCATCGATGACCTCTCCAACGGAGAGATGATGGCCATCTTTTCCCTGGCCGATGAAATGTCGGCGAATATGAAGGAACAGTATGGCCTGTGCCGGGGCAAGATTATGGCCAGCCTGTTCTTCGAGCCGAGCACCCGGACCAGGCTCTCCTTCGAAGCGGCCATGCACCGCCTCGGCGGCCGCGTCATCACCGTTTCCGATGTCGGCGCCACATCACTGGCCAAAGGCGAAAGTATCGCCGACATGGCGAGGGTCGTCGGCAGCTACGCCGATATTATAGTCATCCGCCACCCGTGGGAAGGGGCTGCCGGCGTGGTGGCCAATTATGCCAGTATTCCGGTGATAAATGCCGGCGACGGCGGCCACCAGCACCCGACACAGACCCTCTGCGACCTTTACACCATCCTCAAGGAAAGACACACCATCAAAGGATTAAAAATTGC
>Ga0187886_1003179_pt1 | contig 12457 bp, 13 predicted proteins | sample June2016WEW_20_1_FD_133001 | JGI IMG/M metagenome (GOLD analysis project Ga0187886, IMG submission 133001) | Peatland microbial communities from SPRUCE experiment site at the Marcell Experimental Forest, Minnesota, USA - June2016WEW_20_150 | ecosystem: Environmental > Terrestrial > Soil >...
CCTATCCTCAAGCCTACAGGAGAGCAAACAACTTGGGGTAGGGCCGATTTCGATTCAAAGCCAACTACCTGCTGAGATTCAAGGCATACTACAAAATGGCTTTCTCCAAGTCAGCGGCGACCAATTCAGTTGGGGTCCAAGCATCACACTTGGAGCCATCCAAGCAACCCAGCAACTCTACATCCGCTATGTAAAACCAACCTACACGACCGCGCTAGTTCTCAAGTTGACGGTCAAGAATATCGGAGCTGACACGTTCCAAAACGCCACATTGACAGCGGGGACAGGTGATCAGGTTAGCTTAGACGGCCAAACCTGGTCTGCCTCGGTCTCTCTCGGCACACTTGCGCCAGGTGCCTCCATGACCGTCTACCTGCAAAGCGGAACAATCGCTCATGCCCCAGTTGAGGCTGAACTTGATGTCTACGATGGATCCACGCTTCTCTTGCAGTTCCCATTCGATGTCGCCTCTGGGCGCTTCTACTGCGTGATCAATGAGGTTAAGGACTATCTGCGAACCATAGATGTCGATGTGGTCACATCGGATGAGGAAATGCGTGACCTAATTCAAAGTTGCGCTAATGGCATTGATCGTGCGACCCGACGGAGATTCGATGTCGTAACTGTAACTGAGCTCTATGATGGCAGCGGCCAACAGAAGCTCGTGCTCGACAACTATCCAATCCTGAGCATTCAGGAAGTCAAAATCCGAAACCCAGACAATACCGTTGTCACGGACATTAAGAGCACTGACACCAATTTTGCAAGCGAACTCATCATAGACTCCGTGAAAGGTTTCATCACGTTACCCTCAGCAGGGATTCCGATGTTAGGCTCGCAGCTAGGCGCTATGGGTTGGTATCCGCCAATCTGGGCCTATCACCCTTTCCCAGCCGCAGGCGTACCATTCGATTACACAATGCACTTCGGGCTTGGCGTAGCGAACATTGAAGTAACCTACACGTATGGTTTTCAGACGCCGCCCGAAGAGATTCGAAAGGCTTGCATGAAGTCGGTTGTGATTGAACTGGTTAAGAAGAAAGGCGCGTCGGATACGCAGGGCATAGCATCTGAAGCAATCGTAGGCGTCACTCGCACTTACGCGGTTCGAGGCAGCCAAGGCGGCGGCGGCCCATACGCCCACCTCATGGACGAACTACAATCCGATATTGATGCCGCGCTTGAACTCTTCAGAAAGAGACGTTGGGGAGTTGTCTAGGAATTGAGCAGCACGACTCCGATCCTTCAATTCGACGCGGTAGACCAATTCTACCAAGCACTAACTCAAGATACTAAACTGCAAAGCGTCGAAGGCCTACAGTTTCTGAAGTATGTCGATAAGGTCGTGCTTAGCACAACGCCAACTGGCGGACATGGCAATAAAGCCATAATCATCAGGCAACCTCGCTGCGCCAAGTTCATGTGGAATGCAGGAGGCCAAGCCGGACAAGACAAGGACTATGTTCAAATGAACATTATCTGCCGAACCGTTCTGGGAAAGGAGAACGCTAGAGACGTCGTGAATGCGATTCGAAGCCGAATCAAGGAACTGCTCTTCGATCAAGAATTTCTAGGCACAGGATGGTTGATGCATACGAAGATCTCGGACAGTTGGCCGTCACCACCGACTCTTACTAGCGCTCACAACATCCTAATCTATGAGGTCTGGACGAGCGTAGGCAGATAAAAGAAGTCCACATAAACTGGCGGCTTCGAGACTTATCCGAAGTGATGTAGCGTGCCCTTCAGCATAGCCTTGGCAGGTCATACGGAGAAGAAGGCTGAGGAGCAGGAGCTCCTAGACGAGATCAAGACCCTCGTTGCCAAGTACAAATTCATATCCTACGCAGCATTCGCCGGATCCTTGACAACGAACAACATCAATCAAACTCTAACGGAGTAGATGCAGAGATGACTGTTGGCGGAGCAAACAAGGAACTCGTAGCCAAGTTCGCGACGCTGAGCCTAGGCGGAGTTGTGATGGCCGCAGGCAAGAACTGGACGCTCACCTGGGGCTTGAAAACGCTTGAGGAATATGTCTGCGGCTCAGATTTGCCGCGAGTGATTCATGCAGGCTTCAGCGGCAAAGTCACATGCGACGCCATCTACGTCAGCGATGATAATTGGGGCGCACTCAGCAGCGTCCGCGACACCACCTATACGCTCGTGTCGACTGACAAGGATACGAACACCACGCAAGGCCAGAAAGTTCTCACCGTCCTAATCAAAATTAAGGAATTTGAAAGACAAGGCCCACCGAACGCTGACGGTGTTGTGAAAGCTAAACTACAAGGTACAATGCTCGCAGACCCAACAGGCGCGTAGGCCGTTCACTTCTTGAGCGTCACAATTGAGATCTACGGCGCAGATGAAGTGGCGGAACGGTTAGAGAATGCAGCAGATGAGCTTCAGCAGGAAGTTGAAGTAAGCCTAGCGAATGTGCTGGATGATATCGCAGAATATGCGCGTTCGATTGCTCCAAAACGAACCGGGAACTATGCGGGTAGCATTCAGGTCGTCCAGTTGGGGCCAATGGAGTTCGGCCTCACCGCCGACGCTGAATATGCAGCCATAATCGAGTTCGGCAGCGCCCCGCATGACATATTCCCAGTCACAGCTAAGGTTCTAGCCTTCGAAGTGAATGGAGAACAGGTCTTCGCAAAATATGTTCATCATCCTGGCACAATGCCTCAGATGATTCTTCATACAGCAATCGAGGATAACCATGACGCCATCGTTGAAGCGGTGCGAATCGGTGTGGAAGCAGCCTTGTCGAGGTGAGAGGGCTTGAGTGAAAACAAAGATGCGGAAGCAAAGCTGTTGCGGGCTATCAGCCAAGATGAAGCTGAGCTTCGTGCCGTTATGGAAACTCTCACAACCTACTCAACCAAGCGGCTGCGAATTCGCGTCCATGACCCCGCAGATCCAGGTCAGGGCATTGAAGTTTCAGGTCGTCCGTTGAAAGACTTCGAGCGCCGTCTATTCTTCGAGAGAGCCAGCAAGATTGATCCGAAACTTGTCAGCGGCACAGTCGACCTGAAAGAGCTTCAATTGAACAGCAACCAACAGGAGCAGCTAACCGCCCTCATGGATGAGTACATTAGCCTCTCAACAAAGCTACCGCAGAAATTCCTCACCGAACTTGGAGACGACAGGATCCGCCGCACACTCTTCAAAGGCATCATGCAGGGCAGTTCACTCACTAAGGAAGAGCTCGCTGAGATTGAGAAATTTCGCGGAGGATCCGCAGGGTCTCCGACTCGGTGAACTCTGCGAACTACTTCACTGCACTCCAAGCGAGTTAAGCGCGAGAGCCTACTTTCCTGAATTGGCTTTCCTGAACGCATACCTCAACGAAAGAAACAGACGACTGAGCAATATAGGGGGGAGGTGAATATGGCCGCTACCCCAGATGAAGTTTTGATCGATGTAGACGCCGAAGACAACGCGAGTCCTACGTTGCGTTCGGTCGGTATGAGTTTCAATGTTCTAGGGGCAACTGTGGGGCTTACAGCTCGTGAATTTGGCATTCACAATGCAGCTGTGGATGCGGCAGTTGGAGCGCTCAGAGAGATCGGTTATGTGATCCGGTCGGTTCATGCGATTCAAGTCATCTACGCGGAGGTTCTAGCCCTCGTCAATGCTGAAGAAACTGAGAATGCAGCTGCCACAACTCAAACCGCATTGACAAAGTGGATGGAGATTGCGGCTACTGAAGCCGAGACGACAGCCAACTATGGTCTAGCAGCAAGTTTCGCAGCCGTCAATGTAGCGATGGGACCCATAGGCTGGGCGCTTCTTGCGGCAGGCGTGATTGGGGCTGGCGTGGTCGGTTACGGTTTGGCAGGCGGATTCGGCGGTGGAGCCGCAGCCCCGGCGCCAGCAGCTACCGCAGCGCCAGGGTTAGCGCCAGCATCTCTTGGCACCGGCGTAACCACAACGATCAACATTGCGAACGCGAATTTGAGTACGAAACGTGATGTTACTGAAACAGTCAGTGAGATGGGGACCCTTTGGCATGAGCAGCTTCGAAGAAGGAGGTCTTTCTGATTGGGAACTGTCACATGCACAATCACCGATAACGGCGGTACAGGCCAATCAATCACGCTTCAATTCATCGAAGGCAGCGGTCAGAACGACACTTACGGCTACAGTCCTCCGCCAACGACGGTTAAGAAGACGCGGAAACGAGCGATCGTGCAGCATGAAGTCTTCGATCTCGAGAGAGACGTCGGCCAAGATAAGGGGCGATTCAGCGACGAATATGATCTCACCGGCTTATCTCGTCAGGATGTCCGCGATTCCTTGGACGCTTTCTCGGCTCTGCCACAATTTCCCACGGGTCCTGGACGAATCAGCTTCACATTGACGGATTCGCATGGAAACCAGATTGAATCTCACAGCGGCTTAGCTTTGAGAGATTACAGTACAACCTATCCCGCAAGCCCTGGGGCGCGTCTATGGTTCCTCTATACTTTGAAGTTCATCGACTTCAGCGGACAGACACCTTGAGCTGAAGAATAAATGGCGCCTACCATTTCAGTTTCTCCCACAACTATCGGGCAGTATGGCCTAATCCACGTTACAGGATCAGGTTTCACTCCTAACGGAAATGTCACTACACTCATAGGTATCGGGTACGGACATATTCTTACTGTAAGCGGGAACAAGGCGAATGGTTCAGGTGCAATAAGCTATGATGTCCTCATCGGCGGCAACGTTCCTGTTGGATCACGCAACACTATCACCGTTAAGGATGAAGCCACCGGGACTCTATCGAATACTGTTTCAATCCTCGTTACTTCTACCGACTGCAATGCTTGGGTTAAGGTAAAGTCGGGTTCACCGTTCAACTGGTACATGCACAACGCCCAGAACTATACGGCTGGCTACAAAACCGCAATAGATACTCTCCAACCTTTCGCTGATTGCGTGGCATCCTACTATTCTAGCAGCTTCGGCTTCTCGCTACCTTCTCCGAATCCTCTCACTGGCGATTGGCAAATCCAAGTTGATGAATGTAGCTCCGCGCTGTATGGACAAGCATTCGGCCCCGGCGTCAGGGTAGGAGGCGGCATCGCACTAGACGATTACTTGGGACATCTCTTCATAGCTCACGAAATGGCGAACGTCTTCACATTCTGTAGCGCTACTGCCTGCTGGCCTTGGGCTGATGGAAGTTACATTTGGGCTGCACTCGCTGGAACCCCTGGCCCAAGCCCATTCCCCAGGATGTGCGCCGATATTGTTTTAGAAGTCTGCGGTCGACCTGACTTAGCACAAAGAGCAAGAAATGAAGTGCTAAACGATCATGGTGTCCAGATGCTTGATTGGGTTCGAGTGCAGTATGGTTGGACACCTTATCAGGGCATGTTCTCGCTCTTCCAAACCAAGCAGGTCAACCTCTGCAACTATCAGGAACCCCTACCCACAGCACTAATTATAACCGCCATGAAAATGGCGACAGGAATAGATTTTGTAACGCTGTTTAACACACTCTTCACACAGTATGGGGTGGGAATAGATAGCGTAACCCTCAGTGAAGCGGTGCAGATTCTAAGCGCATCTATTCCAAGTTACATGCCTGTAACAATCCTAAGCGGCAGCGGTCCAACTGGCGCTCACTTAGAACGCGATCTCATAGAAGCTGACATTAACCTGATGATGACTCATGCCGCGCCTACATTCAAGTTGAAACTCGACAATCGAAATGAACGATGGTCATATCTCGGATGGAGCAGCCCGATTGTCATTAAGGTAAATCTTCCGAATGGGACGGTTTTCCCAATTCTGAAAGGCCAAATTGATACGCCCAAACTTGGATACGGCAAAGCTAAGCCGGAGGGTGCCTACATAGAACTGAATGGACGGGGAGACCAAGGCAGACTCGACGATATCATGAGTAGTCTCCATTTCGTGAACGCGGCTCCAAACACAATCGTGACAGGCATCATCAATGAGTATAATCTTCGGAAGCAATCCAACGATCCTTACATCACCTTCAACAATCCGTCCGGCAGCGAACTGAACAAGGCCAGCCAGCCCGGGCTACCATCATCGCAGATGACATTCTTATGGAAGCGAAAGTCGTTAAGTGCGATGCTTCGAGATGTAGCAAGCGCTCTCGGAGCGCCAGCCAGTTCGGGCGGGTACAATGAAGGCTTCGACTTTTACATCAAACCTGATGACACTTTCTACTTTCAAGGTACGAATGAAATTCCAAGTAGCGGTGTTACAATCCCGACCAACACTCAGGCAATCAAGGCTGAAAAGGTTCTTGATAGTTTAACGGTGAAGAATGATATCTGGCTGTGCTGTGCCAGCAATGCAGGAAGGATCCCGCTTACCATGCAGGAGGGTTATCCGCGTCCGTACTCATGGTATCCACCTGACACTTGGACTGACTACAATTCAGCAGATTGGAATACGGCTGATATGCAGTCGGTCACTGGGGTGGTGGATTCAACGGCGAGCGTTGTAGGTGGTTACAGTGTTCAATTCAATTTGACCCAATCGATACAACCCGGGCAACCCGGTCCAAATGGTTACTGGAGTATGCCCTTCCCATTTGTGGAAAAATGGCCTGCTCAAGCCCCCGGCGGCCACTTGAACGCATACAACGAAATTGCAATGTCTGAGACAATGGGTGAGATGACTGCTCTATCTTTCTACTTGATGAGCGGCGATGTATTCGACATGTACCTAGAAGTCATCGATGGCAGCGGAAATTCTGCGGTATCAAGCAGTCAGCATTATCCGACAGGCGCGAATATAGTTCCGCTTGATTTCGTAAAGTACAGTTTCCCATTCGGCCCATCTGCCGGAAGCAGCTACACGGTGCCTCCGGGAGGAACACCGCCCGATTGGTCTAACATAGCGAAAGTTCGATTCCACTTCACAAACCGCGGCCCCAATAACAGCAGCCCCAATAACAGCTACATTTGCCTCGACGGCTTCGAAATCATCAAGCCGCTCGTCGTCAGCGCCCTCGACCCATCTGCTGAGATTCGGCGTTCTGATGTAAGGCAAGCGAATACCATAAGCAGCTATGCGATCGCTTTGGATTATGTGAACGGCATACTGGTATCGGAGTCTAAGCCGCAATACTATTGGGATATCACCAATGTTGGGCGAGCAGACATTCAGCTTGGATCATCCTTCTACTTCGGCTCCGACTTATGTTTGATGCGTGAATTGCAGATGAAGATGAGCAAGCCCGGTGGCTGGACGATTATAGCAAAAGGGTTTTTGGCGATCTAAAATGAGCTTCAGGATCCAAACTCTGCCTACCCTCGACCAGCTCCTAGCAGATATGGTGCGCAGAATTGAAGATGTGGAGCGTGTAGCTGGCGGCATCACGGGCGGTGGAGGATTCGCAGGAGGAGGCGGAGGAGGAGCGCCTATTGATTCAGCCTACGCCTTAGCGAGCGCAAGCCCAAGCAGGCCGACAAACAGTCGCGTTCTAGTCGCAGGCACAAACATATCGCTGGCAGATGGGGGACCAGGCGGGAACCTGACAATCAGCGCATCCGGTGGAGGCGGTGGCATCGGCGGCGGCGGTACAATTAATCGCATCGCAAAGTTCACGGCCTCGACTACTATTGGAGATTCAGCGATCACTGAAAGCGGAGGCATAGTGGATCTTCCGTTTCTCCAAATCAACGCAGTCAATTCTGGAATACTTTGGACTGCCACGAGTGGTAACTATTTTCTGGCACTGGCTGGTTCGGGTATGCTAAAACTCGCAATAGCGGGAATCATCCGGTTCTCATTTGCAACAAACGGCATGTACTTTCCAGATGGAACTTTCCAATCAACCGCCTATACGGGCGCGGGAGGAGTCGGAGGATCAGGCACGCAGTATTATCTTGCCATGTGGACAGCTACAACCACGATCGGAAATGCGGCTGCTGGCGCATCATGCTACGTGAATGGCTACTTGCTTCCGACTCCTACAAATTCCTTCACGCTTGGTGATGCAGCTCATACTTGGAGTCAAGTTTGGACTAACAGGATTCAATGCTCCGCAGGAATAATTGAAGTCTACGTTCAAGGAAACCGTAGATTCTGGTTTGATTACGGAGGATACAACGCTTCCCAAGCGCATCTTTGGCCCGCAGGTGATGACACGTATAATCTTGGCGCGACAGACCATAGGTGGCTGACCTGCCATGCCGTAGACTTCTACGGAACCCTCCATGCAGGGCCCGACCTGTACTGCTCCGACATGCGGTGCCCAAGTTGCAAGCAGAACTTTCTTCCAAGAGACGAGATCACATTCGTAATTCGCCAAGTCCTCAAAGGAAGGAAAGGCTTGACCGATGAGATTGCCTATGTTCCGAAACATCAGAGGTGCCATGTAGCAGCATAGGATGGTGATCGCATGAGCCTAAAAGAGAAGAAGCTACCAGCGGTGACGCTTGAGCTTGCACGGAGGCAGGTTGCGCGGATTCTGAACCAATTGCAGCTTCTCCAGTCAAGTCTGAACGTGGTTGCTGACGAAGCGATCTATCTAGCTAGACAGTTAGGGATCCAGTTTCCTCAACCAGGGTTTCCGCAGCCGCCCCCGACTGAGAAAGCAGAGAAGCCCGATCAGGAAAGCTCTAAAGCATCCAGCATTTAGCCAACCACAGAATCCAAAAGCTGCCAGGCAGCCGCGTGATGTGGAAGTGTGGGCGATCCAGTTATCTCTGCCTTTGCGGGGCTCGCGGGAGAGGCTGGGTGGCTTCGCACCGCGAGTTCTAGCAGTCCCGTAGGATCGCTTTCCACTTTCCTCTCTTTTTCGGCATTTGATCTGTCTAGCGTCAGCTCCGTTCTACGGGCACCTCAATCATAACAGACATCAGCCTTTCAGGTTCAATTCACTCAATGCTTTGCGTAGGGGCCCGAAGATGATGATGAGGACGAGGACGCTGAAGCATAGAACCCCCAGCCATAGGACTGCGGTTGTCATTAAGTCGGGCTCGTAAATGGGGGCCTCCCTCGGCGCGTGCGTCACGATTATCGGCGGGGCCTGTATCGTCGTTATCCACGTGGTTATCGTCGTCGGCGCCGCCTCAAGCGGTGGTGAACACACTATCCTGTCTATAGTCGCACGACCCGTAGTGTCGCCAACAAGGACGCATATCGTCGTGGGCTGTGTCGGCATCGGTGATGTAGTAGTATCCGTGATCGATGCATCTGCTGGGAGGATGCTCGCATATGAGTTGAATACTGTTAGGGTTGAGAGCGACGAGAATGCAGCTAGGATGAGGCAAACCGCCACGGTCACTCTCATCTTCTTTCTTCTCTCTCTCAACTAATCACCTTCAAACGCGCTTTATGAAATTCTCTCGCCGATTCTCGGCAGTCAACACAGACTGGCTTGTGGCAGACGATGCAGAAGAGAAGACTGTACGCTGTGATCGTTGCGAGTCCGCAATGCCCGCAAGTGCTGATGCCGCTCATCGCTCATTCACCCAAGGCTTTCCGTACGGCATCCTTGAAGGATTCACTGGTGATGAGCCGGTTGATAAAGTCTGGCTCCGCAAGGATCCTGTCTAGTCCTGCAACCTGCGGATTCGGCAGGATCGCGCCACACTTGACGCAGTAGACTGCGATCGGAGCGTTCTCTTCGCTGCATGATCGACAACGCTGAACGTGGACTAGAGGCCGAAGGATCTCCTCGCGTGGCTTGAGGCCATGCAGAACCAGGTCTTTCTCTTCGACGTCTCGCATTGAGAGATGAGCGTAGACACGAACCATGTCAGCGGTATTCCATCCGAAGAGAAGCATCATCTCGCTATCCGTGAAATGGCTCGCGTCATGTGTCGCTCTTGCGTGTCTGAACATCTTGGGCGAGATCGCTTTCCCTAGAATCCGCCTGCCGAGCTCCTTGACGTGATCGTACAGGTTATCAGGTCTGAACGGATTTCCGTGGTCATTCAGAAACAAGGCAGCGTCAGAATCGGTTTTGCGCGGATGGTTGTTGATCTGCTCTCGAAGATCAGGAACCGCAGCGTAGACTCTCCGCCTCCTGCCGCCAGTTTTGCCTCTCAACGAGAGGATGGCTCCGTATTCGTCAAACTGGACATCTCGAATTCGGAGGTTCGCGACTTCCGCTCGTCTGGCTCCAAGCTCATCCAGCAATTCGATTATTAGGCGATCCTGCAAGTTCGGGGCCTCCCGTATCAGCCGATCCATATCTTCTCGAGCCAGAACCTTGATCCCTGCCGCTCGGTCTGGCATCTTGACAGCCTCTATCTTCTCCGCGAGATCCTTGCGACCTAGAAAGTTGAGAGACTTCTTGATGATGAAGACGTAATAGGCATAGTAGTGGATGCTGTTCTTCTCTCGATAGTGATTCAGGAGCGCGATCACGTCAGAGTCCGAGCAGGTCTCGAGATCCAACTGCTGATGATTCGTGATGTCGCGGAGGCGTAGACGGTAGGCTTCGATTGTGCTATCCTTGACGCCTCTACGCTTCGCAGCCTCTAGGAACCGCTCAACCCAAGCCATCGCACTCATAACGTACTCGTACCATCCGACTATAAGGGGTTTTCTGGCCTTAAATTAAGACTATCTACGAGACTTTGGGTTTAAAATCTCCAGCCTCTCGCCGGTGGGCCGCGATCTCCCTCTCTCGGGCTTCACTCAAGTATTTGATGTAGTCACGAAGCATCTGCTCATCTTTCTCCGTGAAGAGCGGCGCGAGCAACTTCTCTCTCTTCTTCTTCGCCTTGCGAATCAAGAACATCCATGTTGCGTCAAGCGCCTCTTTGCGAGGCAAACGATGTGGCACAACGATATCATAGTAGGCCGTCATTACGGAGGCTTCAACTGCGAGCGAATATGACGGTCTAGGCCAGCCTATCTTGATCCCTGACTGCCAGGCTTCCTTGAAGATGAGGTCAACGAATGGATCGATGGAGATTGTTCGCTTCACCAATACTTCTTACTGCCTCACTATCCTACCGTCACCCGCCAGAGATAAATGTACGCTACCCATGAGGTACAGACAATAGGCACAGATTCATTACGACAACGGAGAAACATGAGATTGTTGCGGCAGCCGCCGTCAAGAAATTCGTACAGCTCCTAGGGGCAGCTCCGAAGTGCAAATGTGGGAGCTGCGAGACTCGCGCATGGCTTCTGAGAGAGATCAAGCCCATGATCAAGCAGGCCGACGAGCTTCTCGCCACTCTCTTTGACGAAGTTCTTACCTAGCGAGAGGCTTGAGCTCTTCGAGACGCTTCCGAACGGACTCCTTGATGAATTCAGGTCTCGATTCGTAGCCTAGCTTCCGAGTCGCCAGCACTTTGTCAATCTCTTTGATTAATTCCTCTGGAATGCTGACGGAGACGAATTTGCCCCGTCCCGGTTGAGCTGTTCGCAGTTTCAGTCTCTCCATCGGTACTTGACTCGTATTTGTTCTATTTCAATCTAGCTGAGCGGCTTCAATTCTCGCATGAGCCGCCTGACCGCGTCTGAGATAAGGTCAGCTCTGCTCGTATATCCATACTTCCGACGCGCAACCACTTTGTCAATCTCTTCGACCATTTCGTCACTAATCGAGATGCTAGTGTAACCATTTCGCGGCAATAACGCCCGCTCCCATGTACCGCATCTGTACCTGATGCTATTTATTTCTACCGTGTGCTCCGTAAAAAATAAAACAAGAACCTGTGCCGTACCCGTACGGTAGTTTAATTAGACTCCTCCCAATAGAATATGTACCGTACTGGTGCGTGACATGCCAAGAAAAGGCTCAGGATACTCTACTGTCACCATTGCCAAAGAACTAGACAAAGACATCGAGAAGATCCTGCGATCAGGCAAGGGGTATCGAAGCAAGTCTGATGTTGTCGAGGACGCAGTTCGGCGGCTTCTCAGCAGCCTCAAGGAAGGAGGAAGGCCCTTGGAGGTTCCCGCGTGAATGAAGGACCGATACATCGGTGTCAGCCTCCCGGAAGGACTGACACGGCAGGCTCAGAAGTTCGTGGGAAACCGCGGCTACGAAAGCGTGACAGAGATCGTCAAGGAAGCGCTTCGATTTCGTCTCGAGCAGCTCGCGAGACATCAAAGGAAGCTGAAGGCGAAATGAGTGGTCGGTGTCGGCTCGAAGCGATTTTTGGACAGCGATTCATGGAAATCGTCCTTCTCTGGGAACGACAGGGAATCATTCGGTTCGATCGTGAGAAACTCCGCGACTGGCTCAAGGAGGCTGCCTAGTTGCCGAAGAAGCCTAAGCCGTTGTGGGAGAGCGATATCGCCTGCGCGTGGTGCAACAAAGTCAACCACGTCAGAGTTAATCGGAAAGTCATCACGCCAGCAGAACCAGCCCAAGTCGAACTGGAAGTCCTCGTAGAACGGAAGACGCAGGCAAGGCTCGACCAGGAGGGCGACCATGAATGAGAAACCGATGTGCTACGACAGGCGAAGAACCTTGGGGACTCAGCGCTGACGAGCTGAACCTGTA
>Ga0187886_1003180_pt1 | contig 12455 bp, 4 predicted proteins | sample June2016WEW_20_1_FD_133001 | JGI IMG/M metagenome (GOLD analysis project Ga0187886, IMG submission 133001) | Peatland microbial communities from SPRUCE experiment site at the Marcell Experimental Forest, Minnesota, USA - June2016WEW_20_150 | ecosystem: Environmental > Terrestrial > Soil >...
CGCAGCGGGTCAATCTGATATAACCGCCGCACAGGAGCTTGCAGAGGCAGTGACGTTTTTCCTTTACCGCAACGCCGCAAACCGGGCCATCAGCGCAAGCGAGATTCTTTCGGTAATAAAGACTGTTCTCGCCGGCACCGGTCTCGAGGAGGCGGCGGTCGCGCTTAGCGAACATCACTTCGAGCGAAAGTTAAAACGCTGTCGCATTGAGGTTGTCCGGGGTCGGCCAAGCGGACTATCGGATGCCGATAACCTTTATACAGACCATTCGGAGCAGACCAGAAGCAGATGGAATAAATCACGGATTGTCGAATACCTGGTCACTAAGCACCATCTGCACAGGCCCATTGCCAGAACCGTTGCCTCAATGGTGGAGGAAAAGGTCTTCAATATGGGCCTGCCCGTTGTCCCCGCTGGTTTAGTCAAACAACTGGTCTTAAACGACGCCGCCGCCGTCCTTCGAGCGCAAAATCAGCTGCAAACCGCCTGAATGAAAAGAAAAAATCTCTTGCAGGATTCGCCTTTGATTGTTAACTTACGGGCACGGCAAGAGTGATAAGATGCCGACATAGCGTTGGGTTGAAGTTATCTTACGGACAAAATTTTTGGAAAGGAGTTGGATTATGAACAAGAGTCAATTTCGCACGATGATGTTAGTATTGTGCCTTGCAGCCCTGTGCGCGGTCATAGCCGGATGCCAAGAAAAGGCCGCAAGCCCCAAGGCAAAAGAGGTAAAGGCGACCGCTGAAAAGGCACCGCCACCAAAACCGCCACCACCACCACCGCCGCCACCAAAACCAGCCGCTGCCGTCGCCGGCCCGACACTTGGCCCCTTCAATCTCGCAAAGAACTGGGCGGAAGAACAGGGCTTTGTCGTCAACTAGCTTATCTGCGGCACGTTCCCCAACCCCGGTGAAAGACCCGATAACGCGGGGTTCAATGTTGATTACCTGAAAAACTACGGCGGCGAAGCGGCCTTCACGCCCACAAACGGCATGGAAATCAAGAAGGACGACGGCTCAGCCGCGAAATTCCTGCCTTACAGCACAACAGGCACTGATATCATCTTCGGCGACGTCGCTCATCTCAAAATCGAAAGCAACCAGGAAAAAATCCTGTGTTACTGTGCCTGCTGGCTCGATTCAGACGCGGATAAGGATGTCGAAGTCAGGGTTGGCTCAGACGATGGCTACAAACTCTGGATAAATCACCAGCTCATTTCCGTCCAACACGTTTATCGCGCGATGGAAATGGACCAGGAAACCCACAAGGTAAAACTCAACAAAGGCAAAAATCTGCTCTTAATCAAAGTTGACCAAGACACGGGCGAATACCAGTTTATGCTCCGCGTCGTTGGCGCTGACGGCAAAGCAGCCCCGGGCGTAAAGATCTGGAACTAAAATCATAGATGCTAATACAACCCGCCGGTAGGCATTTAGCTTATCGGCGGGTTATTTTTTATCATGACAAGCTGTACGGAATCGGTTAAATACCGCCCACTATGCAGTTAATCGCAGGGAAATCCCGCTTGAAGGGCACAGTCGCCATTCCCGGCTCGAAATCACATACGATTCGCGCCGTGGCAATCGCCTCATTAGCCAAAGGCGCAAGCGCAATCCGCAGCCCGCTCGCCTCGAGCGACACCCTCTCCTCGGTATCCTGCTACCGTTCACTTGGTGCAAAAATAGACACCTCAAATAACGATTGCTGGAAGGTTACCGGCATCGCGGGGCAGGTCCTCGCCCCCAAGGAAATCATAGACGTCGGCAACTCCGGCACAACACTCCGCATCGCTATGGGGTCCGCCGCTCTTGCGCCTGCAGGACAAACGACACATTTCACCGGCGATGAACAAATACAAACAAGACCCATCGGGCCTCTGGTTGACTCACTAAACGAATTGGGAGCAAAATGCGTCGCCACCAAAAACAACGGTAAAGCCCCCGCAACCGTCACGGGCCGGCTAACCGGCGGCAAAACATCAATCGCCGCATTCAGCAGCCAGTATCTCACGTCGCTGCTCTTGTGCACACCCCTTGCTGAAAAAGATACCGAGATTAACGTCACCCTGCTCAACGAGCCGGGATACGTTCAGATGACACTCGACTGGCTCGACAAGCAATCCATTAAATACGAGAATAATAATCTGCGGCATTTCAAAATCCGGGGCGCTCAGGAATACAAATCCTTTGACTCAGCTGTCCCCGCTGATTTTTCCAGCGCGACGTTCTTCTTGTGCGCAGCAGCCCTTGTCGGTGACAATGTAACGCTCAAAGGTCTTGACTTTTCCGACAGCCAGCCCGATAAAGCCGTCGTCGATTACCTCAAGGCAATGGGCGCTGACATATCGATTGGCAATGATTCGATAACGGTCAGGCAATCACAGCTCAAAGGCATCGAAATAGATATGAACGCCACGCCCGACGCCCTGCCTGCTATGGCGGTCGTCGGCGCATTCGCCGAAGGACAAACCCGCCTGGTAAACGTCCCGCAGGCACGGGCAAAAGAAACCGACCGCATCAAGTGTATGGCCGAGGAACTGAAAAAACTCGGCGTCGATACCGAGGAGTTGCTCGATGGCCTTATAATCAAACATAGCAAGCCAAAACCCGCTGTTCTCGATGGCAGAGGTGACCACCGCATCGTAATGGCGTTGTCGATTGCCGCGATGGCGATGCAAGGCCAGTGCACAATCGGCACCGCCGAAGCAATGAGTGTTACTTTCCCGGAATATGCTAAACTAATGCAAAACCTGGGCGCAAATATAAAACTAACGTTCAGCCCGTGAGATAATATCCAGGAATAAAAAGACAAGTCCGTGAGTTGGTTATCTCACGAGCTAAAGGAGAAACAAAAATGGTTGGCTGTCATATCGGAAGAATGTTTCAGGTAACGGTCGCGGGCGGGTCATATCAGGAAGGCCTCACGGCTGTCGTGCAGGGCCATCCGCCGGCAATGCCGCTCTCGGAGCAGGAAATCTACGGCGATTTACTCCTGCGAAAACCCGGCGCAGATGAGTTGTCCAGCCCCCGCAAAGAGCCGGACCTGCCCATAATCTATACAGGACTCAACGCCGAAGACACAATTGAAAACGCAGGCAACAAAAACCACACCAACGGCACGCCTTTGACGATTCTGATACCGAACCTCGACCGGCACTTCGTTCACGTCAAGCAATATCAGGACACCAACCGCACGCCCCGCCCCGGTCACGCCTCCTGGGCATCATTCGTCAAATACGGCCCCGATGACGATTCAATCGGAGCGGGAATCTTCAGCGGACGATACACCTCGACCATCGTCGCCGCCGGCTACGTTGCAAAAAAAGTCCTCAAAAAATGCGGCATAAACGTCTTCGCGTATGTTAAGGAAATCGCGGGCGTCCGATGCCCTGATATCGACCACAACAAGGCGTTCGCATATACCGAGAATTACAAAAAGATGCGATGCGACCTCGACCCGTTCTATCAGGAAATTTACGTCAAAGGCCGGGTCAATATGAATATGCGGTTTCTCGAAAAGGCAGCCGTCTTCGCACAAATCGAGAAGGAAATCGACGCCATACGCGACAAGACGCCTAAAATCAGCGCAAAGGAAGTCAAGAATAAATACGGCGTCCATCACATCCTGAACTGCCCGGATATTGACGCCGCACAGGCGATGACCGACGCCTGCAACAAAATCTCCGCCTCCGGCGACTCAGCGGGCGGCCTGGTGGAGGTAGTCGCATTGGGCGTGCCAACCGGACTGGGTGAACCTGTTTTCTACAAGCTCGATGCTGAATTAGGCAGGATGCTCGGTATCGGCGCAGTCAAGGCGGTCGAGGTCGGTGCAGGTATGGCAGTTAAGGATATGACCGGCTGCCAGAACAACGACCAGATGCAGGCCAAAAACGGCAAAGTGATTTTCGATTCCAACAACGCCGGCGGTATCACCGGAGGTCTGGCGACGGGACAACCGATAATAGTCCGCCTCGCCGTAAAACCCACACCCACAATCGCAAAGCCGCAGCATACCATCGACAAATATACCCTCGAAACCAAACAATTAGCGGCGATAACAAGACGCGACCCGACGATTACGGCAAGGATTTGGCCCGTCGCGGAAAATTATACCGCTATCGTGCTGCTCGACCACCTGCTGGCTCACTTCGGCTACCAGCACATAAAAGACCTGCACTACACAAAATAAATGCAATAAAAAAGGCCCCGGTTTTCACCGGGGCCTTTAATTTTCACCATTTCAACGATGCCCGCTGCTATGGCGGAATCGAATGCGTACCGGTGCACGCTGCGTTTTGAGAAGCATCATAGACGCACACGTGCCAGCTCAACTGCCTGCCGTACGAGCCGCCCCACGCCTCAACATACACCTCATAGACAATTTGGTTGGTTCCGTTCCACGTCAGCCGGTAGCTGCCATAAGCAGCATCACTGCCGCCGTTGGCAGGAATCCTACCTCCAATAGCAACAGGGTGACCTATACGAATCGGACGGTACATCGCCGGAATCACGGTATCGCTGCTGTATGTAGAATTGCTGCAGATAAAGCGAACTTCAAGTTCACTTGTCGGGGTTCTATCATCAGTTACACCTGTCACATCAACTATGATCCTGTGCCACCAATCCCACTGGTAGTTAGTCGTGTCCCACTCAAACTGCCCGCTGGCAGTGTTCGGGTCAGTGCGAGCGATGTTTTGGGCCGCTACGGCGACAAATACCGGAGCAGGCCTCGGCGCGTTGACGTCGCCAATATCGCTTACACATGCCGGCTCAGACCAGGCGGTGGTGTTATTGTATCTGTCACGTGCCCTTACCCTGAAACAATACTGGCCCGTGGGGTTGATGCCCGTAGCCACGTAATATGGATCGGTCTGCCAAGTGCTTGAGGGGCCGTTGACTTCTTCAAACTGGTAATAAACTCGTCCGCTCGCATCGACAGCGGTGCTGGCCATCATTTCAACCGAGCTCCCGGTTAATGCGCGAGGCGGGATTGCCCAGGTCATAGGATTTGGTGTCGGAGCATTCACATCCGATCCCAACTCCTCCAGCCAGCAATATGTAAACTCCTTCAGGTCATCTGTTCCGTACCCCATGTTCCCCAAATCACCAACCCACGCCGACGCAAAAACTGCGAAGTCCCTGAAGTCGATAATATTATCCACGTACAGGTCCCATTTCCTGCAATAGTCCGCTATGGGGTAATGATAACCAAGGTCAACTATGTTCGTGTCGGAGGTGCCAAGCGTGGAGGTGCTATACCTAAACAATCCGAGTGATACGGAAAGGTCTCCGCCCGCATCGATACAGGGGCTGTTGACCATTTGTCCCGCGGTAATCTGCTGAAGGTGGAAGTCATTGCCGACCGCGTTGACAAACAGCGGGTCAATATCTATATTGCCGAGGCCCCAGTTACTTGGACAGCTGGGACTTATATATACACCTGCCCGACCGCCTCTGATATCACTGTATGACACGTTGACGGTGCCGCAACGCTGCTCATGTTCGAAGCCCGTCGCTTCGGCAATCTCATTACCGAGCAAGCCATTGTTGTCCCAGAAAATGCTGTTTTTGACGTTGGTTTGGGCATCGTAAGAACAGTACAAGCCGCCGCCGAATCCCGTGTTGCCAATATCGCCGAACGTGCCGGTGGCCTGGTTATTGTAGAGTGTGCAGTTCTCGACCGAGACAACCGCACCCCAGTTGGAGGAAATACCGCCGCCGTCACGGCCCGCCTGGTTACCTGCCAGCAGACAATTCTTGATTATCGTATTAGCATCGCCAGGCCCGTAAATATGTATTCCGGCGCCTGACGTCGAAGAAGTGTTATCAGTCAGGAAGCAATCGACAATCACTGTGTCTATCGACGAGCCGAATATACCGCCTCCCTGGCCCGCGATTACATCAACGTCATTGGGCGATACGCCCGCAAAGTTATTGCCCAACGTGCAACCTCTGATTTGGCCTGCGCTTCCCGTCGCATAAATACCGCCTCCGAGGTACGCAGTGTTACGCATTATGCCGCAATCCAGCACTTCCGGCTGGCCACCCGACCAGAACATGCCGCCGCCCACCGCCGAGCTATTGTCGCTTATCGTGCAGTTTTCAAGCCGAATACTCGCGGTATCTTCGAAGGCGATGCCGCCGCCGTGACCTAAATACGGGTCTGTGTGGTAAGTAGCATCGGGTCTTGGCGTGACATTACCACTGATAACGCACCCGACAAAATTAATATCGGAGTTTGCTCCGCAATACACGCCGCCGCCATAGCTGGGTATTCTATAAGCGGTAACAGGGTCAGCACTTACAATACCCTGCGGCCTTGTGCCTCCGGCACCGCTCATACCGCCCCTGGCGATATTATTTGTTATACTGCAGTCGATGAAATTGGCCTCGGAATTTGCGTCGCAGAAAACGCCGCCGCCGTAGCCGCTGTAGAACCTGTAGTCACCGACATATTGTTGGCCATTGGAATTTCTAAGTTCTTGCCACGGCTGGGGAGGTATTTGATAACTTGGGTAAGGATTACTATACGAGCCGCCGTAATTGGCATCCCGATAATCCGCCGTTCCATAAACTGAACCCGAAGAATTACCGCCGTTACCGGCATTACCGCCAACAGCCGTACAATTCGTGATAGTGCAGTTGATCAGGGTCGGGTTGGCAGAATCTGCGATATAGATACCGCCGCCTCTTGCCCGTCCACCCCATCCGCCGCGAGTGGCAGGGGTCGTGGCATCGGCATTAAAACCATTGCCCGCGTTACCGCCGGTTATGGTCGTATCTCTGATTACACAGTTCCTAAGTGTCGGGCTTGCGCCCTGAGCAATATATACGGCCCCGCCTGCTATGCCGCCGCCGTCAGGCCCGTTTTGGCCCGCTACTGCGGCATCCTGAGCAGCTACTATGAACCAAGTGCCTCCTGTAATGGTAAAACCATCCAACACAGTGTTACCGGTCGCCCCGCTACCGAATACAATCGCCTGATGGGCAAATCCCATCGAGTCAATTATTGTCGCTGCGACCACGCATGGGTCATCCGGATTGGTGCTTACCAGCGTGATTTCTTTGTTGAGCACAATTGTGTCGCCGTGATATACACCGCTGGCGACGCTTACGATATCACCCGACCGAGCCGCCTCAACCGCCTCCTGAATCGTAGTGTAATCGCCCGGAACGGTCCTCGTCTGAGGCAAACTGAATGTGACTATTACAGTTTTGTCTCTATTCATAGTCACGGTGTTGGTTCGGGTAAACAAACCATCGTTGTCCGTGCCCTCCCAGCTCTCAATTCTATAACCGGCATCCGATGTCGCGGTAAGCGCGACCGCCGTGCCGCGAGGATAAGTGCCGCTGGTAGGCGTAACTGTGCCGCCGTGATTCCAGGTAACCGTCAGGTTACACGTATTCTTTCCAAAGCCAACTGTAACCGTTTTATCTCCGGTCATACGCACAGAGTTATCGCCGTTGTTAATATCGTCGTTGTCGGTGCCTGTCCAGACAACCTGGTAACCAGCAGGAGGAGTAATGTTTACATGGAGTGGAACTTTGCTGAACCAGACGTAATTTCCGTCGCTCGGCGTGACATTAGCCGATGTCAAACCGTCCCCGGCGATAATCGTCAGATGATACTGCGGCGGCGTAAACGCCGAATAGTGATAACCCATATCCACCTTGCCAACGTCAGGTACGCTATCGGTCCTGGTAGTATAACCTCCAAGATTAATATCCGGACTATTGGCGTTAGCGCTTCCCGCGTTCCAGCAGGGACTGCTGACATCCTGTCCCGCGGCAATCTGGCTGAGGTAGTAACCACTAACAAACAGGGGGTCTATGTTAATATTCGTCGTGACGTCCCATTCGAGGGTGGTGAGGGGGGCATGGTACACAGCCGCCACTCCGCCCTCAATGTCGCTGTAGGTCACTTTCACATCCGCAGGGTTGTCGGTCGTCCCGATGGCGATTTGAGGGCCTTGTGGGGCGTTGTTGTCCCAGAAGATTGAGTTGATTACATTAGTATAATTGTTATAGGCGCTATAAAGGCCTCCGCCCATCCCCTGCGCGTTGTTGTCTGTGATGGTGCAGTTGACGATGTTGGGGTCGGAATACCAGGTGGCAGAGATGCCGGCGCCGTTTTGACCGGCTGAGTTTCCGGTAATTAGGCAATTCTTGATTAGGACGCTGTTGCCGCCAGGCAACTCAATGCCTTCTGCGTCTTGACTGGAGATATAGATTCCGCCGCCCGAACCTGCCGACGCGTTGGCCCATATATTGCAGTCCCTAACCTCGGCGTTGGCCCCGAGCAGCGTAATTGCACCGCCCTGAGCAGCCAAGACCGTGGACTGGTTGCCTGTAAACCTGCTGTTTATAATCTCGCTTGCTCCGCCGACACAGAGAATACCGCCGCCGCTATATGAAGAGTTGTCCTCGAAGTTGCAATCGGTAACTGTCCCATACGCCCACGCCTCAAAGGCCCCGCCACCGATTGTCGCCCGGTTGCTGTTGAACGTGCACTTCTCAAACACAGGGGCAGCGCCATCCTCAAAGGCCGCCGCGCCGCCGAAGCTTATATTCGGATATGCATTCACCGTCGCAATGTTGTCCTTCCTGCTTGTGGGCGGACCCTGCATATTCGCTTCGTTATTGACGAAGTTACACTCGACAAATTGCGGTGCGCTGCCTCTGGCGGCATAAACCGCACCGCCAAAACTCTCGATTTTGTAATGTTGGGTCGGCCAGCCGGACGGAACCGACGCACCGCTGATGCCGCAACTGCCTCCTATGGTGCTGTTGCCGGTAAACGTGCAGTTCACAAATTCGGCCGTACTGTTCACGTCGCAATAAATTGCTCCGCCATAGCCGCTGTATTTCCAGTATTCCTCAAGAGGATGAATATACCCATACAAAGTCCTCCATTCATCCCACCAAACTCCGTTTCTGTCACCCCACGCACCGCCGTGTCCGCCTGTGGCTGGAGCGGCGCTACCGCCGTTGCCGGCGTCACCAGCCCGTGCGGAGCAGTTTGTAAACGAGCAATCTTCAAACAAGGGGCTGCCGCCCTGGCCGCAATATGCTCCGCCGCCGAACGCTTTGCCGCCCGGTCCGCCGTTACCGCTATAGCCATCGGCACCCGACCCGCCGGAGCCGTTTGCACCGTGAATACCTCGAGCTTGGCAGTTAATGAACAGACAGTTGCGCACGGTCGGAGATGCCGTGCCATTTAACTGCATCCCAGCGCCGCGGCAGGTGCCGCCGCCGTAACCGTCCACGCCCGCACCCTGCGGTGTGGCCCAGTGCAACTCGTTGAACGGATTTTGCTCACCTGTAATATTGCCACTCTCGTAATCTTTCCAGTACATGGCGTCTCTGATGGTAAGCCCTTCGATAATCAAATTCCGGGTGGCGTTATCAATCACAAAGCCGCCTATAATCTGGGTCGCATTCGCGTCTTCAGGGTTAGTGCTGGTCAGCCTTATGTCTTTTCCTGATATATACAGATACGGATGGTCCTTGCTCGACTCATATATGTTGTATGTGCCGGGCGTTATCATCACAATATCGCGGTCGTTTGCATCATCAATCGCAAACTGAATCGTCGGATAGTTGCTGTCGGTTCCCACATAGAGAACTCTCGGGGTGTAGAACTCAACCGTGACGTCCCTATGCCCGTTCATAGTTACTGTGTTCTGACGTGCTGTCGAATAATTGTCGTCGGTTCCGGTCCATATAATTGCATACGCAGGATTATTCGGTATTGCGGTAAGCGTCACGACGTCACCCGGGGTATGAAGGTATCTGCCGGCAGGTGGCGTAACATTCCCATCGCCTATTACGGTAACGGTCAGGTAATATAATCCGTTCGGCTCAAATCCAACGACGACCGTCTTATCCGAATTCATAGTGACGGTATTAGTCCGGGCAGTGGACGCGTCGTTGTCGGTGCCCGTCCAGAGCCTGACCCTGAAATTAACATCGGGGACGGCATTGAGGTCGACAACTCTACCGGGTGCCACTACACAACTGTTGGGCACCTGTCTTGCCCTGATGGTAAACGGATTGACCCCAGTCCCCGTTGCATCCAGATAGCCGTTTGGATCAACCCCACCACCGGCCCCCATAACCTCGATAGTCAACGTGTACTGATGAAATTCAACCTTGACCACCTTGTCTGAATCCATTGTTACGGTGTTGTTCGGGTCGACGGATGCGTCGTTATCGGTCCCGGTCCAACGCAATACACCATAGTTCGCATCAGCCAGCGCCTGCAGCGAAACCACGGTGCCTGCTCTGACCCGCCGGCTGTTGGGGTCTTTGATTGTGAATGCGTCATCGCCTTTGCCCTGGGCAGTGAGACGGCCTCCCCCGCCATTGACCTCTATGGTAAGCGAGTATTGGTGAGCCGTAAACAGCGGGTAATGATAACCCATATCCACCGTGCAAACATCAGGAACACCATCGGTCCTGGTGGTATAACCGGCAAGGTTGATATCCGGGCTATTGACGTCAGCGCTTCCCGTGTTCCAGCAGGGGCTGTTAGATATCTGGCCTGCGGCAATCTGGCTGAGGAAGAAACCGCCAATAAACAGGGGGTCCGCGTTGATATTATGACTATTAGAATCCCAGAACGTGTTCGAGTCCCAGTTGATTGCGCCGCCGGTTTCAACGAAAATAGGCGTCGCTATCTGCGATAATAGACTGATTGCATCAAGAACGGCGCCCGGCACCGCGTTGGAGTTCGTGGCCGGGATGAGTATGCCACCGGTCCCGACGGCTATAGGCCTCAAAGCGTTTTCTGCACCTGGGTCGCCGCGAATTACCACGGGAATTATATGAATTGGATTTCTGCCGTTCGCAGCCGTGATAATATCGTTGAGCACATAATTCGTATATGGCTCCGGATCGTGCGGAGACGCGTCGGTCAAAAGCAGAATCACCCTCATAACCTTGTTGCCTTGGCGCCAATTACCCAGCCCGGGGGAATTGGGATCGATATAGTTCGTATAACCATTGGTTGTTAATCTTGCCACAAGGGCATTCGCATCGATACTATGCATCAAGGCCGTATATATCGCTTCAGGCCCATCTGCCCCACCGCCGGCAACCATTGGCTGAAGGCCATTAATAAGTTGATTGGCACCGGTTGTGAACCTCACCCTATCTCTGTAGGCCCAGTCACCCAGGTCGCCATGGTTCCCGTCGGGGTAATCACGGAAATCGACAAGAGCAAGCCGGTAATCAGCATACTGCGCGGCAATCGCGTTAACAATTTGGCTGGCAGCGGTTCTAACCGCATTAATATCACCACCCATACTGCCGGTTGTGTCGAAACAGATAACGAAGTCCAGGGCATTGATATTATTGCTCAACGCGCACGGATCGTTTGAGTCCTGGATGTCGCTGTAATGCACCTGGATGGAAGAGGGTAACTCGCCGCCGCTTACGGCAATTTGACTGCCGCTTGCGCCGATGCCAGCCTGGTTGTCCCAGATTATGCTGTTGAGGACGTTAACGTAGCTGCCGTAGGAGCTAAACAGACCACCGCCCAAACCGGAGACACTATTATTGAAAATCGTGCAATTGACAATGTTGGGTTCGCTGTACCAGTTGGCGGAAATACCGCCGCCATCCAGGGCTGCGACGTTGTCGGTTATCAGGCAGTTCTTGACAAGGACGTAGTTGTCCCCCTCAATCTCGCTGCCGTCAACATTCTTGCTGGACATGTAAATACCGCCGCCGCTGCCTCCCACCCGGTTGTCGACAATATTGCAGTCAACGACTTCGGCATTGGTCCCAAGCAGGGCGATAGCGCCGCCATCGCTGCCGGAAATGATTCCGACGTTGCTGCTGAATGTGGACCCCGTGATGTAAGCGACACTATCACAAAACAGCAGGCCGCCGCCGTGAGTGGCGGTATTGCCGAAGAAGTTGCAGTCATTGACTTCCGCATACGACAGATTTGAGTAAACTCCGCCGCCCACGTCGCCTGTGTTATTGCTGAAGCTGCAGTTACTGATGATGGGGGTCGCATTATTTTCTGCTGCAATCGCGCCGCCGTAACCAAGAAAACCGTCGAAGCTGGCCGGCAACTTGTTGGTGTCGGCAATATTAGTAGTAAACGTGCAGTTGTTGAAGTCAGCGGAACTGTCTGCTGCGAGATAAACGGCCCCGCCGAGATTGTCTATATTGTAGCGTATGCTCGGTTCAGCTCGTAGGTTGGGAAGAGGAGTTTGGCCGCAAATTCCATTCTGCCCGCCCCTGCTGGTATTATTAGTAAAGGTGCAACCCTCGAAAATTGGATAACAATAGGTGCCGACATAAACAGCGCCGCCGAGACCGCTCCAGTCCTTGGGCTCACCGCCCAAATAAGAGCCTGGTTCCCACGGCGATGGTATATCATACCCATAGTGCCAGCCGCCGCCTCGCCCGCCGTTTCCGATATTCGGCAGCCCGCTGCCG
>Ga0187886_1003181_pt1 | contig 12453 bp, 10 predicted proteins | sample June2016WEW_20_1_FD_133001 | JGI IMG/M metagenome (GOLD analysis project Ga0187886, IMG submission 133001) | Peatland microbial communities from SPRUCE experiment site at the Marcell Experimental Forest, Minnesota, USA - June2016WEW_20_150 | ecosystem: Environmental > Terrestrial > Soil >...
CGCAACGCCATCTCCAACACATTCTCCGCGATCCCTTAACAATTAAAAAAAAATTATATTCTCCCCCTGGAATAAAAGGAATCATAACGGGGAATCTTAGATCGGTGATAAAGGGGGAGGATTAAATCGGTGGTAACATCTTATTGAGAAGGCCGGGGTTTTTCCCCGGCCTTTGTTTATCCGACGAGTTCGGTAGAAGCGATGCGGACATGGTCGGCGGCAACCAATTGGCATTTTTCGGAAGCGGCGGTGATAAGCAGGCCTCGGGCCAAATGGTCAGCCGGCTCAGTAATTAATCTCGATCCCCGCCAGGGCCCCTCCGTCTACCTGAATGGTGCAGCCCGTGACGAAACTGGCGCATTCTGAGGCTAAAAAGGCAACCACCTTCCCGACCTCTTCCGGCCTGGCGTAGCGCTTAGTGGAACTGGCCTGCGCCGCGGCGGCCTCAAAGATATCCCGCCGGGTTTTTCCCAATTCCGCAGCGATCTTGTCGGCAATTTTCTCCCAAATCTCGGTATGAATCAGCCCCGGACATATGGCGGTCGCGCAGATTCCGTCCTTGGAATATTCCATGGCAATGGAACGAGTATAACTGATCACCGCGGCTTTGGCGGCATCGTAATCGACGACCCCCGTTCCCGGAGCAATCCCAAACATGGAACTCATGTTGATGATGCGGCCCCACTTTTGTTCGATCATTTTAGGGAGGATCAGCCGGCAGGTGCGCACACAGGCCATCAGATGAATGTTTAACTGCGTGGTCCATTCTTCATCCGTCGCACTGATGGGTGTGCAGGGATGCGAATGACCGGCGTTGTTGAAGAGGATATCGATATGGCCGAAGGTTTTAAATGTCTTATTCACTACTTTCTCAACTTCTTCGGCCTTGTCCAGGTCTGCCGCGACAACAAGAGTTTTGACCCCGTAGCGCTGGATTTCTTTCTCCGCTGCGGCCAAATCAGCTTTGTTTCGCGCGGTAATCGCGATATTACACCCCTCCTTGGCCATTTCCAATGCCGTCGCTTTGCCGATGCCACGATTTCCCCCCGTGATGAGGGCTACCTTCCCTTTCATTCCTAGATCCATAGATCCCTCCTTATTTTTTCAAGATATGCGTCTTGATGTGTCCTCACTTTTAAGCCGGGGAAATCAACGCTTGATCAAGCCGTAAACGCCCCAAATGGCGGTCTAGGTTCATTCTTTGAAGTCCTGTTTTGCTCATCCTCCCCCGATGATCTTGGTCAGGGTGACGGAGTCGCCGTCTTTCACAACACTGTTGGGTTTACCCGGATAGGAGTTGAGCATAATGGCATAGACCTCTTCCGAGGGTATTTTGAGTTCCTCAATGATCTGTCGCACGGTCCTACCATCCACGTTTTCCAGCACAATACCTTTGTTGTGGTCATAGCCTGGAACATATTTCCACAAAGGAGGACTTAGTTTGACACGTACGGCCATATTGAGGCCAACTTTCAACGATGGGTCAACTCACTGGTTTGAGGACCCCGCATGGGGGAAATGGCGAAATTCGACGCATTGGGTTTACTAGCGAGCCCGGCTAGAATCCTGCCGGCAAGCCAGGATCGCTCTTTTCACCATGACCTTGGCGATCTGAACCATATACCCGTTATGGCGAAGCGGCTGGGCACTTGAAACCACCGCGTTCCCGGCAGACTCGGCATTGGCTTCGTTGATTTCTTTTCCCACAATGAAGTCTTCCGCCTTTCTGGCCCGGTACGGCTTCACGTAGACGGCGTTGAGACAGACCCTGGCAGCCGTGACTTTGCCCCCCTTGCCCGCGATCATCGTCGCGCAGTTGACGATCGGAAAGTCGATGGCCTGGCGTAGAGCAAACTTGACAAAGGCGCTTTTCCCACCCTCCCGAGGTGCAGGGATTTGGAATTCGGTCACGATTTCGTCGGAATCGAGAACGGTGGTTCTGAGCACCTTGACATCAAAGAGGTCCTCCGCGTCCAACGTCCGTTTCGACGTCTTGACTTTGGCATTCAGCGCGATGAGAGCGGGGGCTGTATCGCTGGGGTGAACGGCCAAACATCCCTTCTCGACACTGCTCCCAAATATGGAGTGGTACCGGTTTTCCCCTTCCTGCGCATAGCACCGGCCGCCCCCCTTCCGGAGGCAGGGAAATCTGTTGTTGGGGTGCCGGTAATACCAGCACCGAATATCCTGGCAGACATTGCCGCCAAGGGTTCCCATCTCCCTCAGGTGCGGCGAGGCGGCCCTGCGCGTCGCCTCGGCCAGGGCGGCGTACCTGCCCCTGACGACCGGATGGGTGGCGATGTCTTCCAGCCTGGCCAGAGCCCCAATCCGAAGGGTTCCGGGTTCCTCTCTGAGATATTCCAAACCCGGAATGGTCTTGAGATTGATCAGGGCCTCAGGATACTTCGGCAGGATTTCATCCTTCATTTTGCCCAAGAGATCCGTCCCGCCGGCGATGACCTGAGCCCTATCCCCGTATCTTCTTAGGATTGAGACCGCCTCATCTAATGTACGCGGGCTGAAATGCGTGAAGGTTCTCATGGTCTTCCTCTTACAGTTTTCCCAAGGCCTTCAGAATTTTATCCGGCGTGATCGGGAAATCATCGATCTGTTTGCCGATGGCATTGTAAACCGCCGGGCCAAGAAGGGCGGGGATCATGGTGGCAGTGTTTTCACCGATCCCTGTGGATCCGTAGGGACCATGGCCCAATCCGGTCTCTATGTAGATGCATTCGGCCTTCGGATAATCCAGCATGGTTGCGTATTTGTAGTCAAGGAGATTACGGTTCAACAGCACGCCGGTCGCTGGGTCCCATACCATCTCTTCGGTGAGCGCTCGGCCCAGGCCCATATAGGTGCCCCCATACATCTGGCCCTCGACGGTTTCGGGGGAGATGGCCTTGCCCACGTCATTGACGTTCACCACATGGGTGACGAAGACCTCCCCCGTGTCGGTATCCACTTCGACTTCGATGAAGTTCGCCTGTCTACACATGCGGGGCCTTCGGGTTTCATTGGCTTGTCCCCATAGACCGTGGGTGTGCCAGGCCCAAGCAAAAACAGGCGGTTCTGTCCATATGCCCACCGCATTGAGCATGGGGGTGGCCATTTTGACGATGTCTTTGAGCGGCTTCCTGTTTTCCGGGTTGGCCTTTTCATAGACGTAACTTTCCCGCACATCCAGAGCTTCGGCCGGCAGGTCGAATTTCTCACTGGCCAGATCCAGAAGCATTCCCTTGGCCTTCTGCGCGGCTTTCTTGACGATGAATCCATTGCTGACCAGGTTGCAGGAACCGTCTGGGGACATCAAGGCAAAGCCATGGTTCAAATCAAAGGGATTAATCTCGACATCTTCATACCGCACACCCAGTTCATCCGCTACGATCTGGATGTAGGCCGTCCAGGGGTTTGTGCCCACATCAGAATGTTGCGCGATGATGCTGACCGACCCGTCGTTCTGAATGAGGACCGCCGCCGAACCGGTTCCCCTCACATCATCCCAATCATGGCTCCAGGTGAAGGCCATTCCATGCATTCTTCCGTTCGGGAGGCGCTTCGTCCCGGGCGGATGCCATTTCTCATCCCAACCGATCGCCTTTTTGCCAGCCTCGATGCATTCCGGGAGGCTATCTCGATCCGGAAATCCATGCTCGCGTCTGTATTCCGACAGATGAGATATATCGTGGCCTTCGCAGCCATCGTTCTTCAGGGCGACTTCTGTGGGGTCGAGCCCCAGCGCATCGGCCACGTGGTCAAAAATCAGGGTCTGGCAGAAGACGTTCGGCAGCTGCTCGCAACGACACCACCAGGCTGGAGCCTTGTTGACGTCGGCGGTGATTCCCTCGCTCCTGAGGTTCGGGATGCGGGTATTATCCACCAGGTGTTCCACTCCCGTGGTGCACATGTAGTTGGCAAACACGTTCCTCATCTGGACGGCCGTGATGGTTCCATCCTTCTTCGCCCCCACTTTGAAGTAACCCACCATCATATCCCCGGACTCACCGTAAAAGTTTTCGGCCCGGTTGAGCACTAACTTGACCGGTCTCCCACTTTTCTGGGCCAAAAGCACTGCCAGCACGTTGATTCCATTTTGGGACCAGTTGGTGGGGTTACAGCGCTCCCCGAAGGAACAGCCCTGGTATAAAGAGTGCGTATGGATCTTGTTCATCGGGATGTCGAGCTGTTCGCTCAGGATCAATTTACTGAGATAGGGCTGCTGCTCGTGGACCCACATCTCCAATTTGTCGCCGCTCCATTTGGCGATGACACAGGGCATCTCCGCTCCAGCCCACAAATGGGCATGGCGACGGGCGGTAAACTCGATGATCTGATCCGCTTCCTGGAATCCTTTCGCGATGTCGCCTTTCTCGATCAAAGCCCGGTCATCCGGAATCTTATTGCTGTCGGCGCCCGGGATCAGAACCGGAGCACCCGGCTGCAACGCCTCTTCCTGATCCAATACGAAAGGCCGTTGCTCCCATTCAACTTTCAAAAGCTTCAGAGCTTCGGCGGCGATTTGCTCACTGTCCGCGCAAATGGCGACACCCACCATCTGCCCCTCAAACAATGCTTCGTCCCCCAGAATTGTTTTTGCGGGTTTCATCGCCCACCCGGCAGTCTCTGGCGACATCCGCTTCGGGCCGGCGATACTTCCGTTAAGCTCCCGGCCTTTGATTTCCGGATCATCATACCGCAGGACCGCCCGGACGCCCGGATACGCCCCGGCTTTGCTCGTATCCAACCGGGTGATCTTCGCATGGGCATAAGGCGAAGCCAGAACCTTGGCGTACAGCATGCCCGGAAGCAGCACGTCCCGGGTGTATAGGGCCTTGCCGCTGGCCTTCTCATAACCGTCATAACGGCGCACCCCGCGCTTTCCTATTCTCTCGAAGGAGATCGTCGGGATATCTGCTTCGATCTTATAGGTTCCTTCGGCCCTCAGATTCTGGTAGGGACCCAACTTTTTCTCAGTCATTTTGACGGCTCCTCTCGCAGAATCTTGGCCGCCTCCAACACCGCCTTGGGATGTTGGGGGTAGGTTCCGCAGCGACACAGATTGCCTCCAAGGGCCTCGATAATCTCTTCTTCTGTGGGGTCCGCATTTCTGTCCAAGAGGGCCTTGGCGGTGGTGACGAAGCCCGGCGTACAGTATCCGCACTGCATCGTGTGGTGCTTAACGTAGCTCTCCACCAGTGGATGATTGGCCGCCGCAATCCCCTCCGCGGTTTCAATGGTCCTGCCGTCACATTCAATCGCCAACGTCATGCAAGACAGAATGGGTCGGCCATCCATGATGACGGTGCAGGACCCGCATGCCCCCCGGTCGCAGAACATCTTCACGCCCGTCAACCCCAGCTTGTCGTGGATGACCTGGTAAAGAGTCCATTCGGGCTCCACCTTGAGTTCATGGGCCTGACCGTTAATCTGCATTGTGATCCATCCATCTGGTTTCGGAAGGGCTTCGGTTTTGTGGACCGAAATGACGTGCGCCTTCAGCCCCTCGAGCGTGTCAAAGGACGCGGAGCAGTATGGGCACAAATTTCTGGTAGTCTTATGGGAGCCCTCTTTCACTTTCGGCTACCTCCTTGAATGGGAGCTTCTCTCCTCCGACACCAAAGCAGAATAACAATTGACCCTACAGCATCCCTCTGAGGCTTCTCAAAAACACCGATTGTTTAATCCGAGTCTCATAATCATTCCGGAAATACTTCAGCGTGTCTAACACAGGAATGGAGGCGGCCTGGCCCAAACCGCACAGGGAGGAGAGCTTCATGGTGGCGGATAGGTCTTCCAGCGCCTGGATATCCTCCTGTTTTCCATCACCGGTTGTCAGTCTGCCAAGAATCTCCATCATCGCCTCGGTCCCTTCGCGGCACGGGGTGCACTTGCCGCATGATTCCTCGGCAAGAAACTCCATCGTCCGATGTAAAAAATCGAGAATCTCTCTGCTTTCGTCGAATACGGTAACCGCCCCCGAGCCCAAAACCGTTTCGTAGGCCAAAGGAGTGGTGATCATCGAGTAGGGGATAATTCCCCCGGTTGCTCCCCCAACCTGCACCATTTTGATGCTCTTGGCCCCAGCCAGATCGACGACGAGCTCCTGCAGCGAACTGCCCAGGACCAACTCATAGACCCCCGGTTTTTTCACATCCCCGCTCACCGAAAACAGCTTGGTCCCTTTGCTCTGTTCCGTTCCGATTCCGCGGAACCACTTGGAACCCTGGAGAATGATGGTGGGGATATTCATGAGCGTTTCGACGTTATTGATGACGGTGGGCTTGCCCCAAAGCCCCTTCGTGGGTGGAAACGGCGGCCGATAACGAGCCTCGCCTCGCTTGCCTTCGATGGAGTCCATCAGCGCCGACTCCTCGCCGCAAATGTACGCGCCGGCGCCTTCGTGGATTTCCATATCCAGATGCTCCAAAAAGCCCTTTTGCTTGACCTGGTCAATGGCGACTTCCAGGCCTTCGAGCAAATAGTGATATTCCGCCCGCAGGTAGATATAAGCTTTCTTGGCCCCAATGGCATAGGCAGCGATGGCCATTCCCTCAATCAATGTGAACGGATCGTGTCGCAAAAGATGTCGGTCCTTGAAGGTACCGACTTCGCCCTCATCGGCGTTCGCGATCAGGAATTTTTCGTCCGCCGGCTCTCTTCTGGCCAATTCCCATTTCAGGCCGCAGGGGAATCCCGCACCCCCCCGGCCCTTCAGCCCGGATGTTTTGATTTCGGCTACCACGGCCTCCGGGGTCATCTCGTTGCGTGCCTTTTCCCACGCTTTGAAACCGTCATGGGCCAGATGGGTGTGAATATCCCCGGGGTCAATGACCCCACAATTCTTTAAAATAATCCGTTTTTCGGGCACGGCCATCCTCCGATGGTCTCTTATTTACAGGCCTTGAGTATCTCCGCAATTTTGCCGGGGGTCAGCGGTCCGTAAACCTCGTGATTTACCAGCATGGCCGGTGCCAGGTCGCAGGCTCCAATGCAGTTCGTCAGCTCAAACGAAAACTTTCCATCCGCAGTCGTCTGTCCGGGCCGAATTCCAGTTTCCAGGGCCACACTATTGATAATCATATCCGCGTTTTTCAAATAACAGGGAATACTCTTGCAGATCCTGATGACGTATTTACCGAGAGGCCGGGTGGAAAGGAACGAGTAAAACGTTGTAACGCCGTATACTTCGCTGATCGGGAGGCCATGAGATCGAGCGGTCTCCGCAATAAATTCCCTGGACACATACCCGAATTTCTTCTGAGCTTCCTTCAGCTTTCCCAAGAGGTTCTCACGCTCTCTGCCGGACCGGGAAGGTTCTTGCTGTATGGGTTTCATTTCACCTCACCCCCCTTTGTGGGTTTGCTTAGAGCGCCCGTGGGACAATAGTCAATACAGATACCGCAGTCGCGACATATCTCGGTGGTCAGAGGATCATCGAAATCCACAATCACCTTGGAAGCAAAACCACGATACGCAATGCCATACACATTCTTTTTGGCTTTCTCTCTGCAAGCCCCGATACATTTGCGACAGAGAATACACCGGGACATATCCCGTCGCACATAAGGATTGAATTCCTCGACCGGGTACCAGCGGGGCTTTCTCATCAGAAATCTTGGGGCTCCGCCTTCCAGTAGGTCCGCAAGTTTGCGGAGATCACATTTATGGGTGTTTTCATCGGTGACGCATTCCCCCGTGTGGCCGGCCATCAGCAGCTCCACCGTAGCTTTCCGCGCGGTCAACACCTTGGGAGAACGGGTATGGATGACCATGCCGTTGGCAATCGGCGTATGGCAGGCTCCTGCCAGTGTCCTGGCCCCCTCCACTTCCACCACACACACTCGGCAGTTGCCCATCGGGCTCAAATCTTGATGGTAACATAGGGTGGGAATTTCAATGCCGATGATCTTGGCAGCCTCAAGGATCGCCATACCCTCGTGACCAACCACTTCCTGGCCATCGATTCTGACTTTTACCTCGTTCATTTTAACCACCTACCGCAGCCTCATATTCTGCTGTTTACTACTAATTATCATTTTTTTTACAGACCGAATTCGTGCCTGTTCGCTTCCTTCATCACTTGGAAAAAACGATTCGATATCTCCCCAAAAGAATACTGCGAATTACCAATATTGCTCCATATCCCTATCGTTATCGCGAGGAGAAATACCCATGATACTGCGCTTCAGGGGTATTCGTGAAAAGGATTTTACCGCGACAGCATTTAAATAAAGGCTCTAATATAGCTTCAACACCTCTTGCAGGAACGGACATAGGGTAGGGGCGCAATATTCATGGCCGCCTCATACCGGCCTTCTCCTTCAAGGCATAAGAGGATATCCGGTTTACCATTCTGCGTGAAGTTCCTTAGAAGGCAAGTCCTTACCAAACAAAAGCTGATCCCCGATTTGAAAAGGTGTCCCCGACCTTGTACATAACGTTGGGGTCGATAAAAGCCGTGATCCCCATATCTTGATCCTTTCTCTCCGAAGAACTAAACTGCTAAGTACTTATGAACCAGTTCCTCGTCCTTCCAGAAATCTTCCATGGGAGCCTCGTGCTGAATTCGGCCCTTATCAATGACATAGGCGTAGGCGATAAGCTTCCGGGCGAAATTGAGGTTTTGGTCGGCAACCAGAAGGGTGACCCCTTCTTGTCTGATTTTTAGAATCGTCTCCCCGATGTTCTTAGGCTTCTTTCCAAAGAAAGTAGTTTCATGGGCCCCTTATGGGGATTTCATATGATTAAAATCGATTTAAGATAATAGAATTAGAAAATCTTGTCAAGAAATTTTTTTGGCGAAAGAAAAAATTTCAAAAATAAGACCTCTAATTATAGTAAGCAACTTAAATAAGTTGACATAGAGATTTTATCTTTTTAGGTTTCCAACGTTGAGATCGCTTAAAGACGGAAATTTCCAAGTCCTCAATTGTCTCAAAGAAGGCATCGGTCGTTTCTTCATATCTCATGGTTCGCCAAAGGATTTCCTGGTAATTCAATTCTGGATGGTAGGGCGGAAGATAGTGAAGATGCAATTGGCGATAATCCATACAAAATTCCTCCACCCGCCCCCCTTTATGCCACTTGGCCCGATCGATCCAGAGGTCTATAACTTTCCCCTTGAAGCGAAGGATAATGCGATTGAGAACCTGCAAAAAGCCATCCGTATTCCCCTTTACCCATTTCATCATCCCATGCAACCCATCGAGAGGGGATACCCACCCAAAGACACTCAATCGTTCCTTATGTTGACCAAACAAGGATTCACGGGTCAGATCCGGATGGTTTATGCTTCTTCATGGCTCATGAAAAAACCGATGAGGTGAAGATTCCAGATAATTATAGACTTAACATTCCATAAGATACCGTAGAGCACACTGAGTGGATCTTAAACACCGGGGAAATATAAAAGCCGTTTGGCAGAGGTACAGGTTTTTGCCGGGAACTAACCGGGATCATCATACTCTTCTTGCGGCTCTCGAAAAGGAGGCGATCTATCAAAAAATTTATAGGAAGACTTGGGAACAAAAAACCTCTCAAAGGAATCATTGGGAAAGTTTTCTTTAGCCAGATTTTAGCCGGAAAGGTCTTGACTCTCCTTCCCTTTTTTCATAGAATCAGACAGATAAATTTCCACGGAAAAGGGGGAACTATGGAAAAATCTGAAACTTGTATACTTTGTGGTGAATCAGCCCGAAGAGAAAAAACAGATGGCGGTAAAAGGCATATTACCTATTGCACAGGATCATGTCCAACCAAGGAGGAACAAAATGGGTGTTTTTTCGGCGTTTAGTCTGGAAGGGGACACGGCCATTGTGACCGGAGGAGGTCAGGGGCTGGGGCGGGAACTCGCCTTAGGCCTGGCAGAAGCAGGTGCGGATGTTGTTGTTCTTCAAAGACATTTGGAGGTGGCAGAAAAAACGGCTGAGGATATCAGAGGCCTGGGCAGAAAATCGCTTGCCCTTAAAGTGGACGTGAGCAATCCCGCAGACGTTGAGGAAATGGTGAAGATCGTCAAAGAGAAGTTCGGGAAAATTGACATCCTGATCAATAATGCTGGCGTTGCTGGTTGGGTGCGTGCCGAAGAAATGCCCCTGGAAGAGTGGAATCGGGTGGTGAACACCAATTTGACAGGGGTTTTCTTAACATGTCAGGCTGTTGGAAAAGAGATGATTCATCAAAAGAAGGGGAGCATCATCAACATCTCTTCAATCTCAGGCTTTATCGCCAATCATCCCCAAGAGCAATCCCATTACAACGCGGCAAAAGGGGGTGTCAATACTCTAACCAAGTGTTTGGCCTATGAATGGGCCAAGCACAACATCCGAGTGAATGCCATCGCTCCAGGTTTTGTGGCCACCCCCATGTTAAAGATAGCAGGTGAAGACTACCTGAAGCAGTGGGCCAGCCGCAATGTACAGAAAAGAATCGCTGATCCAGCGGAACTGAAAGGGGTAGCCGTATTTTTGGCATCCCAAGCGGCCAGTTATATTACCGGGCATATTTTGGTGGCCGATGGGGGGTATTTGATCTGGTAACCCCCCCAGTTCTATAAAACTTTGAAAAAAACTCTTGACATTTTTTTGGGGGGGGTATATTTTTGCCAAAAACTCACCAAAGGTTTCTTAAAGGAGGTGAGATTCATAGAAGTTTGAAGGGAAATGGTGGTTGAAAAATTCGTTTATTTTTTCAAATGTGACATTGAATGGGAAGCTGGTAAAGCCCAGCCAAAGCTTGAAAGGGGGTGATGAACTTTATCTGACTTTGCCAGTGGCCGGCGGCTAGTATCTGGTATTCTGAAGAGTAATTTTAGTCGACCGAAAACTAAATGGGGGAGGGTCAAAATGAAAAAGAAAAGTTTGTTAATTATTTGTCTTGTTATGGTGTGGGTGTTGTCATTAGGGCTGTCCAGTGCTAAGGCCGCGGAAATAAAAGCGTTCAGGGGACTGGCTGATATACCGCCGATAAAAAATAAGAGACCAATCCATGTGGCTCTGGAGGCAGGGGGCGTCGCCGAAAAGCAACTTGCACTTCTCAAGGCGTTTTCAGACAAAACTGGGGTTCCGGTCACTCACGAGCTGATGGTAATGAGCCTCTGTTATTCTAAGATAATGCCAGAACTTATCGGCGGAACCGGAGCCTATGATACTGTGGTTACCGAGACTACCTGGTCAAATGAGTGGGACCCTTACATCTACGATGTGGCAGAACTGTCTAAAAAGTATGAACCGGGAGGAGTAGAGGCCCTGAAATTGGATTTGGCTGGTATAAGTAAAACGCAGTTACGCTGTGCTAGCACCAGAGACGGGCGATTAAAGGGAATACCATACTACACCTACGATACTTTCCAGTTCATCCGCCAGGATGTGCTTGACGACCCCATAGAGAAAAAAGCCTTTAAGGCAAGATACGGGTATGAACTGGCTGCACCTAAAATATATAAAGAGCTTTACGATCAGGCTGAGTTCTTCACCAGAAAAAAGGGCGACCTGTTAAAGGGCAAGCCTCTCAAGTGGAATCTTTACGGTGTATCTCTGATGGCTGGCAATTTCGCCCATGTCCAGGACGAGCTACAGCCGATGGTCTGGGGCGCTGGCTGCCGTTTCATGCGGCCAGTAAGGGACAGTGCAGGGAAAGTGGTAAGCTATAAAATAACCAAGAAGGATGCAGACCAGCTTCATTTCGGACTGGAGTTCTATCACAGCTTGATGAAGTTTGCTTCCCCTGGGTGTGAGAATGCTTACTGGGATTTTGTCACCATGGAGTTCAATGAAGGAAGAACTATCAATGTCCCATTTTTGTACGTCTCCCTTAATCAGTGGGCTACTGATGTTTACAAAAACATTCCCGGTGCCACGATGGCTCTATACCCGGTGGTTGGGAGTGTGCATACCGGCTTGGGTTATGTCGGCAATTTCTACCAGGGTGTTACCCGAGCCAGCAAAAATCCCGAGGCAGGTTTCTGGCTCATGAGGTATCTCGGCTCCCGGGAAGGTCAACGGGAGTTCATTGAGTCGGGATGGCCAGGCATACGAACCGATATTTACGAGGATCCTAAATATCAAGCCAAAGAGTGGTGGACTCGGGTTGGAATGAAGGCGAAAGCCATGCTTTACTCGTGGAAACACGATCTAACCCCTGAGTTTCTCGATACCGTTTACAATTACAACAGTAGTGCCGCGGGCAGGATTTATGAGATGACCATCTTGCCCTGGCATGAGTCTGCGGTAGGTATTAAGACTCCACTGCAGGCTGCCAAGTATACAGTCAGGCAGACAATCGAACTGCAGACAAAATTTGGGGGCCAGCCAGTTGAGGTGGACCCTGAAGTCACGAAATGGTTAAAGGAGTAGGGAATGGTTAGAGGGGGTATCCCCGGAGAGTGAAATGACCCTGCGGGGTACCCCCTTATCCCCAAGCTAGGCTACTTACGAGGTAAGTAGTATTATAGGACGA
>Ga0187886_1003182_pt1 | contig 12453 bp, 11 predicted proteins | sample June2016WEW_20_1_FD_133001 | JGI IMG/M metagenome (GOLD analysis project Ga0187886, IMG submission 133001) | Peatland microbial communities from SPRUCE experiment site at the Marcell Experimental Forest, Minnesota, USA - June2016WEW_20_150 | ecosystem: Environmental > Terrestrial > Soil >...
CCGTCAGCGCCGAGGGCAATAGCCTTGGCTATATCATGGCTTGTCCTCAAACCGCCGCTGACTATCAAAGTTATCTTGTCGCGTATTCCCTCTTGTTCCAGAAAACGGTGCACTTTGACGATGGCATACTCGATGGGCATAGCGATGTTCTTCTTGGCGATGTCCGGCGCCGCACCGGTACCGCCATAACCGCCATCCAGGTGTACGATATGGGTGCCCGCAGAATAGCTGCCCACTGCCACCATATCCACATCAGCCGGCGTGGATACTTTAGTCGAAATCAAAGCCCGCCGGTTAACATGCTTTATCCAGTCCATATGTTTCTTATGGTCTTCAATGGAATAGACGCTATGAAACGGGAAAGGCGAGAATAGGGAGATTCCCGTAACTGTTTCGCGTATTTTAGCCACGGCGGGGGTAACCTTATCCGCCAGCAAATGGCCTCCCAGACCCGGCTTGGCCCCCTGCGCATATTTAAATTCAACGATGCGTACCCGCTGGATGGTCTCCTCGCGTACACCGAAGAGCCCCGTCGCTACCTGGGTAATCGTATGTTCATCGTACGGTCTCATGCGCTCCATGTAACCGCCTTCACCGGTACAGGTGAAAGTATTAAAGGCCGTTGCAGCGCGCGCCTTCGATAATTGAGTTACATTACTCACCGAGCCGAAAGACATGCCGCCGCCATACCATGGAACGTCAATTTTTATTTGCGGCTGGCCATCATGACGGTGGTTGAGTTCGATGCTGGTGTCAATCTCATCTTCGGTCAGTTCGACTGGCGGCTTATCCGGGAACTTGAAACGCAGACGGTCAAAACCGCCGTCGGAGGCGCCGACATGATAGTCATAACCGTACTCGGGTAAGGGAGGAGCACCGGTTTCGGCCATTTTCCAGGTCGCCAGAATCATATCCGGTGTCCAGCGATAGTCCCCGAGACACTTTAGCATCGGGTTTTCTACCATTTTCAGGGCTTTCTGCGGGCACAGGTCGATACAGTAGTGAGAAGTCTGCTGGCACGACGGCCCGATACAGACATGCTGATGCGGAGCCGCAAAGTATTTGTAACCCGGCTTGAGCGTATGCACTCCATAAGGACATACCTTAGCGCATTTGCCACACAGTTTACAGGCACTGCTGCGCCGGATAATATACTTTGCAATTTCATTGCGATAGCGCGGCGGCGCCGGTTTTATGACGAGCGGCACTTCAACCTGCGGCACCAGCGTTTTTTCTGTATTTTCCGGCAGGATTTGTTTAGGTTTATTTTCTTGTACCAAAGAGTCGGCCAAAGGTATCCTCCTCGAGGTCTTCGAAAAATAAAGCGCGCCCCGTTTCACCGCGGAGACGGCGGACTTCGCGCATACCCATCGCTCCCATAACCTCGATAAGCTGGTCATGCCAGGCGGCAATTAAATTAGTCATCCGACCGCTAGCATAGGCGGCATCTATTTCCTCGATTTTAGCCGGGCAGGTAAAACCGTCCCGGCAGTCCTGACACAACTGACATTCGAGGGCAATCAGCAATGGCAGGTCAATCGTAACCAGGTCCGCCCCACAGATTATCTGCTTGGCCATGTGCTCTGCCAGGGCGATGCCACCGCCGGATATAATCGTAATTTCGTCTCTAATTCCGTCCTTTACCAGTGACGTATGAATGTCCCGCACCATATCTTTAACAAAGCCGGGTTTTTCCACGCCAATCTGGTTGCCATTAATGTCCGCTACGACATGAATTACCTCGATAGCCGGCTGATGAGCCAGCTCGATGGCGCGCTGCGCTCCGCGAGCATCCAGCTCGACCCTTACCGCGACCACTATGTGAGGATTGATGGACTTAAGCTCTTTAATCCTCGGCCCGACATCATCGCTATCACCTATTTCAACCAGCCTGGATTTACGAATTATTGCCGTGGGTGGCAGCGGCCCGTCTTTGCCTAAATAGAATACGATGTTGGACAGATTCTTCTCTTTCTCGCTGCCCAGAAGCTCGCTATCCTTCCAATCGATTATCACCATCGTGCCCGTACGAACCGCTACAGCTATGAAAACGCGTATAAGGTGCGGAAAGTAGTACTTTGCCGGCATCATATCGATTATCAAGGGTATGGGAATATCCACCAGCGGCGGCAGCGCGCTGGTAAGCTCACCCTTTTCGAAGGTAAGTAGCGAAGGTTTTCTGCCGATATCCACCGCCGAACTGATGTACTCCCGTCCGTGGATGCCATCGCGGGTGGGTCGTACGATTTCCGACATATCCGTCCACATCGAATCGAACCCGGCACCGGTGAATTTCCCCCGGTACCCGGCCCCGGAAACGGGAATTGACGCATTTTCGGCCTGCTCCCAGGTTGTCAGAATGATGTCGGGAGTAAAATAGCCATTTCCCATGCGCTCGTATACCGGATTTGCAGTGAGGGCCAGCAAGCCCTTGGTGCACTTCTGGACGCAGGAGAAACAACCCATACAATCGAAGAAAAAGGTATTGACATTGTTGAGGTTCTTAATGTACTGCATCTCCTGCCGGTATCGGTCGTAAACGCAGGCTTTCTTGACGCAGTTATGGCATCCGGCGCAGTCTTCTCGCCAATCAACCACGCCGAACTTGCCTATCCGCGGCAACCTTGGCAACACTCTTTTTGTTTCGATATGATACTTGTCAGGCATATGTTAGTCTCAACTTATATTTAAATTGCCGTAAGCAGGTCCGGCACGACAGCCTCGTTGCCTCCAGAAAGAATATGTACCCCCCTTAACCCCGGCATGGCTTTAAGCTTCTTTACTATTTCGATGGCAATTTTTGAGCCTTCTTTCTTCTGAGCCTCCAGGTCGCCGGCGGCTTTTATCCGGTCAAGCACATCGGCAGGAATATTGAAATCGGTATGGGTATCAAGCAACTTCTGCCCCTGAGCAGCACTCTGTAGCGGCAGTACTCCGGCGAGAATAGCTGTTTTTTCGGTGATACCTTCTTTGCCAGCCGCTTCAAGCCACTGCCGAAATACTTCAACATCAAACACCGCTTGAGTCTGGATAAAGTCAGCGCCGGCGGCCATTTTTTTACCTAGCCTTATGATGTTCAACTCAAGGGGTTTCATATAAGGATTAGCTACCGCCCCTATCAGCATGGAGAACTCACCCTGTATTTTCGTGCCGTCAAGGAGTAATCCTCCGTTCATCGCCTTTACCATGGCAATAAGTTGAATCGAATCTATATCAAAGACATTAGCTGCCTGGGGACAATCTATCAGTGTCTGATGAAAACCGGACAGGCAAAGTACATTTTTTATGCCCAGAAATGCTGCCCCCAGCAGGTCGGACTGGAGGGCAATGCGGTTCCTATCCCGGGTGACCACCTGGTAGACCGGCTCTATACCCGCCCTGTTCAAAGCCACCGACGCTGCGAGGCTGGACATAGCCACTCCGTAATGATTATCAGCGACGTTTACTGCCGCCAGGCGGTTACCAAAAGATTTAGTGCACGCCTCTACAAACGAAGCATCGGTTCCGGCCAGCGGAAGATACTCCGCGGTAAAAATAAAATCCTTTCCATCAAGTTTACCGGCCAATCTGCTATCAGGTTTCATACCCGGTTCTCCTCGTTCAACAGGATTATTTGTGAATCAAATGAATTGTCAGGTTTGAAATACCTTCGCCTGGTTACCTTGAGCCAAAGCCGATATCTTAAGGCAAAAATCCTGTAACTCTCGCATTTTCTTCTCGATACCATAATCATCCATCTGGATGACAGCCACCCGGCCTTCACCAAGCCCCGTTTCCTTAAGTAGTTCTTCGACTGCCTCCGCCCGTTTCCTGGCTCTCATATTGCCTTCAAGGTACCGGCATTCGCCTTCCTTACACATCATTACCGCCACCCCATCGGCGCCCGTCTCAAATGCCTTTATCAGGTAGAGAATATCCAATTTACCCGAACAGGGTAATGAAATTACCTGCATTTCATTTCCTGGCGGCCTAAAATTCCGCATCAGCTGGGTCTGGTCATAGCTGGTGTTACAGCAAAACACATAAATCTTTAAAGATTTGTTATTCATCAATTGCCCTTAATATAATTTCATGTGCTAATTCTTAACTACATATTAAATAATACGGCATGCGGTAACCTATTGCCGCATATTTTCATTTTACTTGATTTTCACAACAATGTCAAGTGGATTAACCCGAAAATCTCCAGATTTTCGTAGCGGGTAAGTGTTTCCTCGACGGCCACACACTGGCCGGTATGTTTGACGTAGGATAGCTCCTTTCGCAGAAGACACGATAATTAATTGATTCATTAATAATTATTAATATTTACTATTATCCTATTGACATTAATGATTATTATCATTATAATAATGAATATTGGGAGGGAATTATGCAGAAGTTATTTAATCGGTGTCCTTCTTGCGACGGCCAGCTTATTATTACAGAATGCCGATGCACTGACTGCCGGCTCCAAATGCGCGGCGAATTCCGATTGGGTCAGCTATCGACTCTTTCTGATGATGAACTGACCTTTATCAGGGTATTTCTATCTGCCCGGGGTAATCTCAGTGAAGTGGAGAGAGTTCTCGGCATTTCCTATCCTACCATCCGGAATAAGCTGGACGAGATAAACAATGCCCTCGGCAGTGCCGACGAGGCTGCCGAACTCCGCCAGGAAAAAAGTAGTGACGCACACGCCGCCAGCCCTACATCTGCGGATGAGTCTCGAAAAGATATTTTACAGAAGGTGGCGGACGGTCAACTATCACCGACGGAAGCCGTGCAAAAACTGCGGGAAGTACAGGGGGGAAGAGAATAATGACAAAGGTGGAACAGACCTGGTCGGCAGAGGCATTTGACGCCGTCGGTATCAGGGCGCGTGATGGCAAATTCACAATCCAGGGAATCGATGGGGACCAGGTTAAACTGGAAGGTGACTTCGAGGAAAGACTCTTTCGTAATTTGAGACCGGGGCCGGTGGGACGCTGGCTGCAAATTTACTCATCGGGGCATATTGGCGACACGCAGTTTACCCTGCAGCTGCCCAAGTATAAAGCCTGGGTGGTGGACCTTTTTTCCGGACGAGCACAGTTCAAAGCCGATAATATACAGGCCCGCCTGCATTTGATGCTCGGAAAGGGTGAAATTCAGGTTGAGAACTGCCGTGGTGTCTTTTCCGCGGCTTCCGGCAACGCGAATATTCTGTTAAAGCACTTCATCGAAGCTGAAATGCCGGAAATGCCGTCTCTGCCCAAGGAAGAGCGACAGGTTAAACAAGAAGAGCCTGAAAGCTGGCCAGATTGGTGGGAGGATTTCTGGACTCAAATGGGTGGAGAGTTCGGTGAAAAATTTTTAAGGCGATTTTTCGGGCAAGCCAGAGCCGGAGGACAGAACCCGGGGGTCAACCTGCAAATAGGCAAAGGCGACCTGCAATTGGAAGATATAGAAGCCGGGGCATGTATCGTCAGGTCCGCCAGAGGTGATGCAAAGTTGAAGAGAGGACGCGTGGCGAACCTCGACATGAATATAATTAGAGGCGATATTGAATGTGAATCCTGTATGCCGGCAGGTGATTGGGCAATCAGGGTAAATCACGGCGATATCCGCCTTTCTCTACCTTCGGATGCCGGGGCGCGCCTGGATGTGGCCACACGGCACGGTGATATTCAATCGAACACACCGCTGGTACGCGTCACACGACAGGGGCCCGAGGCGTGGCATGGCGGAAGGATGGTAGGTACTATGGGGGCTAGCATTGAGGGAAAGGTGCCGGAGATTCACGTATCTACGCTGCGCGGGGATATCAAAATCGAGACGCAGCCTACGGCAAGCCAACACCATGAAAAGTCAGAGGCAGGGAAGGTATTATCACCACCGCCGGTGGCTAAGAGCGCCGATTCATATGCCACCCAGCTGGCGGTATTAACGGCTTTGAGCGAGGGACGGATTAGTGTCGATGAAGCCGAACGACTACTACGTGGTTTAAATTCTTAGGAATATTCTGCCGACTTTTCAGGGCTTAAAGAATAGAAAGGGATTACGGAGAAGCAATTATGAGCATTATTTCAACTAAAATGCTGACCAAGGTGTTTTCCGGTAAAATCAGAGCTGTAGATAACTTGAATTTAGAGATAAAAGCCGGTGAGATTTTCGGCTTCCTGGGCCCGAATGGCGCTGGTAAGACCACCACTCTCCGCATGCTGGCGACGCTGCTCCCCATTGATAGCGGAGAAGCCATGGTTGCCGGTATTGATGTCCGGAGGCAGCCGTCAAGGGTACGCCAGCACGCAGGCTATGTCGGTCAGCTCGGCGGGGCCGACCGTTTGGCTACGGGCCGCGAAGATTTAGTTCTGCAAGGACAGCTCTACGGGATGAGTTCCTCCGAAGTGAAAAAACGCACTGAAGAGCTTATCGATGTGTTGGATCTGAGAGACTTCGCCGACCGTAAAGGTAGCACCTATTCCGGCGGTCAGAGGCGCCGACTGGAAGTGGCCCTCGGCATCATGCACCGACCGGAAGTCCTTTTCCTCGATGAGCCTACCACTGGCCTGGACCCGCAGAACCGGGCCAATCTGTGGGTACAAATCCGCAAGTTACGTGACTCCGGTACTACTATATTCATGACCACGCATTATCTTGAAGAGGCGGATACGCTGTCAGACCGGTTAGCGATAATGGACCATGGAAAAATCGTAGCTGAAGGTACATCGAGAGAACTCAAACAGCAAATTGCCGGGGACAGTGTTATCTTCAGCTTTAAAAATGACGGCCTGGCGATTGAGAAAGCGTTGCAGCTTTTCCAGCAGCAATCATATGTGCGTGAAGCTAACGTTGAAGATGAGCAGGTGCGCTTGTATGTTAAAGAGGGCGCGGTGGCCCTTCCGGAATTGCTGCGCTTACTCGATAAAGAGAATATTGCCGTGAAAACGATGGCCTTATCCGAGCCGACTCTGGATGATGTCTTTTTACGCAAGACCGGTCGTTCGCTCCGTGACACCGGCCCGAATAGTAAAGAAAATGGAGAACCAAAATGAAACCATTACGAGATATTGCATTACTGTTTAAGCGTAGCTTCATTCAAGCTTTACGCAACCCGACGTGGCTGGTTGTTGGCCTTTCAACGCCATTACTATATCTGGCTTTGTATACGCCGTTGCTCCAGAAGCTGGCGGGCGGACCGGGGTTTCCCACCAGCCACGTCCTGGATGTATTTTTACCCGGCATGCTGGCTTTTCTGGCCTTCGGTAACGGGAGCAGTGAAGGATATCAGACCATTTTTGACCTGAGAGACGGACTGGTTGAACGTTTCAGGGTTACGCCGGCGAGTCGTTACGCATTATTATTAAGCCCCATCCTGTCTGATATCGCCTGGTTGTTAATTTTTATTGCCATACTCGTCGCCGTGGCCGTACCCTTTGGCTTTAATGCTCACATCACCGGTTTACTGGTTTCATTTGTTCTACTGGCTTTACTGGTAATAATAACTGCGTCTTTTTCGGTTTCTATCGCGCTTATCAATAAAGATATCAGTGGTTTTTCCGCCATTATTACCGGAATCAATCTCCCCATCCTGCTTCTCTCAGGCGTCCTGCTGCCTTTGACACTGGCACCGACCTGGATGCGCGTCATCGCCTACTTTAATCCTCTGTATTACGTCGTCGAGGCCGACAGAGTGCTGGCCACCGGAGATATTGTGAATTCTACCGTTGGGCTGGCCTTTCTGGTCATGGTGCTATTGACCGTAATGACTTTATGGTGGGCGACGCGAGTATATCGGAAGGCAGTGGCGTAACTGGATGAGTGATATCAGCGAGGGAATTTAAGATGAACGGGGTAAGTATTTTGAGCATCGTTCTGGCAGCGGTCCTGAATGCCGGGGGCTCGTTCGTCCTGAAGTATGCTTCAACATATAAAATGACGACAAATTATAGTACGGCGGTTTATTACCTAATCTTTGCCGCAGCACTATTACTGTTCGGCGGGTCATTTCCGTTTTACGCCTATGGCTTGTCCAAAACTAAACTCTCCATCGCTTAACCACTATTTTCTGTAGGTACGTATTTGACGGTTGCCATGTTTGCCTTCTTTCTTCTCAAAGAGAGCTATCCCGTAACAAAAATATGCGGACTGGCTATTATCATAATTGGAGTAATCATGGTAGCTTTTTCGTGATAGAATTAAGAGCTTAGAATCAGTTAAAATATATGAGGACAATTGAAATGGAAAAGGCGCAGCAAGCCGAACTAAACGAAAAAAAATGGGATTTTAGGGCTGAGACTTTTGACGATAAGCGCTTTAACTATTTCCGCTTTATGCAAAAGAGATTAGTCTCCATATTAGACTTGAAAGCGAACCAACACCTTCTGGACCTAGGTTGCGGCACCGGTTGGGCAGTACGCTATGCAGCTAGCTTGATTAGTGGACGTGGAGAATTCTATGGTATTGATATTTCATCAAAAATGATTGAGAAAGCTAAAGCAAATTCTTCAGATGATGAGAATGTCCATTTTTACCAGACCAGTGCAGAGCAGCTTCCTTTTGAGAATAACTCCTTTGATTTCATTATTTGTTCTAACTCGTTTCATCATTACTTTAATCCCGACAAGGTATTGAGCGAAGTGCATCGAGTTCTGAAGTCTAAGGGAAGAATCTACATCCTGGATGCTACTGCCGATGGAATCATCGTCAGAATGGCTGATAAATGGACAAAAAAGAAGGACCCCACACACGTAAAGTTATATAGTACCCAAGAGTTCAAAACACTTTTTGCCCAAGCAAAACTGAATCATATTTCCAGCAAGACGCTTTTTGCCCCATTGAATTCAATGAAAGTTCATATCGGAGAAAAACCGGCCAAGGACATCATCAGCGGTAAAGACCGGTAATTCCAATTGCAGAGAAAGATATTTCGAAATCGGAGGTTATTTGATGGAACAGACAAAAGGATACCGGCAGAGATGGATGGCACTTGCGTTTATGGGTATTGCCCTGCTGGTCATTTCCCTGGATAATACTGTATTGAACCTGGCTCTGCCGTCAATTGCGAAAGACCTGGGTTCCAGCGTCAGCCAGCTTCAATGGATTGTGGATGCCTATGCGCTGTCTATCGCCGGGCTGCTGCTGACGCTGGGATATCTAGGTGACAGGCTGGGGCGCAAGCCGATGCTGATGGCCGGATTGGTGGTTTTCGCCTTGTTCTCGCTGGGCGCGGCGCTTTCTACCTCCACGGGAATGCTTATCGCGATGCGGGCGATGATGGGCATCGGAGCAGCGACGATTTTGCCAGCTACCCTATCGATTTTAACAGCGACTTTCCGGGAACCGAAGGAGCGCGCCCAGGCTATCGCTTTCTGGGCAGCGGTCTTTTCCCTGGGTATGGGAATCGGACCGCTCGTCGGCGGGTGGCTGCTGGACAATTTCCACTGGAGCTCGGTGTTCTACATCAATATCCCGATTGTGGCGATAGGACTAATCGGCGGTAACATTTTCATGCAAAATTCGAAGTCGGAAAATCCCCGCAAGATAGATATTCCAGGGGCAATTCTATCTATCGGCGGATTTTTTGCTCTGGTTTACGCCATCATCCAGGCCGGGATGAACGGCTGGACGGAAGTGCATGTCCTTTATGCTTTCGGCGGGGCTATCGTGTTACTAGCCACTTTCATCATATGGGAACTGAGATACAAGAACGCCATGCTCCCGCTGAATTTCTTCAAGAACATGTCTTTCACCGGAGCCAACGTGGCTCTGACTCTGGTGATGTTCGGTTTATTCGGGGCTTTCTTCTTCCTGGGGCAGTTCCTCCAGTCCGTGCAGGGCTACACACCGCTGGAAGCCGGGGTACGGCTCCTGCCCATGGCCGCTGTGTCTTTCGTCTCGGCAGCCGTGTCGGCCCGCATCGCCGGATTTATCGGCACCAAGGTAACGGTAGCTCTCGGCATTTTAATTGCGGCAATCGGATTCTTCTATTTCGCCCGCATCGCCGGCGTGGACGTTACCTACGCCAAATTTGCTATCGCTTCTTGTATTGTTTCGCTGGGTGTCGGTTTCACCATGGCCCCGGCTACGAACTCCGTCATGGGTTCAATTCCAGTGGACCAATCCGGCGTAGGTTCGGCATTGAACAACACCACCCGGCAAATCGGGGGAGCCCTGGGAGTAGCCGTACTGGGGACTATGTTAAATTCTACCTATATAGCCAGAATAGACGCCATAAAATGGCCGGCTCAGCTTCCCGCCCAGGCGATTGAAACGATTCGCAACAGCATACAGGGTGCTCATATTGTCGCTCAGAACGTCCCCTATCCGCAGTTGTCGCAGATGATTATAAATCAGTCCAACGAAGCCTTTACCTCCGGCACGGAGCATGCGCTGGTGATTGCCGCCATTATTATGGCCGTAAGCGCCGTTGTGACGCTGTTTATCCTGCCGTCGCGGGTTCGGGCTCCGAAAGAAGAGAGCCACTCCATCCCCGAAACAGAAGAGCAAGAGGTGACATCAGAGGTAACTGAACCTGATGAACCGATTGGGTAATTCAGGAGTTGCTTGGTGACCCATCCGGTTTTCAACGCTATTTTATTTTTACCGCGTTGATAACTTATAATAGATATATACCTATGCACGCTTCAAACTCTCCTGGACTTAACCAAGACAGCTTCTGGCATTCTTTATTTGCTCCCGATTCCATAGCCGTGATTGGAGCCAAAGATGTCGTTGGTTCATGGGGATTCGATGCTATGAGAGCGTCTATCGAATCAGCCAGGGCAAAAGCGGGAAGGCACGTCTATGCCGTAAATCCTAATGTTGCCGAGGTTCAGGGGGTACGCTCTTATAAAAGTGTTCTGGATATCCCCGACCCAGTGGAACTGGCGATTATCGTGGTGCCGGCACCGATAGTACCCCAGATTTTTCGCCAGTGTACAGAGAAAAAAGTCAAAGCTGCGGTTATCATATCAGCAGGATTCGCCGAGGTAGATGCCAATGGTGCCAGGCTGCAAGACGAGATGGTGTCTATTGCCAGAGAAGGAGGGATGCATTTTGTCGGCCCGAACTGCAACGGCCACGCCGATATGCATTCCCGCATTGCCAGCGTCGGTTTCGCCAGCATGATTCCCGCTGGCCCGATGGCGCTGTTAAGCCAGAGCGGCACCCTGGGTATCAGTATCATGCAAACCGCGACAAATCGAGGAATAGGGTTGAGCAAGTATGTGGGCACGGGGAACGAGGCTGATTTGCATCTCGAAGATTACCTGGAATACCTGGCACAGGATGAAGATACCCGTATCATTGCGGCGTATATCGAAGGACTCCGGGAAGGAAGACGTTTCTTCCATCTGGCCAAGGAGATAACCAGGGAAAAGCCCATTGTCGTCATGAAGTCAGGCACGACCGGGGCATCGGCCAGAGCGGCCCGGTCGCATACGGGGGCATTAGCCGGCTCCGACGCGGTTTATGCAGCGGCCTTCAAGCAGGCCGGGGTAATCAGGGTCGAAGACGAAGAGGAACTCTGTGATGTGGCCCTGGCTTTGAATAATCTACCACTGCCCGGGGGAAACAGGGTGGCCATACTTACCATGGGCGGCGGCTTCGGGGTGGTAACCGCCGAGGCGTGTGAGAAAGAAGGACTCGAAATTGCCACACTGGAACCGCAAACCCTGAAAAAACTAAGCGCTATCCTGCCGCCGCGCTGGTCACCCGGCAATCCCGTCGACCTCGTTGGCATTCGACCGGCTGGTGGCGATAATACCGAAGCATCCTGTCTACAGTTGCTCCTGGAAGATAAAAATGTGGACGGCATTATCTCTCTCCTGCCGCCGATGGCCTTCCCTCGCGGTCTGGTGCCAAACGTCAGCCGGGAGCAAATAAGCGCATTACAGAGAGAGAACGACAGGAACCAGGAGATACTCTACCGGCAGCTCAAGGAGTATGGAAAGCCGCTGGTGTATATCAGGAGAATGGTTATTCGTTTCGCCAATGAGCCTGACGAACCCGCTTCTCCTCCGAAAGCGACGATACCCGAATATGCGCATCCCCGCCGCGCCGCCAGGGTACTACGCTACCTCGCTGGATATCGCCGGTACCTCGAAAATAACAACAGGTAATTGTTCTCTTGCGAGTTACAGCGGATTGCTATATCGTCTTTCTGCGGAAGGACTTCCTCGAAATGACAAACCTTAGTTGGTCCGAGGTTCTCTAAAGCTCCATCTGTTTCAGGTCAGCGGCGACTTTTAATTTTGGCTCCGTCAGCGCCTGTACTTCTTGAGCAGTCCAGCCGGGAGCGGTCTCTTTTAAGAGCAGGCCATCAGGCGTCACCTCGATGACGGAAATATCAGTAACAATCAGGTCGACGCAGCTTGGCGCCGTTAAAGGATAGGTACACTCTTTAAGAACCTTCGGTTCATTGTTTCTAGTCGTGTGGGTCATGACGGCAATCAGGTAATAAGCCCCGAAAGCTAAATCCATCGCCCCGCC
>Ga0187886_1003183_pt1 | contig 12448 bp, 11 predicted proteins | sample June2016WEW_20_1_FD_133001 | JGI IMG/M metagenome (GOLD analysis project Ga0187886, IMG submission 133001) | Peatland microbial communities from SPRUCE experiment site at the Marcell Experimental Forest, Minnesota, USA - June2016WEW_20_150 | ecosystem: Environmental > Terrestrial > Soil >...
CTTCAATGTTTTCATCAACTGTGGGTGATATTCTTCTGAATTTATCAACAAATATGCCATAGGCATCCAAATCACCTTTTACTCTTTTCTGAACACTTGGCTTTTAGCTTTTGGGCGCGTGTTAGCTAAAAAGCTTCTAAGACTAGCCAGCCGTCTCTGCACGCGCGGGAACGCCTCCCAGCTGCCTCTTTGTTCTCTGCAAATCTCCTCTTCCGAAGCTCTCCCGCTCTAAAGCCCTTTGGAAACCTCAGCCAAGGGAACGCTCGCTCACCTCCTCGTCTCCACAGATACACGCCAACGAGACGATGACCGGAATGAAAAAGACGCGCGACAGACACGAATTTGTTCAGTTTCAACAAGATTCAAGTTTGATTTCGGGATACTGTTTAACTAGTTGTTCTACATCATCATGGTAAATGACCTAAGTAATTAGGCTCAAAGCAACAAGGAGAAACGGGGAAATGAAGAACAAGCGAAGGTTTAATCAAGAGTCCAAAAAAACCGAGCTCCCAAAGAAATACAGGAAGAACAAAAAGTAGTCGGATACGCCAGTGCTCCGACGACCCGTTCCTTATTGAGCCACACGTGATCAAGAAAGTCGTTGTTGAGATGACCATCGTCGATGAAGAAACGGTATACGCCCGTGAAATCTCTTACTAATTCGCGCGCAAAGCAACATGTCACACTTTCCTATTCTTTCAGCCCAGGCCAAAAGTTTTCCAAATTCTAAAATAGTTATAAAAGGGTTTTGTAGAACGATTTTTTATTAGGCGCGCTCAGTGCGCGCGCCCTCTAATGTGGCAAAAGCACTCTTAACTGATTTTTGAATAGCATGCGCTCTCGTTTGAAATTTTCCCAACGAAGGTTTGCAGTATTCTTGCGGTTCGGATACACTCAAGTTTGGGCGCACAGGTACTTTGAGAAGAGGGAATCAATTACTTCAATTCCGTCGGTCAATTCTCTTGATGTCACTTCCCTTCGTGGTGGTTCGTGGCAGCTAGCATCACAGACATTTAGCACAGACTTGATTTCTCCAATTTCCTTAAGGGTCATCAACTTTGCAGTTTCAATTTTGTCGAGTCGTTCATCCAGACTCAACTCGTAGACTTTAGCGTGACCCCTTTTTCCTATGTGTATTAGCACATCTGCTGTGAAACGTTCAATTGCTTTTCTGAGGTTGTTTCCAGATGTTGCTCTTTCCTCAGTGTTGCCGCCGCAATACTCTTTGGCATTGGCAATGTACGTTTGAAATGGTGCCTGCTTCAAATCGATCCTTGGGCCTTCCTTTGAATCTCCCGAGAATTCATAAAATAGATAATCTTGTCCATAAAACAGGTCAGTGAAGTCTTGGCAGAATCTGGCGTTGTGGCTTAGTACGATGACCTGTTTTTTCATGTGAACTTCATCAATTATCCTTATGAGATTCTTAGCATGGTCTTCATCCATAGATTGAACTGGATCATCAAGGATGACGAAGTCCCAATATGGATTATTCAAGACTCGTTGCGAAAAGTATATGCTAAGACACAAGCAATTCATGTGGGATTCGCTGAAACAACTGACTGGGTTCATGTTTTTTCCGTAGGAAATTGCTTTGAGTTGCATTCTACGGCTCTTGCCTTTTGTCGGGGCAATTTCTGAGAACTGCGTCTTTTCTCTTGGATTCAATTTCATATAGAAGTTTCTGATTTTCTCGTTAAGGTCGGTGAGTAACTGCTTTGACTTTTCTTTCTCAAATTCCTCGATTTTCCCTATCAAGGCCGAGACAGTGTCCAAATTGCTTTCATAGATGCCGACATATTTGATGTCTTGTAAATGGCCAAGCATCTTTCGGAACAGCATTGCCTTGTTCAGTTCTGCTTTTTCTTCAGCGGACAAGCTCGGCGCTTTGGATATTAGTGACGCGCATAACAACTGCGTATCATCTCGCAGTCCAGTCAAAACAGTTTCAATGGTACTTACTGACACTTCAACTTCAGCGAGATTATGTTCGGTTTTCCTTTCGTCAAATTTGGTTCTTCCTTCTGAAATGCTCTTAGCATAGTCAACCAGAGCGGTCAACATGGCCTTCACCGCAGAGCCTGCCTCGTTTAGTTCGTCTATTTGCTTTTCAAGGGAATCTATTCTATTAACTTCGTTTGAATACTCAGCATTACATTGAATTCTTTCTCTGATTTTCTCGAGGGCAATTATATTGACAGACAATAAAATTTTTGCGCAATACTCCTCGATTGATTGCCGTCCTTTCCCTATTGTGGAATTGATGCTTGAAAGCAGCGTTCCTGCTTGCTCATTTTCTTTGATACGGATATCTATTTGATGCCTCTTTTCGGCAGTCAGCGTTTCTTCTAGACAAAACGGGCATGTTGGCTCATGTATTAGATTCTTGCCGATTTCCAAAAATCTGTAGAGCTCGGCGTCAAAAGACCTGAATTGCTTCACCATTGAAAAAAGTTCTTTGACTTCTTCAGTCAGCCTCAAGAGATCCTTTACGACAGATGTTCCTGGAACCATTAACCTACTCATGATTTCAAAGTCTTCGGACTTCTGCGCCAGCTTCTTTAGCTCCTCGTCAACGGTGTTGCCTAGTTCATCGACGGATTTGGTTGCCAGGGAGTAAGTTCCTGTGATTGCCTTAACCAAAAGATCTTCAAAAACCAAAGGACCGAATGGCCGTTTTTCCAGTATTGAGTGCAACTTATCGAGTTCAGCGAAGCCTTTAAGGTCGCTTTCTATTCCGTCGTAGACTTTCTTTGTAGATACATATAGACTCTCAGCTTTTTTGGAGCTTACAAGCTCTTGCAAGTCGGTACGAAGTTCGCTCAAGATGCCCAAACCGAGTATCTTGCTGGTTTCCTCCCAACGATCTTTTGGATCAGTTTCAACATAATGTTTCACCTCGATTTGTGAAAGAACTGGTTTAAAGACATCAGCGAAACTTATTCCAAGGGAAGAAAAATCATCAACTTCCTTCCCATCGATATAATATTCCTTTTTTTCAGGACTAACCAATTTCTTTTTCAGCTTTGTTTCCTTGCCGTGAATTTCAGCAAGAAGCTCTACATAGGTTTCTTCGTTTTTCTCACAGTGAAGATTGCGCAAGAAGTCTCCTGAGTATTCACTCTTGCACGCTGATTTCTTCTTTCGCGATATTTCATCAAAAAAGAGCCATTCAATAGCTTCAACTAGACTCGATTTTCCAGAGCCGTTCCTCCCCCTTACAAGAACTAGGTTTCTGTCTAGATTCATGGTTTGTTTGTCCTTGAACCCTCTGAACCCGCATACAGTTATGTCCTTAAGTCTCACTCAAATCAGCCTTCACAAGTTCATCAAAACTTTCAGAAAGTCCACTTGCTCTCTTTCTCGTGTATGAATGAACATATCTCTTGTGCGTTGGGCTTTTCAGGTTCTTTGATAGTTCTTCTAGAAGAGTTTCTTCGCCCATATCTCACTATATCCGCAATAATGTCTTATTACATTTTTCCATCCCGATGAATAACTTGCCGAGTTGCACGGCGAAGGCGACGGATCCCATTCCTGCCCGCACGCTAAGTTGAACGAAAAGCTGTGTCAGCATAGTCTTCGTATTGTGTTTAACTATTCTCATGTATTCATCGTACTGCCGGTTCTCTTTATTACCCAGATGCAGATCAATGGTCTTAGCATACAGTTTTACGGTAGTAGGTTTGTCTTCGATTAGGTTTCTTAGGAGGGTTAGAGGGGTCGAGATTAATGTGCTTTCTTCAGATTTGGGGTAGACAAGAAGAACGATTTGCAGTTTGGCAATGCTAAACTGTAGGCTATTATTTGATAGTAGTCGGCGTTTGATTTATCCCTCTTGTATTTGGCATCTATTATGAGTGGATATTCTTCGTTGACTGTCTTGACCACTATGTCAGGTATGATTCGTATTTTTCCTTCTTTTACAAGGGAATTGAAGCGAGATTGCTTTTCAATTTGATAGCCCTTAAAATCTGGGTCTTCGGTAACTATTTCTTGAATTATCTCCGTCATGAAATCTTGGTATACCTTATTCATATTGACAATAAAATTAAACCCTCGTGATCGCCCCTTATGGACGCTACGGATGAATCTTTCCTCAAGAATTAATTTCGAAAGCTTGATTATTTCTTCATAATTTTGGTTGAGTCGATTAAACTTGACCCGATCATGTTGGTTCTCCATAATCAAATAGCGTATTGGCATCGAACTGTTTGCTTCCTGAGAAGTAAACAAAAAGTCCCTCAATTTCACTCATCAAAGGGGCATAGATTTTCTCCACATTCTCCAAGTTCCAGTCTCTTACATTGGTAAGAACTGCTAGGAGAAAAGACGGCAAGAATCCTGCAACGATGCCAATAGTTAGACCTTCGATGGTCTGATTCCATTCAGTTGAGGCCGCCAGTATTAATGATATCACAAGGAGCGAGCCCCACAAACCGACAACTTTCCAAAGATAACCCAAACACGACCCTCAATAAAGAGAGCTTTATTCTGGTTACTTTAAGTTTTAGTGCCAGAAGGTGTGTTGCTGGCCAAGGTGATTATAGATGAGTTGACTCAGAGCCAAGTGCTTCCTCCCGTTAGTTAGTCTTCGTCCCATTCCGGGTGCGTTGTCAATGTTAGGAAACGTTATAATTCAATCAAGCGGTAGGTAATCACAGGATGTCAAGAACAAAACGTGTGCTTGCCAAGCTAATAGTAGTTGCGGTCGTAGGTCTTGCAATTTTTCTGCTTTCTTACTTTGCAGGTTTTGGACTGTTAATTTCCATCACGATAAGTTCGTTGTCATTTCCTTTTGTTCTTGCTGCGCTTTTCCCGAGCAAGGCCTTCAATTTCTTTGAAAGGCATCTCCAGGCCATATCTATAGCATTTATTATTGCGCTACCTGGTGTGTTGACAGTTCTCCTCGGGGGCTTTCTGGGAGTATTATTACTCTACTACGTTCCTATTCTATTCATATTAGCTGCGCCGCTCCTCGCCTTGATATTGACCGAAGTGGGCGTCATACTGATCTACCGGGTGATGATTCACGAGGTCGTTAAGGAGGAAAGATGCCCAGTATTTATCCTTCGGACGCGAAAAATGCTCAATAGGATCGCAATTTGTATATTTGCTGCGTTCCTCTCGCTTCCATTTCTAATCTATCTCCTTGGCTACCTTGGCGTGAAACAACCAATACTCCCTCTCTTGTACCTCTACGCTTTTGTCTTTTGGTCCTATTTCTTTCTCTTGCCGATCTCGTTAGGCATAGTCAACAATTATAAGCAGGTCAAACTGGGCCTGAGAGCCGCAATCGGGGGTTTTGAAAAACTCACCCAGTATTCAACGCCTGTTGAGAAAAGCAAAACCCTGTCTGATTTGGTGTGGTTAATGGACAGTCTGCGTGTCTACAGCAAGCTTATGTCTTCTCAACCTAATCGTCCAGTCTTAACGAACGTAAAAGTATATTACGACGCAGCCGTCGTAGCGGTTCTGAGTGGCACGCGAAAAGACCAAAGAAGAACATTGGAAGCTCTGAAGGACATGCTTGAGGCATTAGGAAAGAAAAAAAGCGAAGTCAACTTCAAGGAATTTTTGTTCGCCCTTATTCGGATGACAAAAACTGAACGCGTGACATCGAACGATGTTGAAGCAGCGACGAAGACTGAATCCAGGACTGAATGGATAAAAGAGCGTTCCAAATCTATCGTAAAATACGTGGTCCCAGTCGTTAGCGTGGTTGTGCAGATTCTCGCCGCTTTATGGGCTAAAGGATGAGTGCAATCCCCTTGCAAGCTATGAGGAGCGCTTTTCGCAGAAAGGACAAGGTTATGGTTCAATTTGCGAACGAAGTGAGTGCGCGCGTTGCAAAGTAACTTTGTCACATACCGTCTTGCAACGAGAACTATGGTCTTTGGTTCGAATCATGGTCGGGATACTTAGGCACAGTCAGCTTTTGTTTCACACACTTAGGAATTTCGAGTTCTTTTATTAATAGCCACGGAACTCTTACCTGCCGCTGTTTGATATTGATGTCTAAGATGCCAGAGTCCTGACCGGAGTTTTCTATTCTGAAATCTTGGCTTGAAACCATTTCTTTTAGTTCAAGGAACGAGATTAATGTGGTTCCCATGAGCTCTTCGAATTGTATTGCGATATTCGTGACGAGAAATGGAAGGATGAAAACTGGTTTTGTTTTGTCAACCCCAAGTGCAGTGCCTAAGTCCTTTCCGACATAACTTTCGAATCTGCTTGGATTGTTCTTTATCCACATTGCTCTGTAAAAATGCTCAAGACAGAATCGTCTAAAATGTTTGAGTTTGTGGCGGTCGAGTGCTTTGTCTTTTATCTCTTTACACTCAATGACGAGCAAGCAGTTGTTTTTGCTTGATATTACGTCTATATCTGTTTTTTTCTTCTGTTCTCCCCATAGACCATGAGCAACTTCAAGCGGGATTGTTGGTTCGTTAATCTCAACTCTGTTTGGAATCGTGTGCAGTCCTTGCTCTATCATAACACGCCTACATGCTTGCTCAAAGGCATCACCTTTGAAATCATTATTCAGTAATTCTCCAAAACATTCTTCTAGTAAAATCCGTCTCGAACCAGTAAGCCTTCTGAAACTCGTGAATATGTAGTCATCGACTGCAATGAAACCGAGAAATGAACTTTTGAACTTTCCTTTGAGGAGCTGAATTGTTTTTGTAATATTAGCGAGGCCAAAGCAACCAAGTTCCCTCTCTCTAATGAGTTCGGAGTATTTCCAAATTCCTATCGTATGGATGTTTTGTAGCACAGATATGTAATTTCCGAGGTTATTTCAAAAAAAATCTGAAAGTCAATTCCGAAGGATTGCTTGAATGTGTAAGAATAATTCTTGATGGAACTGTAAGACTTGTAGATCTCTTTGTCTTCTCTTCTCAAGATCTCCAAATTTTCTTTACCCTTACCCATATCGACTATTTTGAAATTCTCGGCTGCAGTTTCTCTGAAAAATGAGTTCCAATCAAAGACTGTTGCACTATTCTCTATTATCCTTGGCGTAATACCTTCTCTTTCAAGTATCGATTCCACGGCACTCCCATCAGGCAGAGTGATCTTTCTCAAACCAGTTGTATCATCAAATTCAACTGTAGTTCCCTCAGGTGCCCCACGGAGCATTGTTTCCAAGAGGCCCTGTTTGTAACAAAGATCTCTTAGTTCGAGAATTGCTTTCATTCTCTTTTCAACAGACTTGTGTTCGCCTCCTTTGATGACGATGAAAAACCATCCTGGAATTCGATTTAAGAAATAGCGGGGTTTTTTAATCACCCAATCTTTTTCACCGATTTCTCCTTCCTTACCTAGGCCTATTAGGTAATCATCGACATTTTGTTGGAGGGTGATTCCGAACATAAATTGGGGAAGTTGACGAATTTTCAGTGGTACGAAGGAATCGTTTTTGATAACAGTGTTAAGAATAGTGTTTACTACGTTGTACCATTCGGCCATGAACTGAAACATTGAAAGAACAAAATCTTCATGTTCCTCTTTTTCTAAACCATTCGTCAGGTTGAACTTGAGGAACTTTATCTCCAAATTGTTAATTGCATCTTCGAGGCAGAGCAATAGCAGTATTGTGTCAATATGATTGTTTTTTGAATACTCCGCTTTGAGTTGGTTATTGACTTTTTCTAGCTGTCTACCTGCCTCAGCCTTGTTCGATGCCTTAAAATTGCTCAACTTGACTTCTCTCTTTGAGCTTAATGTGAAGGTCAGTCATGCTAAAAGCTTCTGGTGAATCGCAATTAGCGTGCGACAATGCTGAAACACCTTAAGTTCCAGAATTCATTATCCTAATCAATTCTTCAGCGCGCTGCCTTAGGCGTCTTGCTTTCGTCAGCAATATCCGTTTGTTGCTCCAGACAGAACAAGCACAAAAGAAGCACCATACAGTCACGACACCAAACACTAGAGTAGCGCGCGTGCTGTGAGAATAAAATACTTTTGGTTCACGTTGCAAAAACTTGGCGTTAACGCGCGTTAACGCATTCTCGCGAATAGTTCATTGTGCTAACGCGAAAAGGAGCTTAATTCGCAAAGAACTGGTCACAAAAACAGAGTGTCACAAAAACTCAAAAAAGCATGTTGCGTCAATTGTCTTTTTGTGAATTCCTAGAAAAAATGAATTGTTACGAATTGTTACAGCAAAATTGTTACAAAAGCATGGACTTTCACGTTAATCCTCGTTTAGCGCGCTCGAACTTCGATGATGGATGTGTCCTTCGGGTTCTCGCTGTCATGGCCAACATGCGCATGATTGGATTAGGGATAGAATTGGGTCAGATTCTGAGAAACGGTTTAATATTCCATTCTTCTTGGGAAGAGACTGCAACCATGGAAAGGAGGATTGTAAATGGAATTACCTCAAAAACCAAAAGTGTCGCGCTTAACCACAGCTTTGATCGCAGCAGTCATCATCTGTCTGTTGGCAGGGGGAACACTCGGCTACGCGATAAGCAGCTTCACCCTTTCGAACCAAAACAATGATCTCCAGAGTCGCATTTCAGCTCTCGAAAACCAGGTTTCAACTCTCGAAAACAACGTTTCGACTCTACAATCAGCGACGAACGTTTCGACTCAAGTCATTAATCTTCAGAGCCGCTTGTCGGTTCTCGAAAACCAGGTTTCGGCTCTACAATCAACGGCGAACGTTTCGAGCCAGATCAGTGATCTCCAGAGTCGCATTTCGGTTCTCGAAGAGCAGGTTTCAAATCTCCAATCAACGATCAACTCATTCACACAAAACGTCACCTACCAGAACATCACCTATTTTCTAGGAGAGAATTTCTCACTGTCTCAGTTGTATGAGCAGATCAAAAGCTCTGTAGTCGTGGTTCAAGGAATAATAGTTCAGTACGACTTCTTCGGGCAGCCTTACTACGCAGAAGTGCAAGGCTCGGGGTTTGTCTCTAACCTGACGGGGCAGTTTGTGATAGTCACGAACTACCACGTTGTTGACGGCGCAACCAACATCACCGTCACATTTATTGACGGAGACGCCTACTCAGCCACTGTAACTGGTTCAGATCCCTACGCAGATCTCGCGGTGCTTTCTGCAAACGCGCCACAGCATGAGTACGTGCCACTGACAATCACAAGCTCGTCAACTCTGAGAGTCGGTGACCCAGTGCTTGCCGTCGGCAATCCTTACGGGCTGGCAGGATCTGTGACCTCAGGAATAGTCAGCGCTCTGGGCAGAACGATTACGGAGAGCACGGCGGGCGCTTATGCTATAGCTGATTGCATACAGACGACGACACCCATAAACGCAGGCAACTCTGGAGGACCTCTTCTGAACTATCTAGGTGAAGTCGTAGGCATAACCGCCGCCATCGTAAGCAACTCCCAAGGGCTGGGCTTCGCGATTCCTTCAAGTTCGATACTGCGAGAGATCGCATCTTTGATCACAAACGGCTCATACAACAACCATTCTTGGTTGGGAGCGTCCGGAACAGACATGACGTTGGGCATTGCACAAGCGATGAACACAAGCGTCACCTACGGTTGGCTGATCGCTCAGGTCACAAGCCAAGGACCAGCGGACAAAGCCGGTTTGCGAGCCGGCACAACTCAAGTCCAAGTTGATGGGACATCGGTGACGATAGGAGGCGACATTATACTAGCCCTCAACGGCACGAGAATCAGGAACTCGGATGACCTTTCAACTTACGTCGAAGAATACACTCTACCAGGCCAAACAATTAGTGTTGCAGTAGTAAGAAACAACGCGACTCTGACATTGCCGCTCACGCTGGGAACCAGACCGCCACCAACGTAGCGGCCTCTAAGCAGGCTATCACGAGGAACAGTAAGCCGCATCATAGTGCATACTGTGACCGTCGTGCGCCGTGGCCAAAGTGAGGAGAAAATAGTCAGATCATCAGCGAATCCGCACATCTTTTTTCTTGTCGAGCAAATCTGTGATTTCGTCGAATTCTCCCGTATAGTCCTTATGCTCCTTAACAAGTCTCCTCAATCTGTTCTGGTTGAAACTTCCAGTGTATATTCCAAACACAAAAACGGCGAGTAGCGCCCAGAAAAAGAAACTAGAAAACACGTTCAAACCGTCTGTGTAGATTTCAGCGACGAGGGGAATCAATGCTCCAACAGATGTAGAATACCCGCTAATCATCCCTATGAGGGCTCCCCTAAGATCATCCCTATTATCGTTTATACTCTTGGCCAAACTGGCTTTTCTTTGCCACAGGTTTGAAGTATCACTATAGTCTACAGCGCTAGCCAGTTCGTCAAAGGCTTCAATCAAATTTCCTGAACTGCGTACGAATGCACTGTTCACTTTTTGATGATACAGCTCTCTGCTCTCCAGATACCGCTTCTTAAGTGCTATGTTGTCCACATAGGGAGTCCTCCTCTCTCGCCAGGCGTACCTAACATTCTCCAAGAAGCCCTTCATTCCGTCTTCAAGCTTGGCCATATTCCCTCTGAGTTTTTATTCATAAGAGAATCGCTATTTAAACATGATAAGCGCGCTACAAGAGACGCTTCAAAGAAAAGGGTCAACCGCCTCCGCTGCCTGTTTAGATTCGATGACTGGAACTATCTCAAAGTCAACCAAGTCCTGCCATTGAATCACCCACTTCTGGAACAAGCTTGCATCATCACAATTCCATAAGTTGGAAGCAACGGTTACAATTAGCCTCCACCCAACTTCCAACGTATTTCAACCCTTCAGGCAGTATTCTACCCTCTTCTCGAACTCTCTGATAAACTGCTTTTGCATCCTTGAATCGCTCAATCACCATAAACAGCATCCTGTGTCCCTCACAGCCTTGGTCAACCCTTTCACAGTTTTCAACCCATCTACTTTCATTAATGTTTCGCCCTGCAAAGATTCGCCCCACTCCCCACCAACGCGCGCTACGCCTTTCCCTTGCAAACGCCGTCCATTATCCATTCTGATTTGACACTAATTACTCTGACTAAACAAGCTTCTTATAACGCGAGGCGTCAGACTTGGGTATGCAAACCAAAATCGCATATTTGTTCATGGGAAAGAATACAAGGCTACAAGCAAGATTGCGGAAGCAGCAGAGGGGCAAGCCGATACATGAACTGAGTTCACTTCTCCATCGCAAGCTCCTGAAGATTGTCTGCAGCGTGGTTTGGGATATTCGTTTGATGAAGACGTCAATACTGATAACCAAAACGCCATTAACGACGCTCAAATGTCTGTCTCGCAACTACATTGGCCGCTCGCCTGTCAACAGTGTCTTCATTCACAACGCGAACGCGAGAATGCTCAGGGCAGCCAAGCATATCACAGATGGTTTTTCTCGGCTTTTGGAAGAGTTTGCACATGAACGCGGCTGACACGAATCTTTGAATGTTGGAAGACAACACTGGAGTTTCTGCCAAGACCGGTCAGTTGCACACAAACTATCCTGTTCATAGATAGCGCGCGCTAAGAGTATTAAGTGGCCATGCAGTTATCCGTAGCTTATGCAACTTGGAAAAGTGTTTCGAAAATTCTCCGCCAGAGACGGACGAGAAGTGATTCTGAGAACACCCAAATGGGAAGACCTAGATGACCTTATGGAACTCATCAACTCACTTGTAGACGAGAAAGCAGAGATTGCGCGCACTGACAAAGTTACCAGAGAGGATGAAGTTGAATGGTTGCCCAAAGTGCTCGCAAGTCTGGAGAAAGATGAGCTTTTTTTCCTAGTTGCAGAAGTAGACAGAAAGGTTGTCGCCTCATCCGACATTCACATTCTAAACGGTAACGAGAAACATGTCGGTGTCCTAGGCATAGTCCTCAAGAGTGGCTTCAGGGATTTGGGCATCGGGACGGAGATGATGAAGACATTGGTAGAGCAGGCTATGGCTTTGGGTTTGAAGGTTTTGACGTTGCAGGCTTTCGCCACGAATAAGCGAGCGGTTCATGTCTACGAGAAAGTGGGTTTTGTTCAAACTGGCAGGGTTCCCAAGAAGCACTTCAAAGATGGTCAATACGTAGATGAAGTAATAATGACAAAGTTGATCGAGTGAGCGCCCGCACGATTGGTTTGGGTTTGAGGCCAAGTTTCCTCCCGGTTTCTCAAGTTGTCTTTGTCAACATCCTTCAAAATCCATTCTCCTCTACAGTCACAAGCGAGACTTAGCCTATTTCAATCTTTGGGAATGGTTCAGGAGGAGGGGGTGAAACTCATCCAGACCAGAAAATTGTCTATTGTCAGGGCGCGCGCTGTAACGATTCTCCATGCTTTCCCGGCTCTCAACAGAAGCATGCCAGAAGAACATGACTTCGTTCTGCATTACTGATTTCTGCTAAGGATTGCAGGTTCATAAACGCTTTATCAAAAAAAATCAGCATTAACACGCAGGCTCCCACGTTCGATACTGGAGCTGAATTTGGAACAGCAACAACCAGGAGCATATTCGCTTGATTATCAAAAACAGTTCA
>Ga0187886_1003184_pt1 | contig 12447 bp, 13 predicted proteins | sample June2016WEW_20_1_FD_133001 | JGI IMG/M metagenome (GOLD analysis project Ga0187886, IMG submission 133001) | Peatland microbial communities from SPRUCE experiment site at the Marcell Experimental Forest, Minnesota, USA - June2016WEW_20_150 | ecosystem: Environmental > Terrestrial > Soil >...
CCGTGGATTGTGGCCGCGAGCATGGCCGTGCTGATCGTGGTGGCGGCCGCGGCCGGACTGATCCCGGCGCGGCGGGCGAGCCGCATCGATCCGATGCTGGCGTTGCGCTACGAATAGCGCGTGTAGTTGTGAGCACGGTATTTGTCAGTAAGGGGCGGGAAGTGGCAGATGGTGGCGCGGGAGTGGCAGGTCGCGGTAAGTGAGTGATTCGTTAGCCAGTTGTCGCCAGTTGGGGAGGCGCGGGTTTGCGGCACTGACAAATATCGTGCACACCGAGATTGGGCAGGAATTCCGGGTTTTCCACAGGGGTCCAGACGAAGAATCAACAACTTAGCGCGACAAGTGATACCCCCATGTGTATCTTCCAGATTCTGCGTGCCTTATAGCGTGTAAGCGCTTGAAAGACAATTCAAGTGGCAGCAATCGGCACTCGACGGATCTCAAAATGTGCAAGAGGGAGGATGGAAAACCTTAATCTTCCGAGAGCACCCATCCGGGCCTCCTACCTTATAATAAATGGCAGCCATGGCCCACCGACTCAGACCCTTTGGCACCCTTCCGGCGGCCGCCGTTCTAACCGCAGCGATAGCATTCTTGGCCGGACCATGCACCGCGAGGGATCGCGCAGACGAACGGCTGAAGCGCGTGACCTCAGTATTCGTCTCCGGCAACAACCAGGCTGCCGAGGGCGCCCGCCATACGCTACAAACCGGAAAGACCTGCCTGACGCTGGCCAGTAAGGCGACCGATGCTGATGCGATCCTGGACATCAGCGCCGAGAGTCAGAGCCAAGGCGGCATGATTGGCGGCATGGGCGGAAGGACCTGGGTTGCTTCTGGAACGCTCACGCTGAAATCCGGAGACCTGGTGTGGTCGCGAAGCGAGCGCTTCTCAGATGCGCCCTTCAAGAGCGGAGGTAAGACCGCCGGCGATCTCCTGGTGCACCATCTCGCAGACACCGCCGGCTGCAAGCAGCGGGGCAAAAGCGAATGAATTGCAGCGGACCCCGGCTCCGCCCGGTCGCCTAAGCTGATTTCCCCTCTTCTGGCCCCGCCAGGTCTTCATCCACAAGACGGAGGCCATCCGGATATAATTCTGCAAGGGCCCGATTGATTTTCACGATTTCCCCGGCCTTGTGTCGCACACCGTCTCCAAGATTCATTGGGCCCACAACCCGATAGCTACGCTTCTTGCCAGCTGCCTCGGCCGCCGAGCGTGTCTCAGCCGCGCGTGCAAGTGCGATTTCCAGGAAGCGGGCGGCATCCCCGAAACACTGGGTCTTCTGCGGAAGATCAGGAGTCAGCCACAGCTCTAGGAAAGTGTTTAGCGACGAGTCAATCTCCTCCTGATCGCGGAGAATTGTCCGGGCGAGCCAGGCGAACCGAGCAAGGTTGGGCCTCGGATCGGGCAAAAGCTCGAGTTCTTCTAGGAGCGCGGCAGCTTCTGCCTCGGCGGCTTCCGCCTCGCGGAGTGCGTCTTCTTCGAAGATCGGCTGTCCACGTATGATTGCGAGCTGCTCGAGAATAGGGTTTCTCTCGACGCCTTCCGCGAGCCGCAGCAACCTCAGCAGCACGGGAGCGCGCGGTAGCCGCTTGCCGGACTCATATCGACTGATCATGGATTGGTCGACGCGAAGCGCCAAGGCAAGCTCCGTCGCTGTCATCCCGCGGGCTTTCCGGATTGCTCGGATCGTTGGGCCTAGTCTCTGAACTGACGGCAAATCGACCTCCAATCAGGACTTGACATGGGAAATGCTAAGTCGTAAAATCGGTACATGGGCTATGCTAGAGCCTACCAGATTCGCGACACGCCGCTCACCTGGGCAATTCGATCGATGCGGCGGCGGCTCCGACTTGGACAAGAGAGATTCACCGAGCTCGTGCTGGGCAGGGCTATCCCCGGCCTTGTTAGCCGATGGGAGAGCGGCCAGATCACGCCCCGAAAAGAGAATCTTCTTCGTCTTCTGAAGCTCGCTGCCACGAGTCAGGAGCAAGCCATAATCATCGAAGCACTGAAGGCTCGCGGGATCGAGATTTCCCTGGGCAGCCTGCAACAGGTTCTCGCCGCTGCGGGCATCGAGGCCAATGCGCTGGGAGATGGGGACGTAGAAGCCCCAGGTTTGGAGATGGCCGCTCACGGCGCCAGTATCGCGCCATCAGAGGAAGGACGCAATGGCGGCGGCCAGTTGTCTGGGAGTCCGGAGGATCAGGCAGCCGACGCGGCCCCGGCCGGTCCGGTGCTGCCCGAGGATCGAGCGACGAGCTATTCATCGAGGCGAGCAACGAACCATGGCACTAGCTGACGGCCCAATTGATCAGAGTGAATCGGCTATTGGACCGGCGACACCGCCGGTGATCGACAAGGCGTTGTGCCGCGAGCTGATGAAGTTGCGCGCGATAATCGTGGTCTACGCTGCGGAGCATGGCCAGAAAGGTGTGGTGGCGCGCGCTTGCGTACTCAACTTGCGAAGCGAAGGCTTTCCGGGATCACTTCGCTCGATTTACCACTGGAGCCGTTTGTACCGCGATTCTGGTCTCGCGGGCCTCGCGCGGAAACGCCGGAGCGATTCCTGGAGCTCGCGGCGCATCAGCTCGAACGTTTGGTTCAGCCTCATCGATGTGGCCGCCCAACCCCGAGTGCGGGGCGATGTGCGCCGGGAGTTTGACCGCCTGGCGCCAGGCTGCGCTTACGAAACTTTCAGATGGTGGCTGCGGCGCTTTCAGATGCAATTCCGAGTGTGCGCGATTCGAAGGTCTGGGGGAAGAGTTGGGGGTTTCTAAGCAGGCTCGGCAGTTCGAACGCGGCCAGCGGTCCGGCATCCCAAGCGGAACGGGTGTGCTCCCGGTTCCTGACCCGCGCACCTGGCCCGACTACATCCGGGTGTGGTACCGCCAGGCCACCGGCGCCGCGAACCCGTTGCAGGTTTTCATCTTCGATCATGGCCCGATGGCTGCGTTGTACCTTCAGGATGCCCTCACCGCGGCCGCAATTCTGGAAATCGACCCTGGGGAATGGTGCGTTGAGGCCGGCTACCCGGTTTTTGTTTTTGCTCCCGCAAGGATTCCGGAGATCCGGAGGCGGCTGAGCGCCGCCGGGTACCAGATCTCGGTGTTGGTGCACGCCGAGCGATTGCAGGAGAGAGAAGGATATAGGCCGGCGAAGGTCCTGAGCATCACCGCCGGTCGCGAAAAAGCGCAGGAGGCGCAATTACGATGAAAATCTCGCATAGCCCCGCGGCGGAAGCGGCCAAGGCTCCAGAACAGGTACAGATCATCGAGATCGACCTCGCGGATCCGGCCGCCGCCGAATACTTCGAACAGCCCCGCGTGGAACTGTTCGCATCGCTCGAGGAATTGGAGTCAACCGCCCCGAGACAATTCACCGGGATCCTTTTGCGGATAAGGGAGGCCGGAGAAGATATCTCACTGACGGCGGAAATCGGCGGCGTCTTTCATTCCAATGGTACCCCCGTTTCCCATTACTTCGGCAGCCTCGAGGGCGTCTCCGTCGCGGAGTTGGCCTTCAGCAATCCGCGCAAGCCGGGCGGCGACTTCTCGATCGATCTGATCGAAGTTGGTAACCCCGCAGCCTGGGGTACCGCCAGGCTGACCCTTTGCGCGGGTCGTGAGCCGGAGTTGCATGTCTACCTGGCTGGCCATTGCCTCGGCGTACTGCGCGGCTCTGTGGTCTTCACGTTTTTCAGCGCCCTTCGCAGGCGCTGCGAGTGCATTGCTGAGGCGTGAGCATGGCGCTTCCGGCCAAAGGGTGCGCTTCTGATCTGGCCAACGCGCGGCCGAGGCTCGCGCGCCAGCAGCGGGCCTCCGATTTCGCCGCGCGAACTTCGGGGCCGGCGGATTGGGTGCTATTACCGGAGGGGTCGCTCTCGGGGGATCCCGCCGGCTCTTTGGCTCTCGGCCTGGCTCCGGCTGGAGCGCTGAACGGCAATGAGCAGGCACAGGCCAAGGCCACCGAAGTCTTCCGCGCGGTGCTCGAGCCGATCCTCAGCCCGGGGCGATATCCGGACCTACATCGGATCTACCCGACCAGGTCGGAATTGGTCCAGCACCTCGCCGAGGAGCACGGGATGAGCGGTCGCAGCGTCTACCGTCTGCTCGCCCGCTATCAGAAAGACGGAATCGGCGGTCTCGTTCGTAAGATCCGCCTCAATCAGGGGCAATCGCTGAAACTGAACGTCGCCTCCAAGAATTTCTTGCTCGCTGCTCTTCTCCCCGAGCTTGGCGTCCGCGGCGTGCTGAGCAATCGAGACATCTGGCGCCTGTACCAAGAAGAGTTGATCTGGCGGGGAGGACATGCTTCAAAGCCTCTCGACCAGGCGGATCGCTCGAAGTACGGTGCCTACCTGGACCCGGAGGGGCGTTTCCTGCCCTCGGCTCAATTGTCCGGAGCCTCATTCGCGACACTGTGCCGGCAGATCGCGCGAATCCCCGAGCTGGTCAAGTTGATGGCGCGCCGCGGTGAGGACGCCTATCGGAACGCGGAGCTGATCTCGTTTCGCGACTTCAGCGCGTTGCAGCCCCTGGATTACGTGGTCATGGACCATCGGCTTCTCGACATCTTCTGTTTGATTCCCGACAGGCGCGGCTGGAAGCTGGCGCGGCCCTGGCTCACTGCGGCTATCGACATGCGGACGCGCAAGTGGCTGGGCTGGTGCATCGTCGAGACGCCATCGAGCGATTCCATCGCCACGGTACTGAAGTCGGTCTTCATCGACTACGGCCTGCCAAGGGCAGTGCTTTGGGACAATGGAAAGGACTTCCGTTCATATTGGCTCGAAGGCCGGCACGAACGAACCATGATCGGCGCGGCGATCGATGGCCTGCCGACTCGATGGGCAGGTGTGATGGAGACTCTCGGCATCCGGGTTCACCACGCGATCGTCAAGAACGCCCGTGCGAAACTCATCGAACCGAACTTCGGGCGTGTGGCGGACTTTGATCGGACCCTTCCGGAGTTTTGCGGACACCGGCCGGGCACGCGGCCAGAGCAGTTCGAGAAGATGCTTGAGGATCACGAGGCCTGGCTGAAAGGAAAGCTGGCTGCGCCGCCGTTCCGCACGATCGAGGAGATTGCCGCGCTCTATGACATGGCGCTCGAGGATTTGAACGAGCGCGAGCTACAGGGCGAGGGCATGAGGAAGATCACGCCCACCGGGCGGGGCTGGATGACACCCGGAGAGGTCTGGGAGCTTCTCATTCCGCGTGTGGAGCGGCGAACTGTTCCCGCGGAAGTGCTGCAACTGGTGTTCTGCAAACGCCGCGAGTTGACGGTCCGCGGCGGGACAATATGGCTGGTCTTCGGGGGCTGCCCATACCGCTACAGGCTGACCGAAAATCGCATGGCGCTTCTGGGTTTGAACGGCTGCAAAGTGCAGCTCGCCTACGATCCACTGGATCTCGGTCAAGCCGCCGTCTACTACCAGGATCGCTTCATCGGTCTGGGTAACTGCATTGAGCTGCGCCGAATGGGCGAAGATGCCTTCGTCCAGGATGAGCGGGATCGCCGGGCCGCTCGGCGCGAAGTGAAGGGCTTCATCAAAAGGGTGCATCAGTCCGTGCCCGTGCCGACCCCCGAAACGTACCTGTCGAGGCGGAGAGCGGTCGCGCCCGAGCGCCCGGAGCCCGAGCGGGTGGAAGTGGCCACGCCATTGCCGGCGCAAATCCAGGATGCGCGTGCGGCGCTAAGGGCTGAACGGGCTTTTTCCTTTGAGAAAGCGGACGCCTCTATTTCGACGGTCAACAAGGCTGTCGAACCGGACGCAGGGGATGAATTTCACTTTTTTTCCGTAGGAGGGTGAACAGATCACGGGCGACGTTCTTACATGACTTACGCCGACAATTACTAAGATCGGTAAGTCAGTGCACTTGCATTGTTAGTAAGGCAACAGGGGGACATAGGCGAGATGGTAAGGCAAGTTAGTGACGAAGAGATCAAGGCAGCGCGCCGGGAAGTGCGCGAATGGATGGCCATGCGGCCCGACATCACTGCTGCGCACATCGCGCAGCACACGACGTTGAGCGCGTCCACCGTTCGGGCCTGGATTGCCGGGGGCTTCCCCGGTGGCCGCGAGGTCGTATCGCAGATCCTCTCGGCTGTCCGGGAAGCGAAATGCGGGATGATTCTGACGCCGGGCGGGCATAAGTCCGTAGCGCTGATGATAGACGAGACGAAGCCCATAGAGCGAATCGAGCGCTGTGGGACCTTCTACGAAACGCAGACTGTAAAGCGGATCGGCGAAGTGCTCGACTACTGTGCGGCGCAGCGTGCGATCGGAGTAATAACCGGCGAGTACGGGATCGGCAAAACTGAGGGGATCAAAGCCTGGCGCCGGGCAACGGCGGGCAAGGTGGAAAGCGTCGTCTTCGAATTCGATGAGTTCAGCTCTACTAATAAGGTCGATTTTGTCCGCGTGATGGCGCGCCAGTTCGGACTGGCGCACGATGTCGGCTCGCAAAACGGCGGGCTGGTATTCCGGGATCTGTGCGGGTATCTGCGGAAGAGGCCGGCGCTGCTGATCTTCGACCAGTGCGAGACGGTACGAGCGCGAGTTTGCCAGGTGATCAGGCAGCTCTGGGACCGAACGAACGACGCCGGCGTGGCTGTGGCGCTGTTGGCGGCTCCGATCTTGCTTGCGCGGCTGATGTCAGGGAAGATGGCGGACCTCGGCGCATTGACGAGCCGGATCGGGATCTGGGCTCCGCTCGCGGGGCTGACGCGCCAGGAGACGGCGGCGATCCTGAAGTGCGAAGGGATCGTGGAGATGGATGAGGCCGCCTTCGATCTCTGCTGGAAGGCAATAGGCGGATCGATGCGGCGTCTGATGCGGGCGATCGGTCTGCTCAAAGCGAAGCACGGCGGCAAGCCAGTAACCGAGAAAACGGTCACGGGCGTGGCGGCGCACCTGTGGGGCGTGGGTTTGGAGCGAGCTGCATGAAAATGCGGGCGGTCCTTGAGAATGATTCGAACGATAGCAGGCTCTCGCGGCGAGGAAAGCCTGTTAAAGAGGCGGTGAGAAGATGAAATGGGATGAGGTGGGCGGATACCTGGATCAGGACTGGAACCCCGTCGCATTGGAAATCAACAGGCGCGTGCGGGACAAGTTGGACACTTACAAGGTGTTGGACTGGGGTATGGCCTACGCGGAAGTGATGGAGGAAGATCCAACTCTGGCGCGGAAGTACAACGATGCGATTCAGGTCGAGGTCAACCGGCGAACCAAAGAGATGATGAAGACCCATCCGAACCTGGATTATGCAAGCGCGATGACCGCGGTGTTCCGGGACGATACCCTTCTCTATCGCGAGTACGAGAAGATGAACGCTGTCATGGCGGGCAATCCGGGCGTGAATACGAGCCGCATTCGGGCCTTGCAGCGGGCCGAGTCCGAGATCGGAAGGATTGCGGACCAAAAGGTCGCGGCAAGCGAAGGCCGGATGACGCGCAACGAAGCCTGGAGAATCGTGCTGACCGACAGGCCGGATCTCGCGCGGCGCTTCAAGGAAGCCTGGTAGGCGGGAAGCGGAGGGAACGCGATGGCAGAACGATTCAACCTGGGGGCTTTGCGCCGGCTGTTGGCCGGCTTCCGGGAAACTCAGAAAGCGCGGACGGCCGTAGAATCGGGACTCGAATCTGCGCGCCAGGAACTCCAAGACATCGCCGCGAAGTTGGTCACAGCACAGGCGGATCTGAAGCAAGAGGAGATCGAGATAGCCCTCTCCGGCGCATCCGTACCGGACGCGCCGTTGCCATCCGAGAAGGCGATCTCCCGTCTCCGGCGCGCCGAACGAATCACAGAAACGCGGTGCGAAATCCTCGAGGAAAAGCTAAAGTCCGCGAAGGGGGCCGAGACTCTGGCGAGCGAGGCTGTCGAGAGAGAATGGGAGGCGCTCGCGCGGAAAGATCTGGAGAGCATCCAAGTCCGATACCGGGAGGCAGCGACGGCCTTGAAGATCGCCTTCCTGGAATCGCGCGTATGGAGTTGGTACTTTCAGGCTTCCGATATGTTCCGAGGCCTGCCACGGTGGCCGGCTGTGCGCGATCTGGGCAGCCCCTCTGACCTGATCCGAGCGGCTTTCTTCCACAAGCGAGAGGAACAGGAGGCCGCGGTTCCTGAGTTGAGCGCGAGCATTCGCACGATGCGAGCTGAAATCGAGGCTCAGCGATCGACGTGAAACATTCGTTTCGCTCACGTCTCGATTGTCCACCCGTGGGCGCCGGAGCCGGCATTGCATGGTGCCGTTCTCCGGCTCCGTTTTTTCGGGCGGGCGCGCCGGCGGCAGCGAGCGAAAAACCCGGTAACGGCGGCGCACAGCTCGCGCCTGGCGGGCCGGCGGGCGGCGGCGAGGGGTCTGGTGGCGGGAAACCCGGCGAGGCCGCTGGAGGGGCTAAAAACGCGAAGTTCGGCGATTCAATTGGCAAAAGTACCGTTCGGAAGGCCGAGCCACCGGTGGATCGGCCGGGGCACATTGGCGACTTGACTGCGGGTGCCCGAAAGTAGCACCTGCAAGCTGAAGTTTCTCATTCTCCGGGGGGACTGGGAAGGTGAGGGATGGTCCGTAGGAAGCCGGCGATAGCTGGGGCGAAGAGGCGACCGCGAATTTCGCTCTCCAGCACAACGACGCCTCGCAATAGCGCCGCCGGCGATCCTTTAGGGCGCTCCCCGTCCGATCTGGCCCTGCTGGCATTTTTACAGGAGATCGTCTCTGAACTGTATTCCGCCTACGCCGAGACTGCCGATCCCAAGAAACGCATCCCCAAGCTGAAACGAATTCTGATCCGGGCGGGAGTGCCAAGACAATGGCTGATGGGTGAAGCCGAGAAGGGCGGCCTCCGCTGTGCGGCCGAGCGCCGGCCATCGATTTCAGAAGAACTCCAGCAACTCGGGCAACGGCTCGCCTCCAGGCCCATAATGCAGATTGCCATGGAGCTCGCGCGCGGCCTCGATCAGGTACGTTGCGAGCTTGAAGAGCCTGGTCACTACGCGCGGCTTTGTCAAGGCTATTCGGTTTCAGATCTCTGCGAGCTTTTCGGATTGGCCGACAGCCGGATCCGGACCTGGGTCAGGCGTTGCCTGCTGGGGCAGATGCGCGGTGGTCATGGCGGGGCGCGATTCGCTGAAGCGGACGTGATTCGATTCATCCGCAAACACCCTGAGCGGTACGATCTCACCGGGGTGAACCGGGAATGGTTTAAGAGGATGATCTTCGGCCGGACGGCCGAATCGGGAGAAAGCACTTAGGAGAACCATGGGTTTCGACAGCACAGCCGACTTACTCTTCCGCATCGGGGCGGACACAGGCGGTGCCGAGAGCAACATCGCCCGGTTCCGCGGGGTGATGTCCAAGAATCTCGGCGCCATGGGGGCCGAGTTCGGCGATTGGGCCCACAACGTGTTCGGGTCGCTGAATTCCGTGGCCAGCATTGCGACAGCCGGGCTTGCGACGCTGGCGGCTGGCATGGTGGCGGCGGGCGCCGCGGCGCTGAGCGCGACGGATCGATATCGGCAGTATGTAGAGGAGGTCGATCGCGGGTCTAGGGTCACGGGGATCTCGGCGGAGAACATCTCGGCGCTGAAATTCGCGGCGCAGGCAGTCGGAACACAGTTCGATTCGCTGACGATGGGCTTGGCGCGATTTACGGCGGGTGTCGTGAAGGGCGCGCAGGGATCCGAACAACAGCTCACGGCCTTCAAGCACCTGGGCATCACCCAGAAAGATCTGCAAGCGGGCGAACAAAACATGTTGCCGCTGCTCGAAAAGCTGGCGGATCACTTCGCCGGCCTCAAAAACCAGACTGATCGGACCGCAGAGGCGCGCGATCTGTTCGGGCGCAGCGGTGCGAAATTTGTCGAGTTCCTCAGTCTTGGCAAGGATGGCCTCAAAAAGATGGCGGATGAGGCGCAGCGGCTGGGGCTGATAGTCGGGGGGGAGGACGTCAAAGCGCTGCACGAATACCAGGCGGCGATGGCCGCGTCGGCCGCAGTGCAACAATCTCTCGACAATCAGATCGGTCAACGCACGTTGCCACTGGTGGAGGCCTGGAGTCTGAATTGGCGGGCACTGGTCAAAGCCATTGTTGAGCATCCGATCGGGCCGGCTTTCATCGGTGCGTACTTTCAGAATCTGGTGGACGCGAAGGCCGCGATAAATGCCGTGGTCCAGGCGCGGGAGAGGCTTGGCAAATCAACGCTCGAGCCAGTGCCAGAGAAAGTCGGCGAGAGTTACGACAGGTTGTCGAAGTTGATGGAGACGCTGCGTGGCCGGATGGCGTCGCTGCAAGGAGACGCCGCGAAGACGGCATACGAGTATCAGCAGACCGTCGCCGAATTGTCGAAGGCTTTCGAGGAGTTGAAGAAGAAGCAGGCCGCGGGAGCGCTGGCGCCGGGCGTCTTCGATGCGGAAATGGCAGCATACCGGAAGATCGCCAATGAGCTACCGGCGCTCTACATCGCGATGGTGAACAAGATCGGGGAAGAGCGCCGCCAGGCGGCCGAGGGCGCGACGGTGGATCTGCAATCGCGGCTGCTGCGCGAGGCGCAACAGACGCGGGCCGCGCAAGAGGCGGCCTGGACCGACGAGATGAACCAACTTGTCGCGAAGTACAACAAGGAGGGGCAGCTCACACAACAGAACGCGGATCTGATTGCGGCATTGCGCAAGGCGGGCCTCGAGAAGATCCGGCGCCAGGCCCAGCAACAGGACGTCGACGAGACCGTGGCGCTGGACCATCAGATGGCGCAGAAGATACAGCGCACGCTGGCGGGCGAGCATGCGGCCTGGGACGCCGAGGTCGATGAGCTGCGGCGCGGGTATCAGGCCAAGGGCGACATGACCGCGCAGAATGAGGCGAAGCTGGTCGCGCTGCGCGCGGCCGGGCACGCAAAGATCGACGCCGACAATAAGGCGGCATTCGATCAGGAGATGGCGCGGCTGGGCGAAGAAAGCGCGAAGATTCACACCGTCGAGGTGAGCCGATTCCAGCAGATCCAGGCGCAGTACCAGGCCGACGTCGCGAAGTTCTCGGCCGCGGAAGAGGCCAAGAGGCTGGCGGTGGCGACCAGCGAGGCCCAGCGCGCGGCCATCATGGCGCAATTCGTTGCGATCCGCAAGGCGCTCTATAACAAGGAGGCCGCCGATCTGCAAGCGCTGCGGAACTCGCAGGGCTGGCAGGCGGTGTTCGGTGCGCCATTCGCGCAGATGATCCGCGGCAACGAGGCGCTCACACGGGAGTGGGCCTCGAGCACGTACCAATCGATGATGCTCGTCCGGGTATCCCTGGAGGGAGTGAAGGAGAGCGCGCAGCAGGCCTTCGCGCAGTTCGCCCAGGGGATGGGCCAGAACATCGCGAATGCGATCCTATACAAGAAGTCCATCGGCGAGGCGATGAAGGCGGCGCTGGCCTCGACGCTGGAGAACCTGGCCGGCCAAGCAATAACGTATGCGATCTACTCGCTGGCTCTGGGGTTCACCCGATTGGCGGAACGCGACTTTGCCGCGGCGACGCAAGCGTTCATCGCAGTGGGGATCTGGGGATCGGTCGGCGCCGCGGCGGCAGTAGCGGGGCGTGCAATCGCGCCTTCGCAGGCCGGGAGTTCGGCCAGCGCGGCACCATCGACGGCGGCGGCGAGTAGTAGCCAAGCCGCGGGCAGCACGCAGGCCGCGCCAGCGGGACCGCATGTGACTATCAACATCATGGGTCACATCATCGGATCGAGCGGTGTCGGAGAGCTCTGTAAGCTAATAAGCGACGCCGTGGTGAACTCGGGCCACACGTTGACGGCCACAAATACCACGACCGGGCGCCAGACCATAAGGTAGAAATGGAACGGGGGTACTTTTTCCTTTTGGTGACCGCGCCAGCGGGGATAGAAGAGATCACATTCCAGTCCTTCGAAGCGAACAGCGAGGAAGGGGGCAAGCGGCTACGCGCGAAGCTCGAAGCCTGGAGGGAACGCTATGGAATCCGGCTGCTGCAGATAGGCTTAACCACTGACCAGAACTTCGGAGGCGGCGGAATGGATCCAGAATCGGGAGGTGAATCGGCAGGGCCGGTCCCAGGTTCATAGCTTCGATATGGGGCCGCGAGCCAGAGAGGGGAGCATTCAGCGAAGCGGGCAGCTCACACGGGCCTGCTGAACGTCGCGCGGCTTGTTCCCCTTTCTCCCTGCCCTTCGCCAGGCTGAAAGATTAAAACGGCGCCACCTTTCGCGCCGCGCACTCGGGGTGTGCCCCGGCGCCCGCAACCCCATCCCCACGCCCACTGACAAATATCGTGCGACGCCACTGACATTTATCGTGCGACGCACTAGCGTGGCGGCTGGGGCGGAGTCTGGTGCGGATTGCGTTGGCGGGGGCGGCTGAGTATACTGGGGAATTCCTATGTTCTTCACCTACGCCGGATGGTTTAGCTTTCGATTCTGGCGCTTTACCC
>Ga0187886_1003185_pt1 | contig 12446 bp, 14 predicted proteins | sample June2016WEW_20_1_FD_133001 | JGI IMG/M metagenome (GOLD analysis project Ga0187886, IMG submission 133001) | Peatland microbial communities from SPRUCE experiment site at the Marcell Experimental Forest, Minnesota, USA - June2016WEW_20_150 | ecosystem: Environmental > Terrestrial > Soil >...
AAGAATTACAGGCGCAGCTTGAAGAAGCCAGGCAGACGATTACCGAATACTGCCAGGCGGAGGGTTTGAACCGGGTCTTTGGCAGCGATCACGAGGTTACTTATAAACTAATAGAGAAAACCGGCTTCAGCGAGGACGAGGTCAGGGCTTTGCTGGAACCAGCAGGACTATGGGAAAAGGTGCTGGGGTTTGACCAGTCGCTGCTAAAACAGCTCCTTGCCGATAAATCGATAGCCGGCGACATTAAAAAAAGGCTCGAATCCCTGAAACGCATTACGGCTTCCTATCCCCAGCTATGGCTGCGTAAACGCTCCGGGGAAGAGGAATAGCACTGTCCAGGAAATTCAACATTTTTTAGAAATCGGATGACTGAAGGAGTCGATCTTGTCAAGGCTGCTTCTCGTAAGACACGGCCTGACCATGCTGCATAAGGGCGACCGGTTCTGGGGTAAGACCGATATCGCCCTGAGCAATATTGGCATCATGCAGGCCGCGCAACTGCGGGCCCGCCTAGCCCCGGAAAAGATAAATGCTGTTTATTCGAGCACGTTGAGTCGCGCCAGATTTACCGCGGAAATCATCGCCTCCGAGCACGGCCTGGGTGTTATTGCCTGTGACGAACTTTGCGAGTGTAATTTCGGCTATGCGGAAGGGTTGTCCTTCGAGGAGATAAAGGACCTTTATCCGGCGCTGGCCGAGGAGCTGAGCAACTGGAAAACAGTGGTGTTTCCCGGCGGCGAAAGTCTCGAGCAGCTTGATGCCCGGGTAAAGATTTTTCTAAACCGGCTGGAACAGCGTGAGCCGGAGGACACGATAGCCATCGTCGCTCACGGCGGCCCGCTGCGCCTGATAATCTGTAACCTGCTGGGCCTGGAGATAAGGCACTGGCAACAGATGCGCATTGATTTAGCTTCACTCAGCATCGTGGAAACCTACCCCCAGGCTACCATATTGAGCCTGTTGAATGATACTTCCCATCTTAAAACATAAGGAGTTTTATGCATCGTATTTTTGCTTCATGGAGCGGCGGCAAGGACTGCTGCCTGGCTCTTTACCGGGCGAAGGCCAGAGGAATGGAAATCCGCTATCTGGCCAACATGGTAACCGAGGACGGCCAGCGCTCATGCAGTCATGGCATTTCCGCCGCGGTCATAAAAAAGCAGGCCGGGGCCTTGGGTATTCCCATCATGCAGCGACCCACTACTAGCGATACATACAGAGACATATTCGTCAAAATGCTTCAAGACTTTAAACAGGAGGGAATCGAAGGCGGCGTCTTCGGCGATATCGATTTTTCTCCACACAGGGAGTGGATTGAAAAGATATGCGCCGAAGCCGGTATCACTCCCCATCTGCTCTTGTGGCAGGAGAGCCAGCAGAAGCTCATGGAAGAGTTCATCGATGCCGGTTTTCAGGCGGTGGTCGTCGCCGTCAAGGCGGGGCTTATTGGGAAAGATGCGCTGGGGCGAACGGTCGATAGAAAATTCCTGGCTTACCTGGCCGGACTCGATAAAGGCATCACGCCCTGTGGTGAAGCCGGGGAATACCATACGCTGGTCGTCGACGGCCCCCTTTTTCAAAAACGGCTGCAAATCACGGAGAGCGAAAAGGTCACTAGAGGCGACCATCATTTTCTGGAAATCCTGAAGATGGAAATGAAACCCAAACAGCCCGTGGAGACTTAATAGCATGACGAAAATTATCGCCAAGGTAATATCGCAAAAAGGGAAATGCGAAGCCGGCCATAAGGTCGGGGACGAGTTCGTTATCGGCCAGACGACGCCACCGGGCATGTGCTCCTGGGCGTTCTATACACTGTTTCCCTTCGCCGAGCCGTTACAGTTCGGCGGGTCTTTCCCCTGGGAAAGCGGCCCGGATAAAGCTCGCGTTATCTGCCCCGACCCGGATAACCCGGTTGTTTTTGAACTGAGACGCGAGGCGTGAAAAGGGCTGGTAGCTTTAAAACACCAGAAGCAGCAGCTCTTTTACGTTCCATCCGAGGACGCCGACTAAAAGCACGATGGCCGGTATCAGCAGCTTCCCGGGTACAAGCCAGCCGAAAAGGAGCGGAATACCGAGCTTTACTATCGCCAGCTGGTAAGGTGAACTCAGTGAAGCCCTCATGAACGGATTAAGCTCCGGAAAACCGAAATGCGCGGCCATAATCGTTAATCCCAGGTCGAGCAACTGCAAAGACAGGTAAACCACTTTCAGTATGACGTCATGGGATGTCCAGAAGTTGCCCTTCACTGTAGAGTTTCCGAGAGGCCCCAGGATTAACTGATTAATTGTCATCGTTATTTCTTTCAATAAGCCTGTTTATTTACCGGGACGGCCGCGTTTTGTATATTCAGCATACCCGGTAATGGAAAAACATTTGATAAATATGCACGATAAAAAAATGAATATTCCGTAAAATTCCTGCTCCCTTCATCTTCTTTTGCCCGTCCCCACCCTGTGCTATACTTTAGATAATCAAGCGAAGTCAAAGGTGATATATGCCCGGTCCCGGTGAAATAAAGACGAAAATCGAAAAGCTGAAGGCGGAAATCAACCGCCACAACTACCTGTATCACGTCCTGGACAGCCCGGAAATCAGCGATTCCGAATACGATAGCTTGATGCGGGAGTTGAAGAGCCTTGAAGAAAAGTACCCCCAGTTCCTCACCCCGGACTCCCCCACCCAGCGTGTCGGTGCCGCCCCTTTGGAGGCCTTTGGCGTGGTGGAACATCCCCGGCCACTGCTCTCCCTGGCCAACGCCTTCTCCGATGATGACCTTATGGCCTGGTATACCCGGACGGTCAAACTCGTCGGCAATACGCCCTTCGATTTCGTTTGCGAGCACAAGATAGACGGGCTGGCCGTAGCTCTTACCTATGTAGATGGGCAGCTGACCACCGGCGCTACCCGCGGCGACGGCTTCCGGGGGGAGAATATCACGCAAAATCTGCGGACAATAGGAAGCATACCGCTTTCGGTTTATAAAAACGCCCCACCCCGCTTCGAGGTGCGTGGAGAAGTCTATCTTCCCCGGATCGGCTTTCACAAATTGAACCAGGAGAGGGCGGCTGAAGGCCTGTCCCTCTTCGCCAATCCGAGGAATGCCGCCGCCGGCTCGGTGCGCCAGCTCGATTCCCGTATCACCGCCAAACGCCCGCTGGATATTTTTATTTACATGCTTGGCTACGCCGAGGGTAAGCCCACCCCGCCGACCCACTGGGAGGCCATGGAATGGCTGAAGTCGCTGGGCTTCAAGATAAATCCTTATAACCGCCGGTTAAAAGCCATCGGAGAAATCGAGGAATATTACCGCACCTGGGTAGAGCAAAGGGAAGGCCTCGCCTACGAGGCGGACGGCATCGTGGTCAAGATAAACCAGCTCAACCTGCATGAAGAGCTCGGCGATATCGGCCACGAGCCGCGCTGGGCCATTGCTTATAAATTCCCTGCCGTCCAGGGCACCACCATTTTAAAAAGCATTGAAATCAGTGTCGGCCGGACGGGCACCCTGAACCCCTACGCCGTTCTGGAGCCGGTAACGGTGGGCGGCGTTACCATTAAAAGCGCCGCCCTTCATAACGAGGACGACATCCGGCGCAAGGACATTCGCGAAGGTGATACGGTCATTATCCAGCGCGCCGGCGAGGTTATCCCGGAAGTCCTCGGGCCGATTACCAGCAAGCGCACCGGCCGGGAAAAGGAGTTCAGTCTCCTGGATAAAATTTTCAATAAAGAAAAGGGGCGTCCTGCCTGCCCCATATGCGGCGGAGAGGTCGTCAAGCCTGAGGGCGAGGTCATGTACTATTGCTCCAATGCCGCCTGTCCCGCCCAGGCCCAGCAGCGTATCGAGCACTTTGCCTCGAAAGGCGCTATGGATATCCGCGGCATCGGGGAAAGTATCAGCGCCACGCTTTTCAATAAAGGCCTGGTCAAAGATGTTGCGGATATTTATTACCTCAAGAAAGAGCAGCTTGCCGAGATGGAGAAGATGGGAGAGAAAAGCGCCACGAATATCATTAACTCTATTAACAGGAGCAAAGACCGACCCCTGGCGAGGGTCATTTTCGCCCTCGGCATAAAGCATATCGGGGAGGAAATGGCGGGGGTCCTGGCCGGTAACTTTTCCAGCATCGATAAACTGGCCGGCGCCTCCCGGGATGACCTCATGAAAATCAGCGCCATCGGACCCAAGATTGCCGATAGCGTTAGCGCCTTTTTCCGTCAGCAAGAGAACCTGGATATCATTCGCAGACTGAAAGAAGCCGGAGTTAAGACGGAGGAAGTCGCCGCAGTTAAAGCGAAAGACCTGCCCTTATCCGGCAAGGAGTTCGTGATTACCGGTCGGCTGGAAGCCTTTTCCCGACCGGAGGCTGAGGCCAGGATTAAAGAGCTCGGCGGCGCCGCTAAGGACAACGTTACCCGCAAGACCGACTACGTTGTGGTAGGCGCCGACCCCGGTTCCAAGCTGGCCCGCGCTCAGGAAATGGGCATAAAGACCATCGATGAAAAAGAATTTTCAAAGCTGATAGGACAGCCGTAACATGTAACTAATCGTCGGCCTCTACAAGAGTTCGTCATTCCGTACTCGATACGGAATCCAGGTGGGGTGGTGCGCTGAATGATAGATAAATTGAAGACACAAGGAACTATATGAAGCTAATCGTCGGCCTGGGTAATCCGGGTTTTTTATACTCACGCAACCGCCATAATGTCGGCTTTATGTGCGTCAGCCACCTGGCCAGGGTAAACAAAATCACCTTTGATAGGAAACAGGGACAGGCCCGCACCGGTATCGGTAATATCGCCGGCAGCCGGGTCGTGCTGGCCCGACCCCAGACCTATATGAACGCCAGCGGGGAATCGGTCAGCGCCCTCCTGAGAAAGCTCGACCTTACCCCCTCCGACCTCATCGTTATCCATGACGACCTCGACCTGCCGCCGGGTAAAATCCGACTTCGGCTCGGCGGGAGCTCCGGCGGGCATAAAGGAATCGACTCCATTATCGCCCGCATCGATACGCAGGATTTCTACCGTGTGAGGGTCGGCATCGGGCGTCCGGATACCGGTGAAGACGCCGCCAAGGAAGATGCCGTTATTTCTTATGTCCTGGCCGACTTCACCCCTGAAGAGAAAAAGATTATCGATACGGTGATACCTCAGGTCAGCGAGGCCATCATATGCCTGCTTGCTGAAGGCCTGACCGCCGCCATGAACAAATACAACTAGAATATTTCCCGACGGTTGTCATTCCAGCGCAGGCTGGAATCCAGGGGAAGAGACAAGGGCGATTTGGTTAAACTACAGTCTCACCCTCACCCTTACCTCTCCCGTCTAGGGAGAGGAGATTCTGTTTATATGCACAGTAAAAAGGTATTTGCCATCAAGTTATTCCATTCCTTTATTTTCCTGTTCATGGTAGCCTGCTTGCTTTATATACTCTACTGTGCCATTGCCCGGAGGTATGACTGGACGCTGCTTCTTGCCCTGGCGGCTATATTTATGGAAGGCCTGGCCCTGCTCCTCAACCGCTGGCGCTGCCCCCTCACCACCCTCGCCGAGAAATACGGGGCAGCCAACGGCGCGGTCACGGATATTTTTCTGCCTGCCTGGCTGAATCGCCACACCTTTAAAATAACTACAATCGTGGTGATTATCGAGCTTATCTGGCTGGCCTGGGGTTATTTCGGCTAGCGGACTTCAAAAGGAAATACGCCGACAAGTATATCCGCTACGTAGATTTTATATTCGTATTTCCCGACCGGCAGGTCGAGAGGCTCCCACCCCGCAAATCCACCCATCATGGGCTTGGGCAATCCTCCCTCCCTGATTACTTTTTTGGCGTTGACGTCATAGATAGCGCTACGAATCTGGCTTTCCAGGATAAGCGTTCCGTAAAGACAAATCTGGTCTCCCGCCGTAAAAACGCTGACATTTTTCTGGAGGTCCATCGGAGGGTTTTTCACTTCCGCCGGCATCTTGCCGACGCCCAGGTCGGAAAAGTATTTCTGGTAGGTCGCCGTGTCTGGCTGCTCCGATAGCGTGGAAGTAACTACAGGAGGTTGCGGAACCTGCTCCGGTGGCGCAGAGGACGGGGCAGGAGGTAAGGATTCCGCCACGGTGATTTCCAGAGTCCCGATAACCGCTCCCATGGCGCCGGAAATGGCTTTAAAGGTATACCTGCCCGGTTCCAGCGGGGCGGCGAAACCGCCAGCGGCAATTGCCTTGCTGCCTTCGGTAGACACACCGGTCACCAGTGTGGTGATCTTATCGTCATAGTACAGGTTAATCTTGAAAGTAACTTTTTCTTCGGTTGTTCCCCTGGCCCAGATGTTTGCCACGGCGGTCTGCTCCGGCGTCAATATCGTTATCGGCGTGTTATCCGGACTGTTGCTCAGGGTAATCCACATCCTGACCTTGGCAATCGTGGGAACGGCCGGTGTGCTCGCGGTACCGCCGCCGCAGGCGTTAAGACCCGGTACTAGTAAGGCCAAGATAAGAAAAATAAGTAACCATCGTTTCATTCGACTTAACTCTATTTTAGTTTAAAATAAGTAAAATCAGGGACGGGTCACAAAAACCGTTTAAACATCACGATAATATCACAAATATATTATCGATACAATCAACTTTGCCACTATTTGCACTCAGGTGATATAATCGAAATGTCAAGTGAAGGGATTCCGCGGTGAAAAATGAACGTATTTTTATAGCCGTCATCGGCGGCAGCGAGGTCTCCCCGCCGATAGCTGAACTGGCCGAAGAGGTTGGCCGGGAAATTGCCCGTCAGGGCGCCGTCCTGGTCTGCGGGGGGCTGGGGGGTGTCATGGAAGCCGCCTGCCGGGGAGCCAGCAGCGAGGGAGGACTGACTGTCGGCATACTACCCGGAGATACCCGCCAGACCGCCAATCCGTATGTTCAGATACCCATCGTTACCGGCATCGGCTATGCCCGGAACGTGGCGGTGGTCAAGTCCGCCCAGGCAGTTATCGCCGTTGACGGCAGTTACGGCACGCTTACGGAAATCGGCCACGCCCTCCAGAGCGGCATCCCCGTCATCGGCCTTGATACCTGGTCGCTCTCGATTGACGGTCGTACGGATAATAACATTATCCGCGCCAAAAATCCCAGGGATGCCGTTGACAGGGCCATAGAGCTGATAAAAAAGCAGCCGTAACGCAGGAATATCGGAGATTACAATTGTGGTAAAAACTAAAAAATACCCCAAAATAATTCTGATGGCCGTCATGATAATTTTAGGCATTGTTGGGTCTATGCTCCAACTCTCGTGTAAAGCGCCCCCCCCTTCCGTGATACCCCCCGCTCCGACACCTCCTTCTACAGTAACTCAAGATGAGTACCCGTCACCCCATAAATTATTCCCCGCTTACAGCATCGATATAAAGTATCCTTCTGAAGAGGGCTTCGTTACGGTAAAAAGAGGAGATTCCTTTACTTTAGGTGTCACTCTCCGCTCATTGGCGGATAGCCCCATTAAGGTGCGTCCTGTCCTGGAGGCTTCACCCGGAGGATTACCTGATTACGTGAAATACAAACAACAAGAAAAATTTGATACCCTTAACCCCGGAGAATCAACCAGTAAAAACATAACTATCCAGATTATCGAGAATGCCCCGCCGGGAGACTATAACCTCCGTATCAAGGGCGATTTACTGGAACCTGTAGAGGGCCTGGGCGGCGAGTCTATGGGTTTCTTTCTCACGGTACTCAATGATTAGTCGCAGGGGGGATTATGATGTCAACGATTGAGAAAGTCAAAGCCAGAGAAATCCTGGACTCACGCGGTAATCCTACACTGGAGGTTGATGTCGAACTTCAGGACGGTACGCAAGGAAGAGCCGCTGTTCCCTCTGGCGCCAGCACCGGCAAGTACGAGGCTCTGGAGCTCCGCGACGGTGATAAGTCCCGCTATAACGGCAAGGGCGTTCTCAAGGCGGTGGCTAACGTCAACGAGATTATCGCCGGCGCCATCACTGGCATGGCCGCCGCCGACCAGTCGGAAATCGACCGCACCCTGATAGAGCTTGATGGCACGCCCGATAAATCGAAGCTCGGGGCCAATGCCATCCTGGGGACTTCACTGGCGGTAGCCCACGCCGCCGCCAATCTGCGGGATATGCCTTTATACCGCTACCTGGGCGGCGTCAGCACCTATACTCTGCCGGTGCCGATGATGAATATCCTGAACGGTGGCAAGCACGCTGCCAACTCGACGGACTTACAGGAGTTCATGGTCATGCCGGCGGGGGCCAGCAGCTTCAGTAAGGCGATGCAGATGGGCACCGAAGTCTATCACGCCCTGAAAAAAGTCCTCAAGGATAAGGGACTTAATACCAATGTCGGCGACGAGGGCGGCTTTGCCCCCTCCCTCCCATCGAATAAAGATGCCGTTGAGGCTATCCTTACTGCCATCGAGACTGCCGGCTACAAACCCGGCAAGGACTGCTACATCGCCCTGGACCCGGCTTCCAGCGAATTTTATGAGAATGGCAAATACGTGCTCGCCCGGGAAGGAAAAACCTTAACTCCGGCGGAGATGGTCAATTTTTATGTCAAGTGGGTTGCCGAATATCCTATCATCAGCATTGAGGATGGCATGGCCGAGGATGATTGGGAAGGCTGGCAGCTCCTCACGAAAAAGCTTGGCGCCAAAATCCAGCTTGTCGGCGATGACCTCTATGTCACCAATGTCAGCCGGCTCGCCCGCGGTATCAGCAGCCAGGCCTCCAACTCTATCCTCATCAAGCTCAACCAGATAGGCACGCTGACGGAGACCATTGATGCTATCAGGATGGCCCGGCAAGCCGGCTGGACCGCTATCGTGAGCCACCGCTCCGGCGAGACTGAGGATACCACTATTGCCGACCTTTCCGTAGGGCTGAACACCGGCCAGATAAAGACCGGTGCCCCCTGCCGCTCCGAGCGCACCACCAAGTATAACCGCCTCCTCCGCATTGAAGATGAGCTTAAAGACAGCGCCAGCTATGCCGGCATCAAGACATTCTACAACCTGAAAGGGTAAATATGACTGAAGTAACATCCGGTATCCATTGGATAAAACTCCCCATGCCCACGGAGGGGTCGAGCCTGGCCTACATCAATGTCTATCTCATCCGGGGAAATCAAGGCTATCTCCTCGTTGATTCCGGCTGGAACACGGACGAGTCGTTTAATGCCCTGAAAAAAGATCTGGCAGAAATCGGGGCCGATATTAAAGACATCTCACAGATTGTGGTCACCCATGTTCACCCCGACCATTACGGTATGGCCGGCCGCATTAAAAAGCTCTCCGGGGCTACCATCGCCATGCACCATATTGAAAAAGAGTTCATCGAGCCCCGGTATGTCTCCATGGAAGAACTGCTGCACCAGACCGACCGCATGCTTATCGCTAACGGCGTGCCCCATGACGAGATGGTCGCCTTAAGAGATGCCACCGTGGGCCTGGAACAGTATGCCGTTCCCACCCTCCCGGATAAGACCTTCCACGACGGGGAAACTGTCACGACCGGGATGTTTACCTTCCGGGTAGTCTGGACGCCGGGTCATTCATCCGGGCACATCTGCCTCTATGAACCCGAGAAAAAAGTCCTGCTCTCGGGCGACCATATCCTGCCGAAAATCACACCCAACATCGGCGTCCACCCGCAGTCCATCGAAAACCCGCTCGGCAGGTATTTGAAGTCGCTCCAAGAGGTTAGAGAATTGAACGTCGAGCTTACGTTACCCGGCCACGATAAGCCCTTCACCCGGCTCAGGCCGCGCATCGATGAGATAATTCGGCACCACCATCATCGAAACCAGGAGATTCTGGAGTCGATAGCGTTTAAACCCAGAACGGCCTTCCAAATAGCCAAGGTTATCTCTTGGGGCGATAGCAGCAAATGGCAGGACCTGCCCCCCTTCCATAAGAGGATGGCTATCTTTGAAACTCTCGCCCACCTGGAGATGATGGCCGCCGAGAGCCGGATTAATAAGCTTCCCCGGGGTGGCATTATCTACTATGGACAAACCTGATATAATTAATTCCAGATGAAGAAAATCGGAATCACCACCACCGTCCCCCTGGAGGCTTTGATAGCCGCCGGCTACCAGCCGGTCGACCTGAACAATGTCCTCGTTAACGACCCCGACCCCGGTCGACTTATCACTATCGCCGAGAGGGCCGGCTTTCCTCTCAACTGCTGCGCCTGGATAAAGGGAATCTATGGCGTCTGCCTCGACTCCGGCATCGAGGACGTCCTCTGCGTTACCAGCGGCGACTGCTCTAACACCATCATGCTCAGGGAAGTCCTGAAACTCAAGGGACTGAACGCCATGGCCTTTGCCTACCCCGACCAGCCCGACCCCCGCCTTATGCAAGCCGTGCTTGAGGCGCTGGCGGCCGTGCTGGGCACCACCATTGAAGCCGTCGATAGAATCAGGCAAGAGCTTAAGCCGGCGCGCGACCTCGTCCTGAAACTGGACGAGCTTACCTGGAAACAAAATACCGTCAGCGGCTGGGAGAACCACCTCTGGCTCGTTTCCGCCTCCGATTTCAACGGGGACTTTCATAAATACGGCCGGGAATTGCAGGGCTTACTGGATACATGCTCCGGGCGCCAGCCCTACCCCGATAGAGAAATCAGGCTGGGATATATCGGCGTACCCCCGGTGTACGCCCGAGAGCTTTACCACTACATCGAAAAACAGGGCGCTAGGGTCGTTTTCAATGAAGTCCAGCGCCAGTTCGCCATGCCCGAAGCGGGTAAATCCCTGGCCGAGCAGTATTCCTGCTACACTTATCCGTACTCTATCCATGAACGCCTCAAGGACATAAAAAACGGGCTCCAGAGACGGCATATCGAAGGCGTTATCCACTATGTGCAGGCGTTCTGCCACCGCGGCATCGGCGATATCGTTATCCGGGATGCCGTCCGTTTGCCGTTGCTGACCTTGGAAGGCAACGCCGACTTCTTCCTGAACAGCCATGTCAAGACCCGCATTGAGGCCTTCCTGGACATGATACAGAGGAGCCGGAGTCTTCCTAAAAATATAAGACGGGGGAAGCTCGAAGGGGTATCAGCCCCTTCGATAAATATTCCCCCTTCCCTTCATAAATAGCCAAGGGAAGGGGGACACAGGGGGATAGGTTCTTTACAAAACCTCCCTGAAAAATTGATGAGGTTGTCGGACTACTTGTTATAAAATACAGTTATTAAAAATATTTTTACAGGAGGCGAAAATGAAGACCAGAATAGGCATCAATGGCTTCGGGCGTATCGGTCGACTGACCCTCAGGGCGATGTTAGCGCGCCACAAGGGTGAGTTGGAAGTAACGGCTATCAATGACCTGACCGATACCAGGACCAATGCCCACCTGCTGAAATGGGACAGCGTCTACGGCCGCTACCCCGGCGATGTGCTCGCTAAAGAAAAAGCCATCGTCGTCGATGGACAGGAGATACAGGTAATCTCGGAACGCGACCCCGGTGCTATCGCCTGGAAAAACTTCGGCGTCGATATCGTCATCGAATCTACGGGGCTTTTTACGGATGCCACCAGGGCCGTCGCTCACCGCAAGGGCGGCGCTAAAAAAGTCATTATTTCGGCGCCCGCCAAGAACGAGGATGCCATGATTGTACTGGGCGTCAATGAAAAGGACTACGACCCCAAAAAGCATCATGTCATCTCCAACGCTTCCTGCACCACCAACGGCATCGCCCCGCCGGTCAAGGTATTGCATGATAGCTTCGGCATTAGCAAGGGCTTGATGACCACCATCCACTCTTATACCAACGACCAGGTGGTGCTGGACACTGTCCACAAGGACATACGCCGGGCTCGTGCCGCCGGCCTCAACATGATACCCACCACCACCGGCGCCGCCAGGGCCGTGACCCAGGTCATCCCGGCGCTCAAGGGTAGGATTCACGGTCTGGCCTTCCGCGTGCCGACGCCGACCGTCTCGGTCATCGATTTCGTTTGCGACTTGGAAAAAGAGGTCACCGTGGAGCAGGTCAACCAGGCTCTGAAAACCGCCGCGGCGGGGCCGCTGAAGGGCATCCTGGACTTCTGTGAAGAGGAGCTCGTCAGCATGGACTTCAAGGGCAACTCCCATAGCTCCATCATCGATGGGCCGGGCACGATGGTCATCGGCGGGAACATGGTCAAGATACTGGCCTGGTACGATAACGAGTGGGGCTATAGCTGCCGACTAGGCGACCTGGCTGTCTTCATCGCCTCGAAGGGAATGTAATTAATTTTTCCGGTTACGGCGATATTCGTGCTTGAATGTACACGAATACCGATTGACATTCTGTAGCGGAACTCCGTAAAATGGAGCATCAAACTTGCTGAAAGGTGAGTAATGAAGTTAATTGCCATCGGTTTCGGACAATGCGGCGGCAGAGTTGCCGACGAGTTTGCCCGACTTAATAGAAGAGCC
>Ga0187886_1003186_pt1 | contig 12445 bp, 6 predicted proteins | sample June2016WEW_20_1_FD_133001 | JGI IMG/M metagenome (GOLD analysis project Ga0187886, IMG submission 133001) | Peatland microbial communities from SPRUCE experiment site at the Marcell Experimental Forest, Minnesota, USA - June2016WEW_20_150 | ecosystem: Environmental > Terrestrial > Soil >...
AACGCAATCGATAAACTGCTGCCTAAAGTGCAGCAGCAGGCGGATATTATCTTTATCGATTTTCACGCGGAGGCAACGAGCGAAAAGGTTGCGATGGGTTATCATCTGGACGGGCGCGTGAGCTGCGTCTTTGGGACTCACACCCACGTTCCGACAGCCGACGAAAAAATAATGCCGAAGGGCACCGCATATATCACCGACATTGGTATGACCGGCTCGCACGATTCGGTGATTGGAAGGAGCACTGAAAGCGTGCTCAAATCGTTCAGGACGCGAATGCCTGTGCCGTTTGAGGTCGCCACCGAAGACGTGAAAATGAACGGCATATTAGTTACGGTGGATAGCTCCACTAAAAAGGCCGAGCATATCGAGCGAATCAGAATCAACGCCGAAGGCGACGATGCTACGCGATACGACAGCGACGACGGCAAGCCGGAATATTACAGCAATTTTGAGTAAATGTGGCGGACGTGTCAGATTGTCGGCGTCGCCGTGTCCTTTTTAGCTAAAATCGCCAATGCCGAGCCGGCTACTAATACTACTCCGAAGACCAGTTGCGGGACGCTCAACCTCTCACTGAAAACGAAGTATGAAATGACCACAACGATAAACGGTTGGGCCAGCTGGACAAGCGACGGCGTGGTTGCGCCGAGCCGGCGAATCGATATGTAATAAAACACGTGCCCCAATGCTATGCCTGTAACTCCGGAAATAACGACTGCGGCCCAGCCGCCAAACGGCATCTCGAGACATTTACTCGGCTGGCCCATAAACATTGTTAGTATGAACAACGCGACAACGGTATAAATACTGACGACCGAAAAACCGGTTCGCGAGTCGATGCCGCGGAACGCCACCTTCACCGCGACCGCGTAAAGCCCCCAAATAAGGCCATATAGTATAATCATTGCGATGCCTATTATGGTGTATGAGCGCGTAAAGGCGGGATGGAAGAACATAACTCCCATCAGGCCGACAAGCGACAGGATGATGCTAAGCCGGAAAAGCCGGTTGCTGAGATGCTGTCTTTCGTTGGCGAAAAATATAACGGATAATATTATGACCCACAGAAACGCCGTCGTGGATAGTAACGACGCGAATCCCGGGTCGATGTAGTAAAACGCCGCGGCCCAGAGATTTTGCGTAATGATATTTGGTATGAAGGGCAACAGTGCGCGTTTCCAGACGGCCTTTGGCAGTTGCCCTTTTTTTGCGGTGATAAACAGAAACGGCAGCCAGAACAGGCACGCCGCACCATAACGGAGCAGGTTCTGTGTCCATAAGTCGAGGTAGCCGGTCAGGTACTTGATGAAAATCGGCGCGCTCGACCAGCATATAAGCGTTCCTATGCAGCTCAAGGCGGCCAGCGAAATCAGGAGACGTGGAGTTGATTTGCTCATCGCGGCGGTTAACTCAAAAAGGGGTTGTCGGTCTTTTCGTGTCCGATTGTTGTTTCGGGGCCGTGGCCTGGATAAACAACGGTGTCGTCGGGCAGCACGAACAGTTTGTGTTTTATGCCTTCTATCAGTTTTTTCATATCGCCGTTGGGGAAATCCGTCCTGCCTATGGAGCCGGCAAACAACGTATCGCCAACGAAGATGACGCCGTCTTTTTCGGAATAGAGACAGATTCCGCCGGGCGTGTGGCCGGGCGTGTGAATGACCCGCAGCCGGATACCCGCCTTGTCGATTGTATCTCCCTCATCAATAAGGCGGTCTGCTTTGCCGGTGGTGAATGAAGAGCCGGCCATAAGTGACAAATTCCCGGCTTCGTCGCCCAGCATTTCGGCATCGAGCTTGTGGATATAAATCAAAATAGACGGGAATTTTTTGCGCAGGGCCTCAACGCCGGCGATGTGGTCTATATGCCCGTGAGTGAGAATCACGGCGACAGGCGACAGTTTATGCTGGTCGAGAAATGCCGGCAATTCCCGCACGTCGAGCGCCGTGTCGATAACCAGACAATCGGCTGCTGAATCGTTGTTTCTCACGATATAGCAATTGGTCTCAAATTCTCCAAGCACCAGCCGGTCAACTTTCATTTGCTTTCATCCTTAAATGACTCGACAGGATAACAGCCGCAGTTGTGGCCGTCAATCTTGACCCGTGAGTAATGATGATGGATAATTGATGATTGATTATTCGCCAATGACAGTTACAATCATCAATTATCAATAATCAATTATCAATCTTAGTTGAGAGGCGTTAAGTGAAAGAATTTTCCCGCGTATTCAAGTATATCTGGCCTCAGTGGCCGCGAATCGTTGTTGTTGTGATAAGCGCGATTATTGTTGCCACGCTGTTGTCGGGAAGTATTGTTACTGTTATCCCCCTGCTGAAGGTTATGACGGGGCAGGAGGGGTTGCGCGGCTGGGCGGACAGGAAGGTATGCCAGTTGCGATACGGCGTAGATTTTTACGTCCCCGAAAGCGTGGACTTCGCCGGCAACAAAAGCGCTGATTATGCAAACTCGCTGCTTGTTGTATCTGTTAAGAAGAAAAGCTCCGGCCAGAACGCCGGACTTTTGGGCGGAGACCGCATTGTCGGTATCGGCGACCAGCCGCAGGCGAGCCGGATGTCTTTTGCCGAGCTGCTCGAAAATCTTGCCGTGGCCGGCAAAGACGGTGTCACGCTCCATATAATACGGGCTAACGAAGACAAGACCCTGCATCTGGCCGACACACACAAGACCGGCTTAAAAGCCATAGCGGTTAATTTGGCCCAGCGCTCTCTCTATTTTGTCCCCAGAGCGCAAACCGATGCCGGCAAAACAAAGGCGATTATTTTTATAATGATCTTCATAACCATTCTTACCGTTATCAGGTGTATAGCGAGATATTATCAGCAGTACATTGCGGAAAAAGTGGTTCAGGTCGGGTTGAATCGTTTGCGGGAAGACGCCTTTGCGCACGTCATAAATATGCCGATTGCTTTTTTTGCCAAAGAACGGCCAAGCGATTCGGTAAGCCGGCTTATTCGTGATACCGGCGCTATGGGCAACGGCATCAAGGTTATGCTGGGCAAGGCCCTGCAGGAACCCCTGAACACGATATTTCTGCTTGGAATGGCGGCGGTACTCGACTGGCAGTTGACGCTCATATTCCTGTGCGGAGCTCCGCCCACGCTCTGGATGGTTGTGGTACTGGGCAAAAAAATGAAGCAGGCCTCGAAAAAATCACTGATGGCCTGGTCGCAAATGCTGGCGAAGCTCCAGGAAACAATGGCGGGGCTTAAGGTTGTCAAGGTTTACAACCAGCAGAAATACGAAGAGGCCGCATTCAGGAGCATCAACGCGAGATTGCTGAAGCAATTATTGAAGATATCGCGGACCGACGCGGCGACTGCTCCCATACTGGAGGTTCTCGGAATGCTGGCTTTCTCGGTGGCGATAGTAGTCGGGGCAAGCTGGGTTACGGGCAAAAAAATGGATGGCGCCGAGTTTATGGTGCTTTTGGGGCTTTTAGGCGGCGCAGCGGCGTCGGTGCGAAGAACCAGCGACGTCTGGAACAAAATTCAGGAGGCCAATGCCGCGGCTGAAAGAGTTTTCGGGATGATGGATAAGCCGCTTGAGCCCCAGCACGCAGATGCGGCTGAATTAATGATGCTGAAGACAAAACTGGAATTCAGGAACGTTGTTTTCACGTATCCCGGCTCGGAGATACCCGCGTTGAACGGCATAAACCTTTCTGTTTTGGCGGGGCACAGGGTGGCCATCGTGGGACCTAACGGCTCAGGGAAAACCACCATGGCGAACCTGATACCGAGATTTTACGACCCAGACAGCGGACAGATTTTGGTAGATGGTAAAGACATTCGCGAGGCGACCCTGCAAAGTTTGCGGGGCCAGATTGCGATGGTCACGCAAAACGTCGTAACATTCAACGACACGATAGCGGCGAACATCGGCTACGGCAAACCCGGGGCAAGCAGGGAAGAGATTATCCAAGCGGCCAAACGTGCCTTTGCGCACGAATTTATCGAGCCGCTCCCACAGGGCTACGATTCCATCATCGGCGAACAGGGTTCGGGCCTGTCCGGCGGGCAGTTGCAGAGGATTGTCATCGCCAGGGCGATTTTGAAAAACCCTGCGATTCTGATTTTCGATGAGGCGACCAGCCAGGTTGACGCCGACAGCGAGGCCAAGATTCACAGGGCCATCGAAGAAATTATGCACGACAGGACAAGCATTGTAATCGCGCATCGGTTCAGCACGATAGTCGCCGCCGACGTGATAGTCGTTATGAATAACGGACGGATTATCGCGCAGGGCCAGCACGAAGAGTTGATACGGACCTGCCGGCTTTATCAGAGCTTGTATGAAACGCAATTGGGTGTAGCATAGATTTGTCTTGCCGCGGAATATCGCCTGCTGTCGCCCAATGGATTGGCGGGGCTGCTGAAAAAGCTGGTATATTGCCGATTAAATGTATGAAGCCATCATATGGGAAAAGTGGTTTGTTGATGCTGTTTTAGTGGGGTTAAGAATATGATAAACCTCGAACGACAAAAAAAGGCGTACGGACTTTTCAAACGGTACGCGGGCAATCCCATATTAACGACCGACGACTGGCCTTATGCCGTCAACGCTGTTTTTAATCCTGGCTCCGTCAGGATAGACAACGAGACGCTTTTGCTGATTAGATGCGAGGATATGCGGGGCTTTTCACACCTGACCGTTGCTCGCAGTAAGGATGGTCTGACCAAATGGAAGATTGACCCGGCGCCGACGTTCGAAGCAGACCACGATTCGCGGGAGGAAAGATGGGGGGTCGAAGACCCGCGCATCATCTGGCTGGAGGAGCAAAAACAGTATGCAATCACCTATACCTCTTTTAGCGAAGGCGGCCCGGTGGTCTCGCTTGCTATTACAAAAAATTTCAAGACCTTCGCCCGCCTTGGGGCGCTGCTGCCGCCAGAGGACAAGGATGCCTGCCTTTTCCCTTGTAGATTCAAAGGCCGGTTCGCGCTGATTCACCGCCCAATTGTCCGCGGCGAGGCGCATATGTGGATTAGCTTTTCGCCCGACCTAAAACACTGGGGCGACCACCGCGTGCTTATTATGACCCGCTCTGCCTACTGGGATTGCCACCGGGTAGGGCTTGGCTGTCAGCCGATTGAGACCGAGGCGGGGTGGCTCATCTTTTATCACGGCGTGCGCGTTACCGCCGCCGGCGCCATATACCGCGTCGGGTTGGCATTGCTGGACCTCAACGAACCCTGGAAGGTGCTGCGAAGAAGCGACGAATGGATACTGGGACCGCAGGCGACTTATGAGCGGGTTGGCGATGTGGGCGACGTAGTGTTCCCAACCGGGGCGGTCGTCGATAAAAAGACAAAGGAGCTTTACCTTTATTACGGCGCCGCCGACTGTTCGGTTGCCGTCGCAAGCGCTAATCTCGACGATATTATGGATTACGTGATGACCTGCCCCGAAGGCGAAAGCTGATAAACGGTCTCACCTAATATCGAAAGCTGGAGTGTGGTTCAAATACCCCCTTTAAGCAAGAGTTGCCGTGTAATCTTACAAGTGGTAGAATTGTCCTGAAGCGTTGGGCCAGAGTTTGGAATAATAATATTATTAGATTTTGAATAAAGGGGGCAAAATGAACTGGTTAAGATTTATAACTGTTCAGGTTGTTCTGCTTTCGGCAGTGGCTTGTTTTGCTGCTGAGCCGAACTCGCAGAGCGAGAAGGAAAAAGCCGCAGTTTCGCGGGAAACCGCGCAGGACTGGATACAGGTTGGTATTTCACAATCTAAAAAGGGTCTTTATGAGCAGGCCGAGAAATCGTTCCTTGCCGCGCGGGAGTATCAGGAGTATCTGACCGCCGAAGAGCATAAGCAACTCGAAGGGCACATTGCCAATGCGCACCAGGCCGTGTTAGAAAGACAATCCGTGCTCGAATATATAAAAAAGGCCAAAGAGCTTCTTATCCAGGGCCAGCCGGTCAAGGCGAGGGCGCATTATGAGAAGGTGCGCAAAAGCCCTTATCTGACCGAGCAGGAACGAAAGCAAATCGACCAGGAAATTAAAAACGTCGATGATAATTTTGACAAGCAGAGGAAGGAAATCACCAAGATTTACAATCGCAGCGTGCAGCTTTACCGTGGGGGCGAGATAGAAAAGGCGAGGGAGGGCTTTGTGGAAGTTGCCCGATACGGCCTGCTTGTCGTCCCAAAAGGCCAGACAGCCGAGGATTATCTGATTCAAATAGACAGCATTCTTACCGAACAGCTTAAAGGCACGTCGGATGCGAATGCGTCGCTGCCGTCGGTTACAACGCTGCCAGCGAGGGAGGAACCGAAGATAAAGAACGTCAACCAGCCGACGCTGCCCGAAGTCGAGGTGGTGCTTTTGAAACCCGGTCCCGATAAACCACCTGTTGAAAAGCAAGGGGACAGGAAACCGGAAGCGAATCAAATGCAGGAAGAGACGACCGATGTAACGGCAGTGGCTGAACCGCCGGCGCAGACAGAGACGCCCCCCGTCGACGCACGGGGGGTTGCACCCGAAAGCAAGGTCGAAACCGTACCGGACAAGGACGCGAGGGTAAAAATTGTTCGCACCTATACCAAGGCGGTTGTCGAGGACGCCGCCGCCAAGGTGGAATATCATATCAGCCGAGGTGAGTTAGACAAGGCAGTTGCGGCAGTTCGCACGGCAACCCAGACCGTTAGAGAAAACCGTTTCTTGATTGGAGACGAGTTGTTCGCGCAGTACAGCGTTCGCCTCAAGCAGCTTGCCGACAGGATTGTTACAGTTCGCAAGGCGTCGTGAAACTTGGCGGCGGGCCGGTTACTGTTTTTGCCGAAGAGTATAGCTCAAAACGTCGGTCAATCGACCTCGTGCTATCCAAGAGAGTTTGTTTACTGCGGGCAAGCCAAAACCCCATTTTGACTTGCTACCTATTAATAAAAACTTTCCATTTATGCCATATTTCCCAAATTGACATTCCAATAATAATGCTTGATTTTGATATTGTGGTATGGGACAATATAGGACTTTAAATTATTATACGGCATTGAGGCCGCTTGGTAAATGCCAGGGAATATTTTTTGCTTGCAAAAAGGGGCGTTTTCGGATAAACTCACTATCAGAGGTATAACCTTTCCTGATAGCGGCGGGGTGTACGGTGATTTTTATGAAGATATTCCTGTGAACGAACAGATTTTTGGAGGAGTTTCAACTTTGAACACGCTAATACTACCGACAAGGCGACTCGTAGAGACCCTCATATTAGTCCTGCTAACATCGATTCTGATGGTGACAACGGCGTTGGCGGAAGATGCGCCGAAGGCGGACAAAGGGGACAAAGACAAAGTGGTCCGTCAGATAGTTGACAACTGGATTCAGATAGGGACCGAACAGTACAAGCGAGGATTCTACGCCGCGGCGGAGAAATCCTTCATGCGAGCAAAGGATTACGAGGAATCCCTGACTACCGAAGAGAGAACCAAGCTCAACAAGAGCTTGCAGATGGCACATAAGGCGGCAGTCGAGCTGGAAGCCGTGCCGGCCACAAAGCAGAATGCCAGCGAACCCGCTGTGCAGCAACCCGTAAGTAAACCAGCCGTTGAGCAGCCGAAAAAACAAGCTGCAGTCGAGGTTAATAAAGTCGCAGAACCTGCGCCGGCGGCGGCTGTCAATACGGTGCCAGAGGTTGCGGTGACAACCCCTGCAGCCCAGCCGGAACAGGAGCAGGGTTACATAGGCGTTATCAACCAGCGGACAAACATAATTCGCAGCCGGGTCAAGGCCGTTGTTAATGATTCCGCGGCTAAAGCGGAGGGCTTTATAGGTCAGGGCCAATTCGACAAGGCCAGGGAAGCCGTAGAGGTTGCCGAGAGAGTTGTTTACGAAAATCAGCAGCAGCTTGGTGATTATCTGTTTAATCAATACTCCGGGCAGTTGAAGCAACTGTCGGAAAGAATAGCGGACGGGCAGAAGAAGCAGGTCCAGCAAAAAGAGGACGAAAAACGGGTGAAGGCCGAGCAGTCGCAGCAGGAACATAAAGAGCAGATGTCGGCCGAACGCGAAAAGCGAATCAACGACCTGTTCCAAAATACGCTGAGCTTCCAGAAACAACAGAGATACGAGGACGCTCTTGGTCAGCTTGAAATGCTTCTCGCCATAGACCCGCAGAACAATCAGGCCCTTATACTCAAGCAAACGCTTGAGGATACGATCAGTTTCCGCAAGCAACTCGAAGTTGAAAAGGAAAAGGACAAGGAAAAAGCCAACATAATGATGAAGACGGATGAGGCGGGGATACCTTATGCCGAAGAGATGACTCATCCTAAAAACTGGCGTGAGATTATCAACAAGCCGATGCGTCAGTCTCCCCCGGAAGAGGTAGTCGGCGAGGAGTCCACCAACGCCAATGCTGCTGTCGAAAAACAACTTGACGAAATCATTAACCTGCCGAGTTTTTCGCCTGAGATGCAGTTGCGTGAAGCTATAAATTTGATAAAAAATTCTGTTACGCCGCCTATTAATATAGTGGTGAACTGGGGCGATTTGTCCAACAATGCCAACATCGACCAGACAACGGCTATAAACATGGACCCGCAGACAAACGTTCCCCTGCACACGGCGTTAGACCTTTTGTTGCAGTCCGTCTCAGCCGGCGTTGCTCAGTTGGGGTATGATGTCAGGGACGGCGTTGTTAGGATCGCAACTCGGCAGACGTTACCAACCAGAATGAAAGTCAAAGTTTACGATGTCACAATACTCGTAGGTCGCCCGGCCGATTACTACGTCAGTGCTACCAGCGGGCAAGGCGGCGGCGTTGGTACCGGCGGTGGTGGCGGTGGCGGTGGTGGTGGCGGCGGTGGCGGCGGCGGCGGCGGTACTGGCAATAGCACTGGAGGCACTTACTATGAAGAATTCGGGGAAACCGATACAGATCTCGATAGGGCAGCCCTCCGTACCGAGGCCCTTGACCGGATAAATGCTCTCGTTACTCTCATTGAGAGTACGGTTGCCCCCACGAGCTGGTACGAAGCCGGCGGAGATGCAACCATAACTGCTTACGAAAACAAAAAAATCGTTGTTTCGCAGACGCCTGAGAACCATCTTGAAATAGTCAAGTTGCTGCTGGAAATGCGTAAAGCGCTCGGGCATCAGATTTCCATTGAGGCCAGGTTCCTGGTAGTCGGCGAGAACTTCCTTGAGGAAATCGGCCTCGATTCCTGGGGCAATCTATATCTCGGTAAAGGTTTCGGCACCGCCCAGTGGACTGCGCAGTCCTCCTTTGATATGGCCGAGCCCCAGGCGACGGGTGTAACCGGCAGTTTTGATATCAGCAAAAGTCCTGTTCAATTCCCGCCTGGTTATCCCGCAGCGTCTCCGCAGTCCATATCCCAAGGCGCTCTGATGGGCTTCTTTGGCGGCAAGTTCGGCGGCGTGCTTGACGGTCTCGAAGCGAACTTCCTCATCAGGGCAACCCAGGCGCACCGCGATTCCGAGTCGCTGGTCGCTCCGAAAGTTACGGTGCTAAGCGGCGAATCCGCTACGCTACAAGTAAGGCGGACTATTCGCTCTCCCGCGCCGCCGGACATCAGCTACAACAATTACAGCGTTGGCGGCGGCGGCACCACCGGTGGTATCGGTGGCGGCACCAGTTCCATCCAGAACAATACCTTCTATATACCCACAGGTCCTACTCTTAATATTACTCCGACTATTACCCCCGACAGGAAGCACGTGTTGCTTAATATAAGCGCCGAACTGTGGGATTTCCTGGGCTACACAACCTCATTGGTTGATGCACCCTTCCCGGGCAACGGTACAACGGCCCCTGTGGTTCTTCAGTACCATGTGACGCTGCCTCAGACGGAACGCTCCAGGGTAAGAACAAGGGTCAGCGTGCCTGATGGCGGGACGTTGCTGCTCGGCGGGTTGAAACAAACGGCCGGAACAGAGACAGAGGTAGGCGTGCCCGTGCTAAGCAAAATACCGATTATCGGAAGGCTATTTACTAACCGCAGCAAGGTTGCCGACCAGAAAATCCTGCTGATTCTGGTCAAGCCAACAATCATTCTGCAGGAAGAGGCCGACGCGGAGGCCATTGCGGCTATGGAGAGCCAGTAGTAGGGGTTCCATCAAAAAAACTGTCCACATAGGCAGAAAAAGTGTAACGAATTACCAGGAATGTGGACTTGAATAATGGCTGGCCACGGTGGGCAGCCATAAATTGGTGGTTCGAAATCGCGAGGAGCGTAGTAAATGATAAATCGCAAGATTTTGATTGGCTTAGTGGCCTTATTGGCCGCAAATTCTTTATTGTTGGCTGACCAGCCCGCTTATACACCTGGCGTTGTTCTCGTGCGTTTTGCAAATGAGCCGAACATAACAACCAAAAACACCATATTAAATTCAGCTCTGGGCAGGGGGGGCTCTTTGGTCAAGCAGGAATATACGCTCGTGAAGGGCTTGACGCAGGTTTCGCTGCCGGCGGGTGTGTCCGTCGAAGACGCCACGGCTTCTCTAAGACAATCATCATCCGTTATTTATGCTGGACCGGATTACATATCACACGTTTTCGTCGTTCCAAATGATACGAGGTTCAGCGAATTGTGGGGGATGCACAATACAGGACAGGCCGGCGGAACAGCAGGCGCGGATATCGACGCTACCGGAGCGTGGGATATCAACACCGGCTCCAGCAGCATTGTTGTTGCGGTTACCGACACGGGAGTCGATTATACCCATCCTGACCTGGCGGCCAATATGTGGAGAGACCCCAACGGCCATTTTGGGTATGACTTTGTTAACAACGACAGCGACCCAATGGATGACTACGGGCACGGGACCCATGTCGCAGGCATTATCGGCGCCGTCGGTAACAATGGACTCGGTGTGGCCGGCGTATGCTGGCACGTCAAAATTATGGCATTAAAAATCCTGGACGCCAATGGTCGTGGCTCTCTATCAAATTCGATATCTGGTGTTCAGTATGCCGTATCAAATGGCGCCAAGGTAATTAACGCCTCCTGGGGGTACAATCCGGGGGTGCCGGTCAGTTATTTGCAACCTCTTTATGACGCCATTGCTGCCGCGCAAGATGTCAACGTGATTTTTGTTGCCGCAGCGGGCAATAATATCAACAACAATAACGATGCATCGCCGGTATATCCTGCAAGTTTTGACCTCGATAACGTCATCTCGGTAATGGCCACGACTAACACCGACGCTCAGGCGTATTATTCAAACTATGGTCTTATGACGGTCGACCTCGGCGCACCGGGCGGTTCAAATTCCGGCGGCTCAAACGATATTCTCAGCACACTTATGGGTGGCGGGTACGGCTACAAGGCAGGCACCTCGATGGCCACTCCGCATGTGGCGGGGGCGTGCGCATTGTTATTATCAATTAACCATACATTGACCGCTTCACAGGTTAAACAAATCCTTTTGGATACCGTTGACAGGACCCTGCCGGGCCTTTGTGTATCCGGCGGGCGATTAAATTTATCTGCCGCCGCACAGGAAGTGACAACGGATACTACCCCGCCTACACCGGACACGGCCGGTTGGCTTATGCCGCCGGTGGCAACGGGTCTGCATACAATTGCGATGGAAGCGCAAAACGAAACCGACCGTTCCGGCGTCGAATATTACTTCGAATGTGTCAATGACGCGAATATAAACAGCGGCTGGGAGCCAAATACGCTTTATGTATTCAGGGACCCCGGCGAGAGTAGAATCAAACACGGCAGAACTTACGGCTTCAGAACCAAGGCGCGTGATAAATCGACAAAACACAATGAAACCGCCTGGTCGAGTACGATGTATGCAACTACAGCAGCCGTTACAGATAACCTGCCCCCCGCACCCAGCCCGGCTCAATGGGCTATACAGCCCATATTGATTCGACCGAACCCGCTTGTCCTCCGTATGCAAATCAAGGGCAAGGGCACCGATGAAAACGGCGAGCTGTTCAGATACAAATACTACGATACGGCGAATCCATTAGTTGTTATTGACAGCGGCTGGGTGAGCAGCGTCGACGGCATTATGCCTGATATCACGGCCGGTATCGTGCTAAATCACACATACGTCTTTAATTGCAAGGTCAAAGATAATGTTATTCCCGCCGGAAACGAAACGGGCTGGTCCACACCCGATGTTTCTGTAACGTTGACAAACTTAAGCGGCCCCAGGATTCTGCCTGTGCCTGCCGAATATTTAACTATTCAGAGCGCTATCATGGCCGCAAATACCGGCGACATTGTCGAGGTCAGTCCATACCCGGTTCCTCCTTATTACTACCAGGGTATTAATTTCCGCGGCCTTTCGGGAAATATAAACCTTCGTTTTTACGGCCACGCGATAACCGTAAGAAGCACCGACCCCGAAAATCCCGATGTGGTGGCCGCAACCATTATCGACTGCCTTGGCACCTCAGACCCCACTGCGCCGAAGAGAGCTTTTATTTTTGATAAC
>Ga0187886_1003187_pt1 | contig 12436 bp, 14 predicted proteins | sample June2016WEW_20_1_FD_133001 | JGI IMG/M metagenome (GOLD analysis project Ga0187886, IMG submission 133001) | Peatland microbial communities from SPRUCE experiment site at the Marcell Experimental Forest, Minnesota, USA - June2016WEW_20_150 | ecosystem: Environmental > Terrestrial > Soil >...
ATCGACAAAGACCCGATTGCCCGCGGGCTGGAAGCGATTGCCGTTGGTTACAGCCTGCGCTATCCCGACGACGAAGAGAACCTGGCACGTCAGTTCGAGGTATATGATTCTCTATATGCCTGGTGCCGACTTCAAGTAACAAAGGGCTAGTATATTAACTGGCTTAACTCGGTAAGTTGCTACCACTTACCCATCTCTTCCAGCGCCTTGACCACGCGCCATGACTCGGCACTAACAGCGGTACCTCCCATGACAATAGCAACCGCCACGGCTTCCAGAATTTCGGCTTTGGTGGCTCCGGCCTTTATGGCATCTTTGGTCTGCCCAATAGTGCACCTGGTACACCCTGCCTGGAGTCCGGCTGCCAGGGCTATTAAGCGCTTGGTCTTAAGACTGAGTGCTCCATCTCGATATACTACCTTCCTGAAGGCAGAATAGGCCGTCATAGCCTCAGGTAGCCCCAGGTCAAACCTATCCCTGTACTTCGCAGTCTCTTCATAGTATTCTATCTGGTTCTCCATAGTTGGTCACCTCCTTATATATATAACAGAAAAGCACTGTTACAAATCCTGTCTTCTTCCTGGGCAAAGTATTTATAGACAATTATAGTGCGGGGGATATATTTTATCTAACTCTAGCTCTTTACGTCTGTTGATTAAAGGATTATAATATATTGGTTTATTTTATAATTAATCCAGCCGGAGGTAAGGATTGGGCGTTTTATATATCGTCTCTGCGGAGGAAGCGGCGGGCAAGACCGCCATCTGCGCCGGCCTCGCCATTAATTTATTAAACGCCGGCAAGAAGGTGGGATACCTCAAGCCCCAGGCCGCCGAAAAAGGCCAAGCCGATGGGGACATTATCTTCATGAGAAAGGTCCTGGGACAATCCGACGTCGTTAACACACCGGACGTCATCAAAGGCAGAGACGTAGTCCTCGTTGAAGCCAGGCTCGGAACAAGCGCCGATGATGCCGTGAGCAAGGCCACCTACGGAGCGGCTAAAGAGATGAAGGCCAGAGCCATAGCCGTGGAAGCCTATACCGGCCAGACCTCCAAATTTACTGAAGTATACAAGGGATTTGGCGATAGCCTGCTGGGGGTCGTCCTGAACAAGGTACCGCAGAGCTTCTTAAAGGGGGTGCGGGAGGAGGCCACGAAACAGTTCGGGGGGGCGGGGATTAAAGTGCTGGGGGTAATCCCGGAAAATAGAGTCCTGCTCGCCATCACGGTGGGTGAGCTGGCCGAATGCATCCAGGGGAAGATACTGAACAGCGTCGAGAAATCAGGGGAGCTGGTCGAGAACTACATGCTGGGAGCGATGGTAGTCGATTCGGGGCTGGACTACTTCGGACGCAAGAGTAATAAAGCCGCCGTCATCCGGCAGGACCGTCCGGACATGCAGCTGGCGGCGCTGGAAACTCCGACCAAGTGTCTCGTCCTCAGCGGCAGCAGCCAACCACCCGTCTACAATGTCCTCTACAAAGCGGAGAGCAAAGGCATCCCGATTATTGCCACCGGGACCGCCGTAAATGATATTGTCACGAACATCGAGAACGCTTTAATGAAAACCAGGTTAAACCAGGAAAAGAAGCTGTCAAAGCTGGCCGAAATAGTGAAACAGAACCTGGATATGAAAGCAATAGGGTAACAGGAAAGGGGACGTATAAACATACCGGACTGATTGTCATCCGTAATTGATGATATTTCCTCGTTTCTTAACAAGAAGGAGGCGGGGAGAGGTTCCTGGGGTGGCTATGTACTCTGGGACTTTTTATTTGGTCGACCGTTGACAAAGGCTGAAAAAGCTATTAAAAAATCAACCATATTTTACTACGGTAGACCCGGCGGCCAATATTCCGGGTAAACGAATAAATCTATAAAGGGGGGCAGGTGATTGAATGCGCTAGGAAGACATCTACTGGTTGAACTGTACGATTGTAATAAGGAGGTATTAAATGACCTGGGCCTTCTCCGCGATGTCATGGTGAAAGCCGCTGTCGATTGCGGCGCGGTAGTACTCGGCGAATCTTTTCATCATTTCAATCCGCAGGGAGTAAGTGGCGTGGTTATCATTGCCGAGTCCCACCTATCCATCCATACCTGGCCGGAATACGGTTACGCCGCCGTCGATATCTTTACCTGCGGCACTTTCGTTAATCCTGACAAAGCGGCCGAGGTACTTATCGAGAAGCTCGGGTCGAAAAACCACTCTATAATGGAGATACCAAGAGGGGTTTTGGTAACCGTGTAGAACACGGATGAAGTTATGGATATTGACCCTGATAAATGGCTGCGTGACAAAATAAACGAGAACTTCTTACAGCTGCATCGCCTCGATGAGGTGCTGTATACAGGACGCACCAAATACCAATCCGCCCGGATTGTCCGCAGCCGAACCCTGGGTATCTGCCTCGTGCTGGACAACAAGATACAGTCTACGGAGAGAGACGAATTCATCTATCATGAAGCCCTGGTGCAACCGGCCATGATAGCTCATCCCAATCCGGAGACCGTATTCATCGCCGGGGGCGGCGAAGGCGCCACACTGAGGGAAGCCCTCCGCCATAAAACGGTAAAAAAAGCGGTAATGGTTGAAATCGACGACCAGGTGACCGCCCTCAGCCGCCAATACCTGCCCAATCACAGTCATGGCGCCTTCGATGACAGCCGCACCGAACTACACCACGTCGATGCCCGGAATTTCCTGGAAAAGTCCCAAGATAAGTACGATATAATTATTATCGATTTGCCCGACCCCATTGAAGAAGGCCCGGCATATTTATTATATACACAGGAATTCTACCGGATAGCCCGCGAGAGGCTTACGAAAGACGGACTGATGTCGGTTCAAGCCGGCTCGGCCTCTCTCACCGAACTGCTGAACTTTACCGCCGTAAACAACACGCTTAAAAGCGTTTTCACTAAAGTTACTCAGTATGCGACGCATGTACCCTGTTTCGGCGGCCCATGGGGTTTTTGCCTGGCCTCGCGGCAACTCAATCCCTCCCTTGTTTCCCTAAAAGAGGTAGATGAAAGGATTGCTGCCAGGTCGCTCACCGGACTGAGGTTCTATGACGGTCTCACCCACCAGGGAATGTTCTCATTACCAATGTATATCAGGGACGCCATAGAGAAACAAACGAGAATCATTACGGATAAAGAACCTCTGTACCTCTATAAAAACTAGGTCTCCCCAAAAGCCGGATAAAATAATAGGCTAGTGAAGCATATAACCTCACTAGCCTATATTTGTGTCTCTTAAGTGAACCGACTGTTAACGATTAGACCTGATTTTGGTGAAGCACTCGCTGCAGTAAACCGGTCTTCCTTCACGGGGCTCAAAAGGTACTTCTGTTTCCTTACCGCACTCGGCACAAACCGCGGGGTACATCTGGCGAGGTTTCATGCCGCCGGAACCCATTCTCTCGGTTTTCCTTGACTGCCGGCAGGCCGGGCACCGCTTGGGCTCGTTGGTATAGCCTTTTGACTGGAAGAACTCTTGCTCCGCGGAGCTGAAAGTAAACGAAGTGCCGCAATCGGAACACTGGAGTGTCTTATCCTGAAAAGCCACGGATGACCTCCTTTCTTTTAGTAGTTGGTTAGTGCTAAGGTCATCCGTATCAGGGTCGAGATAAAGTAAATAAATTTCATTTATGATAACCTAGACTGAAAACCACCAGAGCATATTATATACTGATAAAATACAAAATGCAATAGTGCAGGCTATTATTTCTTTATGCTTGTTTTATCGGTCGTCTTATAGCAAAGGCTAAGCCAGCCGCCAGGAACTCAAGTATGCCCTGGACAAGGAAAAACCGGTAATAGCTGCCGGTAAGCTGGAAGGTGACGCCGCCGGCATAGGCACCCAGCGCCATGCCTACAGTGTGGCAGGACATCGTGACACCGATTATCGTCCCCATACGCAACCCCCCGAAAAGGTCGGCCACCAGCCCGGAAGTCAGCGGCGACGTGGTAAACCAGCCGAAGCCGAAGAGGACCATCGCCAGGTAAAGTATCCACAGTGAGCCACCGCCGCGGACAATGAATATGACTGCGGTAAAAAAGGCCAGGCTGCGGATAACATGGGTCAAGCCGAGCACTTTATTCCGGGCATATTTGTCCGAAATATGGCCCGTCAGCAGCACACCAACCAGGTTCAACCCTCCCTGGACACTTAAAAGACTGGCACCGACCATCTCGGTGTAACCGAAATCAGTGGCAAAGATAACGATATGCGTCATCATAAAGCCGCAACCGATACCGCAGATAAGCTGCGTCGCTGACAGCAGCCAGAAAGAACTAAACCTGGCGGCTTCGGCCAGGCTGTGTCCGGAAACTCCGCCAGATTCTCGTACCGGAGCATCAAACGTAGCGCTGGAAATCGGTTCGCCGTCAGGTACGGACCCCCTGTCCTCCGGCCTATTACGCATGAATACAGTCAGCGGTAATAATATAATGAAAGAAATTCCCGCCCAGAAAAACATGGTCTCGCGCCAGCCCCAGGTAAGCACCAGGTACTGCGAGAGTGGTGAAAGCACCAGGGCCCCTACAGGCATACCGGTGGCGGCGATGCCCTGCGCTCTACCCCTTTTTCGGACAAACCACCGGTTTATCAGGACCTGGCTGCTCTGTAGAGGCTTTATCTCATAAAGAAACCTGCCGGCAAAAATATGCCACATGCCGGATGCCAGACCGTTAACCGTACTGCTCAGGGTCTGCGTCACCAAACATATAAAAAGCATAATCCTGGGTCCATAACGGTCTATCAAGCGACCCAGAAACGGCGTGGCTACGGCAAAGAGCAGCAGGGCAAACATGTGAATTAAGGAGAGGGTCGCCCGGTCCCATTTGAACTCCTCCAGTATCGGCTTAAAGAAGATACCCACACCCACCGCATTCACCAGGAAGAGCATCACCCAGGATGCGGCGACCACATACCAGCCGTAGAAAATACGAGGTTTAGACGAAATGGAGGGTTTTTGGCGGCTATTCAACGGGATATAATTCCTTATTTGTTATAAAGTCGGGCGGTTTTAAACTCAGTATAACAAAAAGAAACCATTTTCACTAAGAAACACAGGATATATTGACTATTTCAATATTGTGCATATACTATAAGGTTACAGAGTTTTTTTCGCCGAAAGGAGGATACCGATGAGTTATGAGCCGCAATTTAACCGACTTCGCATCTACAACATCTTCATGGGCTTTCTTCACCTCGTCCAGGCATTGCTTATTATTCTCCTGACCAACGACTTCAAATTACCCGTTACAACATCATTCCTGACATTCGATAAATCTCTCGGCAAGCTCTGGCCGGTCACCGACGTCCTCGTCAACCTGCCCTTCGGTATCATGGTGGCGGTGTTCCTGCTGATATCCGCCGTAGCTCATTTCACCATTAGCTCTCCGGGCGCGTTCGGATGGTACGTCAACAACCTTAAAAAGGGTATTAACTACGCCCGCTGGTACGAATATTCCCTGAGCGCCTCTCTCATGATTGTACTTATCGGGATGCTGTGCGGCGTATACGACCTCGGCGCCCTCATCATGGCTTTCGTGCTTACCGCCGTTATGAACCTCTGCGGGCTGATAATGGAAGTGCACAACCAGTCCACACAGAAAACGAACTGGACTTCCTATATTGTCGGCTGCATCGCCGGCGTGGCGCCGTGGATTGCCATCGCTATCTACTTCTTCGGCTCTCTGTCCAAGGCCGAAGGCGGAGTGCCAACTTTCGTGTACGTCATCCTGCCGACGCTCTTCGTCTTCTTCTTCAGCTTTGCAGTCAACATGGTGCTGCAATATAAAAAAGTCGGGCCGTGGCGCGATTACCTGTTCGGGGAGAGGGCATACGTGATGCTGAGCCTGATTGCCAAGTCAGCCCTGGCCTGGCAGGTCTTCTCCGGGACATTGCGGCCGGCGTAGAGTTTCGCCTGGATGCGAGCTTATATCTGGCTAAAAAAATGAACTGTGAAAAGGTGCGTACCAGTATAAGTGATGGGAACTATTATCATCCTGGTCTTGATGGTCTTGCCGGTCTTGATGTTCTTGTATCTGACATTAAGGCAACTAGCCACCATTTTCTCCGTGGCAGCTTCGTACGCAGAGATTACTGACGGCTGGTCTTCCTCAACGACATCGGACAGGGGCGCTTCCGTATCGGCCCATTCTCTGGCTGACTTATAGCCTACCAGGTCGGCGAATTTCTTATTGCAGACTTTATGGGTATCATCCAGGTAGATAAATATCGCCTGCCCGGATTTATCGAGTACCGGTTTGAGTTGCGCCGCGATTCCTTTTACCAGTTCTTCATGATGATGCTCTTGTTCGTTCATGACAGTCTCTCCTTTGATTCGTTTGATATGAATTAATTTTAAGGGAAACAATATGGAGAATTCATTAAATCCGTAAGAAACCCATGACGTTTTTGTGACATTTCAATGTAATAAGGGCTTTGAATCATCCTCGCTCTTTGACATGCATCCAGCCAAAATTTATACTTAAAAAGTTAGCTGATACATAACACCAGCGTATTATCATAATGAATTGAGGAAAAAACCCATGAGTACGCCAGCGATGCTTACCACAGATAACACTGTCCTCGTGGTCATCGACTTCCAGGAAAGGTTGTTCCCCGTCATGCACGAAAAAGAAAAACTCCTGCGTAACGTGCTTAAGCTCATCAAGGGGGCAAAGGTACTGGAAATACCGATACTCCTGACCGAGCAGTATCCCAAAGGGCTGGGACCGACCATCCCGGAGATAAAAGAGCTCCTGCCAGATATAAAACCGATAGAAAAAGTCTGCTTCAACTGCTGTGACGAGGAGGCTTTCTGCCGGTCGCTGGAGTCCCTGAAACGCCAGCAGGTGCTCATCGCCGGCATCGAAGCGCATATTTGCGTATACCAGACAGCGATGGCCTTGTCCCGGTCGGGCTACGAAGTCCAGGTCGTCGGGGACTGTATCTCGTCGAGAGAGCCGGAGAATAAGCTGGTCTCCCTTTTTAAAATGGGCGCCGCCGGTATCAGCCCAACTACCACAGAGATGGCATTGTTCGAGCTTCTTAAGGTGGCCAGAGGGGACAAATTCAAGCAGATAAGCAGCATCGTTAAATAGGATTGAAGAGGATGCTTATCAACTAAGGAGAACTATATTATTGTCATTGCGAGACCATCCCGACGCAGTCGGGAGGCGAAGCAATCCCGTTGTCTTCATACAAACAACTGATTGAGATTGCCACGGGCTCCGCCCTCGCAATGACAAGGCGTTTTTGGTTATGAAATCAGTCAAGTTCAGCCCGATAGAGTTCCGACGCGAGGTAATGCTATCCCGGATATTGAAGCGGGATAGTTCCGGCCAGTTTACCGAGGCAGCTATCCCCCTGGAGTTCCGCTCCGACCCCCTAACCGGCCGTTCCTGCCGTATCGTGCCGTTCACGCTGGAGAGGATTATCCGGCCGGACCTGGCCGCCCTGGAAAAGAGGTCGCGGGAGCTTACCTGCCCGTTCTGCCCGCCGCTCGTCGAACAAATCACGCCGCGTTTTCCTTCCGACCTTATCCCCGAGGGTACTATCCGCCGGGGTAAAGCCGTGGCTTTCCCTAACGCCGGCCCGTATGACGTTTACGGCGCCGTCGTGGTTATCTCCGACCGACATTTCATTCCGCTGATTGAATTCGACCCGGAGACTGTGCACAATGCCCTGGTGGCCGCCCAATCGTACCTAAAAAGCGTCCTGAAGCTCGACCCCGAAGCGAAATACAATTTCGTGGCGTGGAACTATATGCCGCCTTCCGGGGGCAGCCTGGTACACCCACACCTCCAGAGCAATGCCGGCTATAGACCGACCACTTACCAGAAACAAATCCTGGAGGCTTCGGAGATATATTTTAAAGAAAAGGGGACGAACTACTGGAGCGACCTTCTGGAGCAGGAGAGGCAAACGGGCGAAAGGTATATCGGCAGCATCGGCAACACGCACTGGCTGACGAGCTTCGCGCCCCGGGGACGACTCTCCGACACGCTGGTTATTTTCCCCGGTAAAGCTTCAATTACGGAGTTGACCGAGGACGACCTGCGCGATTTTTCCGCCGGCCTGCTCAGGGTCTTCAGCTACCTCGACGGGCTGAACCTGGTCAGCTTCAACATGTCCACCTACTCGGGATTCGATAAAGACCAGTTCTGGGCGCACGCCCGCATTACTCCAAGAGGCCTTCTCCTCTATTCACCCATCGAGACCAGCGACCAGTTTTATTACCAGATATTTCAGGACGAAAACATCTGCATCCTGCCGCCGGAAGTAGCTTGCGAGAGGCTGAAAAAGTGGTTTTAACATGGGTCAGGCAAAAAACAAATTAACCGTTCCGAAAAAAGAGGCGGAGACCATGGAATGCCGGCGCTGCGGCGTTTGCTGCACGAAGCACCAGGCTTTCGTCAGCCCGGGGGATATCGGGCGTATCGTCGCTTACCTGGGGATAACCGTAAACGACTGGGAGAAGCTTTATGACGATTCCCGGTGGCAGTACTCCGAATACCGCCTGATACGTCACGTAAACGGCGCCTGCGCTTTCCTGAAATATGATAAAGGCCTGGCTTCCTGCGTTATCCATGCCGTGAAGCCTGCCTGCTGCGCCAACTGGCAGCCGGGGCCGGAGAAGAAGGAGTGTAAAGAGGGGAGGGAGAAGAGGGGGGCCTATCTGTGATATTTCAGCGCCGCCGTAATTAACTTATAATACAGGAGCAATATTATGGACTTCATAACGATTGACGTAGAAACAGCCAATCCTGACTTATCATCAATTTGTCAGATTGGAATAGCAGCTTATTTAAATGACTCAGTTGTAGATGAATGGAAGTCATATATCAATCCCGAAGATGAATTTAATGTTATTAACATAGCTATCCACGGAATTGATGAATCTACCGTAATTAATGCCCCCAAACTTCCAGAAGTTCGAGAGCAGATTCAAAAATATTTAGATAAACATGTTGTTGTCTGTCATACCCATTTTGACCGAGTTTCTATTAGCCAAGCTTTCTCTAAATACAACATGACTGCACCTGATTGCTTATGGCTAGATTCAGCCAGGGTAGCTCGCCGAACATGGGACAAATTTGCATGGAGCGGTTATGGACTTTACAATATTTGCGAATATCTTGGGTACGAATTCTCACATCATGATGCTTTAGAAGATGCGAAGGCAGCTGGTCATATTCTCATTTCGGCTATTAAAAATTCTGGAATTGATTTAGATTCTTGGTTAAAACGTGTCAATCAGCCTATTAATCTTTCTAATCTTTCTATTAAAAGAGAACGCGTTAATCAACCTGTTAATCTTTCTAATCTTTCTATTAATAGAGAAGGTAATCCAGAAGGACCTCTCTACGGAGAAATAATAGTATTCACTGGCACATTAAATCTAAGAAGAGAGGCAGCAGACATGGCTGCAAAGATTGGTTGCAAGGTTGAATCTGGAGTTAACAAATCTACTACTCTGTTAGTTGTTGGTGACCAGGACGTTAGACTTTTGGCTGATCACGATAAAAGTTTAAAACAAAGGAAGGCGGAAAAACTAATATCTGAAGGTCAGCCTATACGTATACTACGCGAAACCTATTTTAAAGAATTAGTCAATATTGCCTGATTATCTTAGAATTGCACTAGTTCAGATACAGGTATCCCTACACAACAACGAGAAGGCTTGCCCAATAAGTTTTACCTGCATTCAATTTGATAACAAAAATGGAAAAGCCCACAAAATCTTTTAGAAATCAAGGGCTTTTTAACTTCAGAAATTGGTAGCGGGGTTGGCATCAGGCTTCTATTTTTACCAGTTCCTCTTCTTCCTCAGGTTCAAAGGGAGTATTTAGCATTTCTTGAGCCCCGATTTTCAACGACTCCAGTAATTTCTTCCTTGTTTTCTCCTGAGCATTTACCCCAGGCAAATCAACAAGCCACCCTATCCACCAGCCGTCACTCTTTTTTATCACTGCTCTATATTCCATTGAACTACCCCTCACCTAAGAAAAGGGATCTCAAGGTCTTTGCAAATTTTTCTGGCTAATTCATCAACTATCTCTTGATGCCTTGGGATTTCTGTCCTTAACCTTCCTTTAGCGTAAATACTGTGCCTGCTACCTTCTCTGACTAAATAAGCACCCTGGTTGGTAAGAAACTTTATCAGTTCTTTTCGTTTCACAGGCAAAGATATTTTACTACAATTATTTCAATATATCAATTACTGTCGTTAACAAGTACGTCAATCAAGGATATTTCTTGGCACAGGAATAAAAAAGACACAGCCTTTTAAGCTGTGCCTCATACAATCTTTATTGGTAGCGAGGGCTGGATTCAACTCGTACAGGCAAACTTGGTACTCTACGAGTCTTAACAGGTCCGTAAAAAACGAAACAGAGCGTCTTTAAAAGCATCGAACTGTTCACGGCGGATGTTATGACCGGCGCCCTTGATTTGAACCCACTTAAAAGGCTGCAAGGTTATTTCCAGGCAAAACGCAGCGAATAGTGTTAGTATTAAATTATAGGTGAAAAAAGAATACAGAGGTGACAATGGAAACCAGGAATATAAAGCAGTCGGTAACGATTAAAGCTAGCCCTCACGATGTTTACGAAGCTCTCATGGACTCTAAAAAGCACGCGATATTCACGGGCGGGAAGGCGTCTATCAGCCGGGAGGTGGGGGGAAAGTTTACCGCCTTCGACGACTACTGCGAGGGCGTAAATCTGGAGCTGGTGCCGGATAAAAAGATTGTCCAGTCCTGGCGCGCCAACGACTGGCCGGAGGGCCATTATTCCAAAGCTACCTTCGCGTTAAAGGAAACCAAAGGCGGCACGAACCTCACTTTTACGCAAACAGGGGTGCCTGAGGACCAGTATGACGCCATATCTCAGGGCTGGCGGGAATACTACTGGGCGCCGATGAAAGAGATGCTGGAAAAGTAAAAACCAGACGTTCGGCCTGTTTACCGCATACTGCTAGCCTGGGTTCCAGGAACGCCAGCGGTTCCACTCTCTTCGCTGTCCGTTATAGTTTGAGGCCCCTGGCTACGGACCGTCCTAGCGTTGAGTCGGCCCTGGTAAGGTTATCAATCACCCGTTCCTGTATTGGTCTGGCAATGTGCATCAGGTCCGCAATAAGATTGTCTATCAGGTGTTCCTGGTCCATCTTGCTTAAAGAATGATATCTCTCTCCAGCTTGCGCGAAATCATTGGTTAAACTTATCTTCTGACGATTCACTTCACCCTCAAGCTCGTATACGTGTGACTTGCCCTCCTCATGGGCCTCCTTAGGCATACCACCGGCCAGGCTATTGGGCTCATAGTTGACAGGACCGCTGAATTGGCCAATCTGCATCGCTCCATCCCGCTGGTTATTGTTGACCGGTACTATAGGCCGATTCACCCCAAGCTCGAGGTAGTTCGCTCCGAGACGATGGCGCTGAGTATCGGCATATGAGAATGTTCGACCCTGCAGCAGCTTGTCCGCAGAAAACTCGATTCCGGGAACAATGCTGGCGGGGCAGAAAGCCGCTTGCTCTACTTCGGTGAAGAAGTTCTCCGGATTGCGGTTTAGCACCATCTTACCAACCGGCATCAGAGGGAATTTGCCCTCAGGCCAGGTCTTGGTGGGGTCCAGAGGGTCGAAATCCTGTTTCAATTCATCGGCAACATCCATCAACTGTACGTTTAGCTCAAACTCTGCTTCCTCCCCTCTGGCGATAGCATCGTGAAGGTCACGGGTAAGGTAATCAGGATCGACACCAGCCAGGCGGGTTGCTTCATGGCGGTCCAGATTTTGCACATCCAGCTTTGGTTTCCAGTGGTATTTCACATCTATGACTTTTCCTTCGGCATTCACCCACATATAGGTATTGACGCCAAAACCTTCCTGCATGCGGTAACTTTTCGGCGTGCCGCGGTCAGAAAAAAGCCAGGTTATCATATGGGTTGATTCTGGAGTCAGAGATATGAAATCCCAGAAACTGTCATGGGCAGAGGAAGCCGAAGGCATGTTAGTATCTGGCGAACCTTTAAAGGCGTGAACCATATCCGGGAACTTGATAGCATCACGAATGAAAAACACGGGGAGATTGTTCCCCACTAGATCGTAGTTACCATCCTCGGTATAGAACTTGACGGCAAAGCCGCGGGGGTCTCGGACCGTATCTGCCGAGCCCCGACCTCCAGTGACGGTGGAGAAGCGAACGAACACCGGGGTCTTTTTCTTAGGATCTTGAAGAAATTTCGCTTTGGTGTAAGTCTTCATGCTCTTGTAAACTTGGAAGTAACCGTGTGCCCCTGCTCCTTTGGCATGGACAACCCTCTCGGGGATACGTTCCCTATCAAAATGAGCTATCTTCTCAATAAACTGAACATCCTGTAGCAGTACAGGACCGCGTTGGCCAATGGTCAAA